>MDTG01315586.1_pt1 | contig 27945 bp, 28 predicted proteins | sample 811421 | NCBI WGS metagenome assembly MDTG01 (sample SAMN05326645, study PRJNA326480) | marine metagenome | isolation source: seawater | place: Pacific Ocean: South East | collected 2011
AAAATAATGAATTAAACTATAATTTGATTTCTTCTTCCTTAGATTTAGGTATTAAAAATTTCTTAAATTTAGGATCATCCTGTATGTATCCTGTTAATTATCTCTCAAAAATGAGAGAGGAAGATCTTATGACTGGGAAATTAGAGCCTACTAATTTTGGATATGCAATGGCAAAACTCTCTGCAGCCAGCTATGTAAAATTAATTAGAGATAAATTTGGTTACAACTATTCAAACATAATCCCATGTAATCTGTATGGCCCTCATGATAATTTCAATGATAATAGGTCACATTTAGTTGCATCAATTATAAAAAAAATATCAAATGCCAAAAAAAATAATAATAATTTTGTTGAAATATGGGGTGATGGTAGTCCTAAAAGAGAGTTTTTGTATGTTGAGGATCTAACTAATTTTATTTTCTTATGCGTTAGAAAAGATTACCGTTTACCAGTATATATAAATATAGGATACGGCAGAGATTATTCAGTAAAACAGTACTATAAAAAAATTATGGGATTAATGAATTATAAAGTAAAATTGATTTATAATTTAAATAAACCAAATGGAATTCAAAGAAAGCTATTGGATATCTCCTTAGCAAAAAGATTATTTAAATATAATCCCAAAATAAATTTTGATACTGGAATAAGAAAAACTATAAAATATTATGAAAACACCATTTAAATTATCAGAAGATACATTTAATAATAAAGAAATTGCAGCTGTTAAGAAAATTTTAAATAACAAAGAAAAACTAACTTATGGAAAGTATGTAAAAAGATTAGAAAAAAAAATAGCTTTTTTAAATAAAAGAAAATATTGCGTTATGGTCAATTCAGGATCATCAGCAAATTTAATTGGGGTTAGTGCTTTATTACATGATAAAAAATTTAATATGAAAGAAGGTGATGAGGTAATTGTGCCAACCTTATCATGGAGTACAACTTACTCACCACTAATTCAAAATAAATTAAAATTAGTATTTGTTGATATAAAAGTTGATACTTTAAATTTAAATGAAGATATTATTGAAAAAGCAATAAGTAAAAAAACAAGAGCTATTTTTGCTGCAAATATTCTTGGCCTCAGTTGTAATCTAGAAAAAATAAATAATATGTGTAAAAAACATAATTTGATATTGATGGTTGATAATTGTGAGTCTTTTTTATCAAAACACAATGGTAAATTATCTGCAGAATATGGAACTTTTGTTTCTTTATCATCTTTTTTTTCTCATCATTTTTCAACTATTGAAGGTGGCTATATTCTAACAGATGATTTTGATTTATATTGTAATGCTTTATCTTTGCGCTCTCATGGATGGATAAGAGAACAACCAAAAAATAGTAAATTATTAAGTAAAAAATATTCTGATTTTGAAAAATCATGGAAGTTTGTATTACCTGGTTACAACGTAAGACCAACTGAAATAAATGCTGTAATAGGTTTAGAGCAGTTAAAAAAAGTAAAAGATTTTCTTAAATCTAGAAGATTGAATGGAAGTTTTTTCAATGATTTATTTAAAAACTCATCAAAGTATAATTTGCAGAAATTCGATATAAACAGCTCTTTTTTTGCATTTGCAATAATTTTAAAAGAAAATAATAAAGAGATAATAATTAATAAATTAAGTAAAGTTGGAATTGAAACAAGACCAATTGTTACGGGCAATATAATTAATAATAAAATGATAGAAAATTGTAATTATAGAATTTACGGAAATGCAGTAAATGCAGAATTAATTGAAAAAAATGGTTTCATGATAGGCAATAGATCTTTTTTATTTACTAAGAAAGAGAAAGTTGCTTTATATCAATTAAAAAAAATTTTAGAAAAATTTTAATTACCTCTAATTCTCATTATTAAAAAACCAAATAAATTAAAAGAAATTTTTTTTAAAATAAAAATTTCTCTACCCAAAAAAGATTTTCTAAAAGGCCTAGTGCCTGCTTTAAAACTATCTAAATATTTTTCAATATAATTGGAAGTATGGTAATCCCATTCTCCTTTTTCTACAATATGTTTATAATGAAAAAAGTTTTTTTTAACATGGTAGTGGTTTTTAGTTAGTTGCTGTCTTTCAAAATTCCAAATAGATTTACAATTTTCAATATTTTTTATGAAATAATCAATATCCCATAATGATATTTGGAGTGATGAATAATAAGGATAATTCTCTCTAATTTTATTTATTTTTTTAAATTTAAAATTATTTAATATACTCACAAAGATGCATTCTTCCATTTTTTTTAAGCACAAATAATGAATTTTTTCATTTTTAAAATATTTTAAAAAATGTTTTAAATCATCTAAGTTAGTCTCCTTATTAAAAATAAAATCATCTAAAATATGTATAACATTTTTGAAACCCTTTTTTTTCAAAAAATTTAGCTGATATAAAGTTTCTATTTGCCAGTTAGAACAAGGAGCATATATATAATTTAAAAAGTTATATTTTTTATTATGTTCTTTTTTATTGATCCCAATAAATATCTCATAATAATTATTTATGATAAACTTATTAAACGATTTAAGAAAATATTCTGCAACATCATGGGTTTTATCACATGAGTTTATAAATATACATGTTTCACTATATTTATTTTTTGTCATTTGAAATATTAATATTTTTCAATAGATTTTTAAAAGAATGATACACAACTCTCAAAAAAGTTATTAAAATATTTTTATATAATCTTAATTTAATATTTAAATCATTAATATTTTTTAATATTTCAAGTTGTAATTTTATTAACTCAACTTGACCTTTAACAATTTTTTTAAATGATAAATTATTTTCGTGTTGCCTACTACATACTAAAGTTTTATTTAAAATTGAAATATCAAATTTTCTTGAGAGTCTGTATAGCAAATCATAGTCATTAACCATTTCATAATTTGAGTTATAACCCCCCACTTCATCAACGTATTTTTTTCTAAATACTAAAGTAGAACTATTAAAAACATGTTTATATTGAATTTTTTGTTTAAGTTCTTCATTAGATAAATGATGATTAACCTTCTTTATTTTATTTGAAAATTTGTCAATTAAATAAACATTAGAACCAACTACAGAACAATTTTCATTATTATCTAAATACTCAAGTTGCTCTTGAAAGCGATTGTCATAAAAAATATCGTCAACATCACATATAGCTACATATTGAGATTGAATATTTCCCCAGGCTTTTTTTCTTGCATCCCCCAATTTTAAAGGCTCATCAAAAATAAAGTAATGAAACCTATTGTCTTTAAAACTATTAAATATTTCTTTTGAGTTATCAGTTGATAGATTATCAAAAAAAAAAAGTTTCCAATCTTTAAAAGTTTGATTCACAATAGAGTTTAAAGAGTCGCTCAAAAAATTTGCTCCATTTTTACAATTCATCAAGATTGTTAATTTATTCATCAGTTAAGATTGATCATATCAAAAAATATTTTACTTTAGTTATTTATATAGAATTTAATTATTTCATCTATTTTTTTTTCAAAATTATCTTTTACAAAAAAATAATCAAGACTTGGTAATTTAAAGTTTTGACTTTTATATTTTCGAATTTTTATTTTCGATTTATTTTTATTGTAAATATATGAAACAATGTCTTTAATTTTATAATCATTTTTTGATTTAATTATTATTTTATCTTTAAAAACGTTGGGTTTTTTTAATATTATATAAATAGCATTAACAAGTTCCGTTGATGATATAAAGTTCCTATTTTCATTTGGGTAATTTGGTATGAAGCTTTTTTTATTTATGAAAGAATCTATTACATAAGGGATAAAGCGGTTTTTTTTTTGATTTTCACCAAAAACAGAATTAACATAAATAATTTTTGCATTAATAAAATTATTATAATTTAGAGTTAAAATATAATTACTGAAGAAATTTTTTGATAAAGCGTAAGGTGTTAGATGATATGGATTTTTAAATAGTTGAGTAATTTCGTCTATTGATCCTATTTGCAAAAATAATACTTTATTATTAATATTCAAGTTTGCTAAGATTTTTATTGGCAAATTAAAATGTTCATTAAATATTATCGACTCTGATTTAGTTTTAAATTTACTATGATTGATATTTCCAAGAGCATTAATTATAAAATCAATTTTGCGTATTTTATTTATATTTTTATAGTCACTAATATTTAAATATTTTACACCAGTAATTTTTTTTAAATTTTTATTTGGTTTACAAAGACAAATTAATAAAAATTTTTTATCTTTATTAAAAAAATTTAAAACTGCTTGCGAAATAAAACCATTCCCAAACACTAATATTTTTTTTTTATTTATTCTTTTTGAAGTAGTCATCTAAATATAATTTGTCTCTTAGAGTGTCCATGCATTGCCAAAAACCATAATGTTTAAATGCTTTTAGTTGCTTATTGGTGGCTAAATTTTCTAAGGGATCTCTCTCCAAATAAGTATTGTCATTATAAATATAATTGAATATTTTTTCATTGAATATAAAAAAACCCCCATTAATCCAACCTGCATCTACATTTTTTTTTTCACCAAATTGGAGAACTTGGTCTTTTTTTAATTTAAGATAACCAAATCTCGCTGGAGGTCTTACCGTAGTTAATGTAGCAATCTTTTTATGTTTTTTGTGAAATATTAATAGCTTTGATAGATTTATATCAGACAAACCATCACCATAAGTAAGACAAAATTTTTTATTTTTTTTTAAAAGATATTTCTTGAGTCTTAACACTCTGCCACCCGTCATAGTCTTTAAACCTGTAAATACTAATTTTACTTTTACATTTTGATTATAACTATATTCATTATTTTTTTTTTTATAGTTATTGTAAAAATATTTATCAATAACATTATGTAAATATCCTGTCGCAATAATAAAATCTTCAAACCCATAAGAGATGTAATGATTAATTATTCTAATCAAAATTGGGACTCGGTTTACCCTTATTAGTGGCTTTGGTATGGCTTTTGTATACTCTATTATTCTTGAACCTTTGCCACCTGCTAAAATAACAACAGGTATTTTAGAATTCTGAAAATTTTGCATTATAATCTTTTTTAAGCACCTCTTTGTCATCATGTATTAAATTAGATATGTTTATTAGACTATTATTTTCTGATAAACCTTTGAAACCAAACCAAATATTAGGCTTTATGAAAAGTATTTTTTTATCATTTTCACCTAAGATTAATTCGTTAGATTTTATAAAATTATCATCATAAAATTTAAACTTAATAGATCCCTTTATAACAAAAATATTACAAAACATTTTAGTGTGTTTCTTCCAAGCTCGTATAGTGTTTTTTTTAAAATTTGATGAATATATTTCAGAAATACCATGAAAGTTTTTTTTATTTTTATCAATAATTTTTATAATATTTGAATTATCTGTATTAATCTCTATCAGAGATTTTACTTCGAAAAAATCATTTTTAAATATTTGATTCAAAATAATTACTAATTTGTTTTACAGTAAAACTTTCTATGTCTTTTTTTTTGTTAAGAAAACACAAATACCAATCTATTGATAAATTAATACTTTGTTTAGTATTGACCAGCGGGCTCCATCCCAATAATTTTTGAGCTTTTTTACAATTGAGTTTAAGAAGACCAGATTCTTTAAAAAGAGGTTTTTTTTTATTAATTTTAATTTTAAGAGATGGCACTGTCTCTCTTATTACATTCACAACATCAATTACACCATAGTTTTCTGACTTGCGAGGTCCAAAATTGAAACTCTCACCTGAATTAATATTTGTTTTATATAAATTTATTGAAAGATCAATGTATCCCCTAAGAGGTTCAAAAACATGCTGCCATGGTCTTGTAGATTTTGGATTGCGTACATCCAATGGTATATTTTTAGATATAGACCTAATAGCATCTGGCACAATCCTATTTACAGAGAAATCACCTCCCCCAATAACGTTACCTGCTCGAGCTGTAGCTAATGAAATATTCTTTTTACTAAAAAAATAAGTTTTAAAATATGATTTGAAAATTATTTCTGCTGCCGCCTTGCTTGAACTATATGGATCATCTCCTCCGAGAGTATCTGTTTCGATATATCCTTTATTAATTTCTTTATTAGTGTAACATTTGTCACTTGTTACAATAACAGCAGAGCATTTTTTTTTAATATATCTTAATGATTCTAAAATATTTGTTGTTCCAATGATATTTGTTTTAAGTGTTTCAATAGGTTTTTGGACAGATTTACTTACTAATGATTGAGCAGCTAAGTGCAAAATAATGTCTGGTTTAGATTTGATAAAAATTGATTTTAATTTTTTTAAATTACAAATATCTATTTTATACTCTTTATGTATTTTAGATTTGATTTTCAATATTTTATAATTAGAATTTTTTCCTAAGTCATAGGAACTTATTCCAATAACTTTTGCACCAAACAACCATAATAAATAACATAACCACGATCCCTTAAAACCAGTATGTCCAGTAATAATTACTGTCTTATCAGAGAAAAATTTATTATATTTTTTCATAAAATATGCTTTTTATTTTTATCATGATTAAAATATCTAAATTATACTAACCTTAAATTTTAATAATATTTTTTTGATAATATAATATACCATAATATTTCTTCGTATGTATTTTTCAATAAATCATTAACATTATTTTTATTAAATGTATTTTAATACAAAAAAATGTAAATTTAGTAGTAATTGATAATGAAAAAAATTTTTAATGAGATTAAGTATTTTGTAATTTTTTTAATAACCTATTTTCCTGGCGTCTCTGGTGTTCTTCTTAGAAGATTCCTATTTAAAGTTAGGTTGAATCGTTTAGGTACAGATTTATATACAGAATTAGGTGTAACATTAAGTTGTCCGAAAAATATTAATATAGGAAACAATGCTAGTTTTATGAAAGGTTGCTCATTAAATTCTTATGATGGAAAAATAAATATTGGAGAAAATATATCTGTAAATAAAAATGTCGATATTAATTCAAGTAATAAAGGATTTATACAAATTGGTAATGACGTTTTAATTGGAAATAATGTCGTAATAAGAGCTTCAGATCATATATACAAAAATAAAAACAAGTTTAAAAAAATTAATGAGTCTGGTCATACAGGGGGTGAAGTTATAATTGGAAATAATGTTTGGATTGGTGCAAATTGTGTAATACTTAAAAATGTTATTATAAAAGATGATGCGGTTATAGGGGCAGGAACTATAGTAAAAAAAAATGTTGGTTCCAATGAAATATCAATTTCAAGTAATCAAGTTAATAAAAAAATTTATAATAAATAACATAAATAAAAATAGCAAAATAATTTTAAATCATTTATTGCATTGAATAATAAATGCTAAATATTTTTTGCTAAAACAACTATAAAAAACTTTATTTTTTAATCTTAGTTTTTAGTTAATATCTTGATTTAGTTAAAGAAAATGATTTTCATATTAACAAGGCAGCTATAAAGAAGATTTAAAAATATTCAAAAAAATTTGAAATAATGAATAAAAAAATATTAAAGTGAATATTAATAAATTTAAGCTTGTAAAAACTAACCAATCCATATCTATTCATAAAATACTAAAATATCATGATATTATAATTGAGATAAAGAAAACAAATAGTTTGATGAGATAAATGGTATCTATTGAAAAAAGAATAATTAGGAGATTTAAATTAATCTATAACTATATAAAGTATGGGAAGAATTATTCAGAAAAAAAATTTTTAAAATTACAAGAAAAGAAATTTAAATCATTTAATTTAAATAGGAAAAATGGAGAACAACTTTTTTCTAAATTAACAAATAAATATCCGTTTTTGGTTTCTCCCATGAACTCTGAACATAGTATTTTTTTCTGTTCATTAGGCCTCTCAAAAATAAATTTTAAAAATATTTTAGAGATTGGAACTTACGATGCTACAAACTCATTTTTATTGTCTGAAATATTTCCAAATTCAATAGTGGATACATATGATCTTAAACATTCAAATAAAACTTTTGTAAGCACGTATCATCGCAAAAATAAAAGTAGATTGAGAGATTTTGTTCAAAATAGAAATAGTTTATTAAGTAAAAAGAGTAATATAAATTTTTATGAGTTAAATTCTCTTTATTTAAGTTTTAAGACAAATAAAAAATATGATTTAATATGGATTGATGGATCGCATGAAAATCCATATGTCTCAATTGATTTGGCAAACTCATTACGTTTAATTTCTAAAGAGGGTTTTGTCATGTGCGATGATATAATATTTAATGCCAGTAAATATAATCAATATTACTCGAAAGACAGTTTAATTGCCTTAAACAGCTTTAAGGAAGCAGGTATACTAGATTATAAATTAATTTTTAAAAGAATTTCTAGAAATGAGAATGCTTTGCCTCATCTAAGAAAATATGTTGCAATAATAAAAAAAATAAAACTAAATTAAAATTTTATTTTGTTTAATTATAAGACATCAGACATAACTGACATATCAACTGGATAGAATAAATCCTTAATTAATTTTCTTGAATGATTGTTAATAGCTAATTTGTTTAAATATTTATCATTTATATTTTTAGAGATATTTAATCTATTATAAGAAATATTTAATATTTTAAGTACGTCTATTTCAGTGCCTTTTTCTAAGTAAATTGGTATTAAACCAGCTATTACAGCTCTAAAAATCAAACTTGATCCTCTGTAAATCACAAAAGAATTTGAAAATAAGTCATTGTTTATTGTATCTTCAGAAAAAATTACGTTTTTTTCATTAATAAATTTTGACTTGAAATATTTTATCTCTTCTCTAGGAAAAATAGGATGAAATCTTATGGTAAATTTTATATTTTTATTTTTTTTAAAATTATTTTCAATAAATTTTATCATTAAGGATACCTCATAGGTGTTTCCCTCTGGGATTAACAGTATTGAATTAGAAATATTTTTTTTAATAGTTATATTACTTTTTCTGTAATTTAAATCACCAAAAGTTAAAAATTTACAATTCAACCTTAGTTCATTTTTTAAATATTTATTATAAATCTCATTTTTAGTAAGAATAAAATCTGGTAATGAATTCTGTTTGTAATGCTTTATTGAAAACTGACATATATTTAGAGGTGTATTTTGATATGAAAAAGTCCTTATATTTCTGTTAAAAATACATATTGATTTTTCATAACTATAACCCTCGAATGTAAAAATTAAATATTTTGATGATAAGTTTTTTACTAAATATTTCATTTGAAGTCCAATTCTTAAAGCAGATTGAGTGTGGCTAGATAGTATTTTTAATAAAAAAATTATTATTAAAGTGACCTTAACATCCATTTTATATAATTTATAAATTTTTTTTATTGAAAAAAAAAATAATGATATTTGCTTTCTAAAAATACTTAATTCAATGAAAAAATTGTCTATTTTTGGTAAAATAATACTGTCGTTATTTGTGATTTGACTTTTATCTAGTTTTATATGATTTATTAAAACTTTTTGCGAGCTATATCCTATTTTTTTTAATTTTTTTTGAAGATCTCCAAAATAAAAATCCTCATAGTCTTTAATATTTCTACTGATCACATGGCTTAATATAATAAATTCTGCTTTATTCTTTTTAAAATTATTAAATACAAATAGACTTCTTATTATTTTTAGAAGTGATATTAAAATTTCAAAAAATGATTTAGAGAAAACTTTAATGAAACTAGAGTCTCTTATAGCAATAAAAAGATAATCATTTTTAATAGTATAATCATCAATTTTGACTGGTTGTAACCAAGGGATAGAATTTATTAGATCATTTTCTAATTGTAGTATTTTAGAAAGTTGAAGTTTAATAATCTCAGAATTATTCATAATTTAATAATTCTTTTTAATAATTTTTGTTGGATTTTATTTTCAATAAGATCTTTTTTCATAAGCTCTAAATCCTTTTTTTCATTTATAGATATAAGTGATTTTCTGACATTAACTGATTTTATAGTAAAATGATTATCTAATAGTCTAAATTGTTCAATTGAATATTTAATTTCATTTTTAGATTGATTTAATTTTACTAATTTTTTTAAAAATTCCTTTCTAAATGCTAATATTCCTAATACTTTTCTATGTTTAGTTATATTAACTAGTTTTTCTTTACCTATATCTCTGTATAAAGAAATTATATTTTTATATGAGTCTAATTCACACTTAACAATCGATTTATCACTAAATTGTTTGTAATTCAAAATTGGTGCTGTTAAATTCCAAGCTTTAACCTCTGGTTTTTCAACAATTTTATCAAAAAGTTTGTCTAGATAATTTGGTAATATGAGTGGTTCATCACCATTAAGTAAAATAACATGTGAACAATTGATACTTTTTAAAGCCTCTTCGGCTCTAGTTGTTGCGTTTTTATGTTTTCTTGAAGTTTTAATAGTACTTACATCATACTTTGATAAATTTTTTGCAATAATATCATCACATGTGGCAATATAAATTTTTTTTATTTTCTTTGATAAATATGCTCTTCTCCTTACGTGTTCAATCATCGGCAATCCATAAATATCAAGAAGAATTTTTTTAGGATATCTTTTAGAATTTAAGTGACAAGGAATAACAAGAGCTATTTTAGTTTTCAAAATATCTAAGCATAATACAGCATTCAGTTCAAATTGTTACTTAAGATTTAAGTACTTTTTAAGTGCTGTATGTAAATGCAACAAACCAACCAAGTTATTTTGTTCATCTATAACCGGTAAGTCCCAAATTTTATTATCATTCATTAAATTTATTGAATTTATTAGAAGCTCCTTGTCGAAAATAGATAAAGGATTTTTTTTAGTGTATTTATCAACATCATCAACTAATAAAGCAGCTAATGGTTTTTGTTCTCTTAAAATTGTTCTTCTTAAATCCCCATCAGTAATAACTCCTATAAGTTTATTGTTTTCGTCAATAACATTAACTATTCCTAATTTATGTATTTCCATTTGATGAATTGCTTCTTTTAATATTTGTTGTGATTTAACCACTGGAGAGGACTCAAGACCTATCATGCAATCTTTTACAATTAAATTATTAAGACTCATGGGTAATGTAATCCTCTCCATATTTATCTTTTAATTCAAGAAATATGTTATGTATCTTTACTGCTTCAGTTAAAACTCTTTCGAGATATTTAAGGTCAAGAACAGTATTTTTATCAGAGAGAGCATTTTTAGGATTATCATGAACTTCCATAAACAAAACATCAATTCCCGTCGCACAACTTGCTCTAACTAAATGTGGTATAAACTCTCTCTGACCACCAGATATATCTCCCATTGAAGTTGGCAGTTGAACAGAGTGAGTAGCATCAAAACAAACAGGGTAACCTGTTTCTCTCATTATAGCTAATGATCTCATATCGTTTATTAGCATGTTGTAACCAAAGAATGCTCCTCTTTCTGTGAGAATAATTTTATCATTTCCAAAGTGTTCAATTTTTTTAACAGAATTTTTCATATTCCAAGGACTCATAAATTGTCCTTTCTTTAGGTTAATTGGTTTATTTGTTTCAGCCGCAGCTTTTAAAATAGATGTTTGTCGGCATAAATATGCAGGTATCTGAACTATATCGCACACTTCTCCAGTTTCTTTTGACCAACTAGGATTAGAGAAGTCAGAGGTAACTGGTACTTGGAATTCTGTTCTTACTTTTTCTAATATACTAAGACCTTCCAATATGCCAACACCATTAAAACTTTCTGGGGAAGATCTGCAGTCCTTATCATAACAAGATTTAAAAATCCATTTTATAGAAAGTTTGTTACAGATATTGTTTATCTTCTCTGCCATCATAAGACTATGATCAAGAGACTCAATTGCACAAGGACCTCCAATAAATCTTAACCCAGAGTTTGTACCAATTTCAAACTCATTATTTTTTACTTTTAATTTAATTGTTTTCAAATTTTTTAATAATTAATACATATTATAAAATAAATCACAACAATTCTATCCATGGAAAATATCAAAATAAGTCTCATATTGTTTAAGTATCATTGGTCTAAAAAGTAACATGTTAGATTTAATTTTTACGTAACTTTTTTTAATATCACCTAGATTTAATATTTTTGTATTTTTGGGCCTGGTAATATTTTTAATTGAATGCAATTGACTCCAATTAGAGTCAAATAAATCAATAGTTGTCCTTAAGTTAATATTTAAAGGATTATTAAAAACTAATGATATATTTTTACAATCTTCAAGTCTAACTTGGGGTATGTATGAATTATTTTTAAATAAAGTAGTTGATAAAATTGGGTCTATACAACCATCTGATGTCAATGATAGCATACTATTATTTCCATGAACATAATTCCAAGGTCCATCATCACAATTATAACCAATATAACCTTTTTCTGTAATAAAAGAACCTTGCTCCTTAAGTTCATCAAAATTTTTAAAGTTTTGAAATATTGCTAAAGAACCAAAACTATTTTTAAAATAATCTGAGACAACAAAACTAAAAGACTCAAAATAATCTAATGTTTTTTCTTTTTTTTTAATAATATTTCCTAAATTATCATAGAATATGAAAATAACATTACATTTTTGATTTATATTAGGTAATACCTGTGAAGCTAAATTAGTAATATTAATCTTAGTATTAAAATTATTTATTGTATTCCAAAAAAAAAAATCACTCACTGATAAAACATTTTTTTTCATATAACTATAACCTAACGGTCGTATATTAAGATTATTTCTAAAGAATAAAGTAAAATTATTTGATAAAAATTTTTTAAGATAGGTTTTCATTTAACCAATACCTTTTTTTTATTTTTTGAAAGTGATTTCTATTACCTAAAAAGATATACTCCATTGGAGGGTGTGTATGCTCAATTCCCATTTTTTTCGAGTCATTACTTTTTGTAAAATATATAGGTATTCCACCATAATTTTGTGATTTAAATACATAGAAGTTATCAGTAAATTTATAATTAAAGTCGTTAAGTTTAAAATAGTTAATTGTATTGGTTAGACAATTCAATTTTCCTAAAATATTAAATTTAGTATCCATAACAGTTAATTCAAAATTTATTTTCTGTGGATTATTTGTAAGGTTAACTAAGTAAAAATATGTATCAAAATTACTCTGAATCATTGGACTACAACTTACAAGACTGATGTTTTTAGATATTAAAGATCCTGGATATTCGCCTTGATATGAAGCCGAAGTAAAATCATTATAAACTTTTGTATTTGCTCTCCACGCAGGGGCAGAATTCATGTAGTTAATTGGCTTTAAGCTATTTTCAAAATTATCAGGGTCTAATGAAAAAGAAACAAAAACTGACTCGTTATAAATATTTTTTGGCAGATCATTTTTTTTGATGATAAGAGACTGATTTTTTTTAATTCTTTCAAGTTTATGATGTTTCCAATTTCTACCATCAGAATAAAATGCATAAGGATATAAATCGACAAGATTATCAGAACAAAATTTATTATTTGGTGGAAAATTAAAGATATCTAAAGATGAATTCAAATTATAATGATTAAAAAAAAAGAAAATATTCATTTTTTGGTAATTAAGTTTTAATTTTACACTTCAAAACAAAAATTATTATACTATTAGCAATATAATTATAAATATAAATTATAAGATAATTAGTAATGTAAATAATCTATTCATATCCATATTTCTTTAAATTATCTATATCAATAAATTTATCTAAACCTCTTATAGCAGATAGACCCATGTTTATTATCGACTCAGAAGTTGAGCCACCAATATGAGGAGAACAATAAAAATTTTTTAATCTCAATAATTTATTATTTTTAGGTGGTTCATTTTGAAAAACATCAAATCCTGCACCTGCAAATTTATTTTTTTTTAAAAAATTAAAGAGAGCATTTTCATTTACAATACCTCCTCTCGCACAATTGATTAATATTGCTTTTTTTTGACATAAGTTAATATTTTTTTCATTTATTAAATTTTTAGTTTTTTTAGTTAAAGGAGTATGTATTGTGATAATATCTGAATTAGCTAATATAAAGTTGAGTGACTTTTGGATATGTAATTGATTATTAGATTTAATTCTTCTGATGTCATTATAGTAAATTTTGCATTTAAATGGTTTTAGTAATTTTGCTAAATCCTTTCCTATAGATCCAAAACCAATTATACCAATTTTTTTTGAAGATACTTCAGATGAGATAACTTGTTTAAAAATATTATTTTTTTTTAAATTATTATGGTAATTAAATAAATCTCGACTAATTGAAAATATAAATCCAAAAACTAATTCTGAAACTGCTCTAGAATTTTGTCCCCGTGACCAACCAAGTTTAATTTTAAACTCATTTAAATCTTTAAGGTTTATATTATCTAAACCTACACCATATTTACTTATAACTTTAAGTTTCGGAAGTAACTTTAATACCTTTTTATCTATTGTGTCTAAAGCAACAATAACTTTGTCAGCATTCTTAGCCAAGCTAATAAACTCATCATTATTTAATCGTCTACCTAAGCTATTAAATGATGAATTTGGATAAATGGATAATAATTTTTTTTTTAGATATATATTTGATGAGAAGCTTCTTGAAGTCACAAAGATTTTAGAACTATTCATTTATCAAAATAATCTTAGTTAAATCTTAGATTTATAAACCTTATCTATCAATTTCATTATGTTAATTGCATCTTCGGAGCTGCCAAACTTAATCTTTGTATTATTTAAAATAGATTTAATAAACATATCAATTTCTGTTTCAAAAGAATTATCAATATTAAAATTAAGGATTTTTTGCTTACTCCATGATGCTTCAGGGGGTAAGGATCTATTTAGTGCGTATGTTAACACTTCTTTACCATATGAATTTGAAGAAGTTTTAAGACCATTAAGAACTATATAACCTTTTTGTAGAAACACCTCTAAAGAAAAAAGATGCCTCCACTGTGTCATAGTAGAATGCATAGAACATAATATATTATTTTTAGTATTTTTTAGATTTATGAAAACATTATCCTCAATCTTTTTATCCCAATATGAAGAAGATTTCATAGATTGGATCATGTCAAACCTCCCACAAAAGTAATCTAATAAATCAAGCATATGTATGCCTTGGTCAATAAGTATTCCTCCTCCAGAATAAGATATATTTGATCTCCAATTTCTATAAAAGTCCTTAGATACACTTTTTCCATACCTGCCGCGTGCCCATAAAATATTTCCAAATTTCTTAGATTCAATCAATTTTTTCATTTTTATAATGCTAGAGTGTTGTCTGTGATTAAAACCATACATGAGTTTTTTTTTATATTTTTTCTCAAAAGATAATACTTTTTTCATTTCATTTAAATTTATAGCAGGTGGTTTTTCGCAAAATATGTTTTTAAAATTTTTTAATCCATAGCATGTATATTTAGCATTTAAATAATTTGGTGTGCAAATAAATATAGTATCTATTCTTTTATCTAAAAATATTGAGTCAACATGCGGGCAAGATAACTTTTTGGGAATTTTTTGGTAAGGATCAAAAATTTTAAGAATTTCTAAATTTTTATAATTTTTAAGTATTTTGTAGCGAGTTTTCCCAATTTTTCCAAAGCCGATAATCGCTGCATTGATTTTATTTTTCATTAATATTTTTTTGCTTTAAATAGTATTTTTTATTTTTTTTAAATAATTCATTTATTTTCTTATTTAAATAAGATTTTTTTTAAAATCGGCAAGATATTTTATTAGTAAATTTTTATTTCTTACTTGATAAATAAAAGGTTTACCAATATTTTTAATTAATATTAATCTAATATTGTTATTAGTTGTTTTCTTATCTTTAATTAAAATTTTTATCATTTTAATTTCACTAAAACCATTAAAAGTATAGTTTTTAGTAATTAATTCTAATGGTTTTTGTAAAATCACAAGCTGTTTTTTTGTTATATGTCCGAGTCTATATGAAACATAATTGGCTATTTGCATACCTAAACTTACTGCTATGCCGTGAGGTATTTTAAATTTTGAAAGAGCCTCTATTGCATGTCCAAAAGAATGACCATAATTTAAAAAAATTCTAATATTTTTTTCAAATTCATCTTTCTCGATAAAATATTTTTTGATATTTAATGATTTATAAATCAATTTTTTTAAGTTTATCTCTTTGCGATCAAAAAAATGTAAAATATTTTTACTAAAAAATTTAAAATTGTTATTTGTTGATAAGTAATAATAATGTGACATTTCACCTAAACCTGATAAAAAATCACTCCTTTTTAATGTTTTAAGTAGATCAAAATCAATAAAAACTTTTTTTGGTGGGCAATAACCTCCAATAACATTTTTTGTTTTTTGAAAATTAATTGCTATTTTACTTCCTATACAGCTATCACATTGTGCTAGAAGAGTGGTAGGGATGAAAACCCAAGATATACCTCTAAATAAAATATTACTTATAAAAGAAGTTAAATCTTGCACAGTACCTCCACCAACACATACCAAAGTAGAATTTTTATCGATACCTTTGTTTAGCAATTGTTTAATAACAATAGATACATAATCATAACTTTTTATTTTTTCTGATGATTTTATAAATATAGTATTTGTCTTATTATATTTCAGGGTATTTTTTTTAAAAAAGCTATCAACAATATAAAAATATTTTTTATTTTTGCTTTCTTTAAAATTATTCTTGAAAGCGATATCATAATTACCAAATTGAGATTTTATTTGCATTAAATAACTGTATATCCTCCATCAACAACTATATTTTGACCTGTAATATAAGTATTTAGATCACTACAAAGAAAAACAACTACAGATCCTATTTCACTTGTATCTGCAAGTCTTTTAAGAGGAATTTGACTTTTTATTGTATTTATCTCTTTGCCTAAATTTTTTTTTGTCATCTCAGTATAAACAATACCCGGTGATAAACTATTTACTAAAATATTATTTTTTCCTAATTCAGTTGCTAGTGTCCTAGTTAAACCATTTAATCCTGACTTAGATGAAGCATAAGAGGATCTTTTTGGCTTAGAAACAATACTCCAAATAGATGAGATATTTAATATTTTACCTTTATTTTTTTTAATCATTTTTTTCGCAATCACCTTTGATAACCTGAAAGGAATTGTAAGATTTGTATTCAAAATGAAATCAAATTCTGATGGTTGAATTTCTATTAAATTATTAATTCTGTTAACACCCATATTGTTTATAAGGACGTCTATATGATTTAATTTATTTACTTGATCAAAAAAATTTTCCAATGAAACATTTGAAGTCGTATCTAATTGAATATAATCATGTAATTTACTTGGAAGATTATAATAATTACTTTTTTTTGTTCCTGTAATTATTACTTTAGCCCCCTGCTCGATAAATTGATCTCTTATGTTTTTACCTATTCCTCTGGTCCCACCTGTTAAAAGTATTTTTTTATTTCTAAGGTTTAATTTCATTAATTGACCTAGATAATATTTTTTTAAATAAAGAAATATCCTTAAAATTTGTATTTAAATTGGGTCTTAGTCTTATGGTATTCGACCTAGTTGGATTAACTAGCAGGCCATTTTTAAAAAGTTTTTTTACTAATTTATCTCTATATTTTGAACTATCTAGATCGAAAGCAATTAAATATCCAATACTTCTTACATTCTTAAGAATATCAAATTCTCTAAGATAATTGTTTATATCATTAGAATATTTTTTGATTTGTCTCATCAAGTTATTTTTCTCTACAAATTGAATGATTAAATTAGCTCTAAACATATCAATCAAGTCTGAATTCCAAGTAACATTTAGCATACTTTTATTATTGAAAATTTTTGAAAATTTATCTTTTACCATGATACCTGAAACTTGACTTTTTTTTCCAAATATAACTATATCTGGTGATACTCCAATATGTTGAAAATACCATTTTTTACCAGAGGTATAAAAACCTGTCTGTATTTCATCAAAAATTAAAGGAATGTTTTTTTTATTACATATAAATTCAAGATCTTTTAAAAAATTTTTATCTAAATATCTATCACCAAAAGTTGATTGTACTGGTTCTACTAAAACAGCACTAGATTTTTCTTTTTTAATTTTACTATCTATAATTTTTATAACTTTTTGATAATTACTGTTTTCTTTATTAGAAAAAGATTTTACTGCCTCTGTTACATCGACATGATCTATGTAAGACCCTGGGAAATCTTTAAGTCGAGGGTAGACGGCATCAAATCTATCTGTAAAGATACCTCCATATCCATTTATACCGTGAAAGCTTCCTTTTAAAACGATAATATTTTTACTTTTATTTTTTGATTGATAAATAGAAGTTTTTATAGCTGCCTCTACTGCGAGTGCCCCAGTCGAACAAAAATGAAAATTTTTATAGAGACCTAAACCTAGAGTTTTTTTAAAGTTTTTTTTAAAATTTTTTAATATATCTGAGTCTAATTCACAATTTACAATCTTTTGAGGAAATATTTTAATTAATTCTTTTTGTATAGCTTTTTTATTAAAAATTTCTGAATTATACCCTAGTGTCAGGGTTGAATACTGTCCAAAAAAATCAAGGTATTTTTTATTTGTCCTCTTATCATATAACATTCCACCTTTGCTTTTCTTAAAGTCAATGTCGATATTAAAGATAGTATTTTTCAAAGTTAAAATATTTTAAATGTCTTCCATACCATAAACGTGAGCTACATCAGCCCTACTTACAGCTAATCGTATTGATAAGTTTTTACCAAATGATGTGATTTTATGCTTTTTATTTCTTTCTATGAAAACTACATCACCTTTTTTAATTAATATTTCTCTTCCCTCTATTATCCACTTCCATTTACCTTGAATTATATACCACCATTCATCCCAATCTGGATGATAGTGCATTCTGTTACCCTCGCCATGAAGTTGAGCTATTAATGTAGCTGAATTAGATTTTGAATTAATTAACCTATATGACCAAGATTTATTCTTTGGTTGTTTTTTTATAATATCAATTACTGATTTTTTTTCTTTATTAAAATCCTCTAAGATATTCATAGCAACACCATCGTCTTTAAGAATTTTACCCACATTAGAATGACTAATTGATTTATTTTTTATACTTGAAATGCTTTTTTTTGAAATAGTTTCCTTAAGCATTGCTTCGGCAATTTTAAAGTCATCTTCATAATCTATATCAAATGACTCAATCTCTGATACATCAAAAAAATTGGTCTTACCACTAGGACCATGATATGCACATTTAAATTTTTTCATATTGTAAATAAATCTTTTAGCTTTCCATCCCATGATACCACAAGCATAAGCTTTAATTGGCTCTAAGTCCTGTGATGGTGGGGTTTTCTTTTTGGAGTCAAAGTTAATAGGCTTTTTTTTATATATACATTCTATTCTTACGTTCTTCGTTGAAATTAAAGTATCTAAATTATTATCTATCATATACTCAATAAATTTTTCAATTGTTTGACTTTTCAAAAAAGGACCAGTTGGTAAAAGCTGTATTAGTATGTCACATTTAATTTTTTTTAGAAAATCAAGACTAAAATCATCATTTAAAGCTTCATTAGATGCTAATGATTTTTTTCTTTTATAAAAAAGTACATTTTCTTTTTTTGCAATAATTTCAAATTTACTTGACTCCGAATTGATATAAATTCTGTCAAAATATTTAACTGACTTAGCAGTGCTAATTATATGGCTTATTAATGGCTTACCTCTAAGGTATCTAAGATTTTTATTTTTTACTCTTTGACTACCTAGTCTTGCAGGAATCATACAAACAATATTCATATTTTTTTAAATTAGTTCACAACTGGAGTGATAATTTGATTATAAAATGATAATAAAACAACAATTTCTATTAATCTAATAAATTCTGATGATAATTATTTAATTTTTTTAAAATGCATTCCTCTAACTCAGATTTGCCAATAATTACTTGTAAACTTTGTGTAGCTCTATCATATCTATCTACAAGATTTAAAGGGCTATAAAATATTGTATTTATATATCCTTGTCTATTTGGATTAAATGCTGCAGTAGTAAAAGGAGTGCAAATCAGAAGGTCGCAATTAGCTGCAACTCTAGCTGCCGAGATACATGAATCAACATTAATAAAAGAGGTAGTATTAACAAAATTTGAATATCTTTTACAAACAACGCCTTTTATATTAGACCTTTTTTTCTTATATAAAATTTGTAATTTTAATTTATCTTTAATTTCACTTAAATCACTTAAAAATTTTATGCATAATTCACTTGTTCTAAAATTATCTTGTGGCAAAAGTAGCATTCTTCGAAATTTTCTAATTGGCGTTACATCAAATAATCCAATTGTAAATTTATTTTTATCAAAGTGTGGTAGTATAGCTCCACAATCATTAATATCTATAGGACTAGATGATAAATAAAATGATTGATCAGGGTACGTTTCATTTAAAAAATTAAAATAGTTTTTTTTATCTACTACGTATTTAGGCCATGTCATACACTTTAGACCTAGACCTACTTGAAGCGGATAATTGTTAATTTTTATATCTTTTAATCCATAAAAACCAGATGCATAATTAATAAAAACTATATTTGAACCCTTAGACTCAGCATAGTAGCTCCACAAGGGTCTAAAAGCAGTTTCATTAAGAATAAAGAAATAATTTTTAGCTAAGTTATTTTTTTTATGAAATTTTTTAACTTGATAATACTCTATAGTTTCCTTAAATAAAAAAATATTGTAGTAATTTAAGGTAGTTAATTTTATGAGAGAAATACTAAAATTTTTAAGTATTTCTATGAAAACATTTAATTTATCAAGAAATTTTATAGGAAAAAAGTTTTCAGTAAAAAATATTTTATTCATACTATATTCAGAATTATAATTTTCAATCCTATGATATATATCATTATCAACTGCAAATTCTTTTGTAATATATTCAACAATATTTAAATTTTTATTTAAATTATGAGGAAGATAATCTGAGCTAGTTATGTTTACTAATACGTCATAATTATTGCTTTGAATTTTAGACTTATAATTTTTGAAAAGATAAAAAAGTAATAAAATTACAGAACGTAATAGAAATATCAAAAATAAGAAAAAAAAAGATATAATGGAAAATGAGACATTTACTCTAATATTATTTTTTCTTAAAATTTTTAACCATTGCAATGGTGCGGGTATAATTAAATTATAACCTAATCCTAAAAAAAACAAGTATGTTACTTTTAATCTACGAGATAACAAAAACCTTACAAAAAATTGATTAAAAATAAATTTTTTGTTATTTAATAAATTTGAATTATTTATTCTCAAGCTACTTACATGATCCTCGATATCCAGTTCAGCTTGATAGTAATTTTCTAAAAAATTATTTTTTTTAAATACTCTGTAACCTTTAAAAATAAAATATGCAAATTTTCTATTAATATATTTATGTATCAATTGATTATATAAGATTTTTCATAAATCTTTTTTCGTAATCTGATGATAGTTTTTCTAATAATTTTAAGCTTTTGGTACTTAAATTTCTATTTTTTGACCATTGAAGTCTCGAATTTAACTCTTCGCGCTCTGTAAATCCTTTTAATGGCTTTACCCACCCCATCTTTTTATAAATATCAAGATTAATACCGTCAGAAAATTTATTCCTTGGAACATTCTCGCGTTTTAAGACTTTTGAAGTATTTTTTGATTTTGTAGTTGATAAAGATTTTTCTATTTTATTTAGGTATTTAAATGGAGAAATAACAAATTTTTCAAAAGGTAATACAAGCACGTTATTTTTTTTTAATTTTGTATCATTTAATTTTAGAAAAAAATCAAAATATAATTTCATAGAGTAAATAGCTAAATCAATGGAGGGAGCATTCATCTTTAAATTAAATTTATTATAAATCCTAGGATCATCTATTCCAAATTCATAATTTTTTTTTTTTAAATATATGTAAAAAAATTTTCTTTTATTTTTTTTAAGATTATCAAAGTTTAAAGTTTGTTGCTTGATCATATATAATGGGTGTCTAATAACCTCAATAAAAAAAAGCTTTTCTCTAAAAGTTGAAAAGAGTATTTTACTATATTCTAGTAAATTATGAGTAGCTATATGAAGTATAGGTTTTTGATTTTTTATTTTATCAGGTATTAGGTGATCACCTGCTTGGAAAAGTCTTTTAAAATATTTTATTTTATTAGGATTTCTGAATACACTAGAAAGATCCTTGTATCTAAAATTAACATTTCTGGACATCATGTTGTTATAAATAAGTTCATCTAGGCAACACCTAAGTAAAGTTGAGGCAGCATCATTTGTAATTTTTTCTAAAAAGTTTAAGCGAACAATGTTTTCAAGTTCTGTAGAATAATTCATTATTTCTACTCTATTTAATGAAGAAGCAATACTAGATATTAGAGTCTTACCGCAGCCAGGTTGACCATTTATAATTAAAATTTTTTCAAGAAGTATTTCAGATCTGCTTGATAATAAATGCTTCAAAATAATTTATACAATAGAAATTCCACCGTCTATTACAACATTTGTACCAGTCATATAAGATGCATTTCTTGAGCTTAAAAAAACTGTTAATTTTGCAACTTCATCTGCATATCCTAGTCTTTGTAATGGATTTTTTTTACAATATCTTCTTAAAAAAGTTTTATTTTGAGTTTTAGTAGACAAACCTTTATTATGTCCATAAAGACCACCTGGGCTAATAGAATTAATTCTAATATCAAACTTTCCATAAAAAGAGGACATTTGTTTAACGTAATTTATTATTCCCCCTTTAACAACAGAGTAAGTCGCATTTTCTTCCATTTTTGTATTTTTATATAAATTAAGATCTTGGCCCTGGAATCCATAAATTGAACTCAATAAAACAATACTACCATAAGAATTTTTTTTTGACATTTCATCAGCAAATTTTTTTGCAGTCCAAATATATGAATTTAAATGTAAATCAATATTTTCAGTCATATTTTTAAAACTTAATTTTCTAAATGAACTATTTCCCCACTCACTGGTGATTGGATAAGATGTATTGATAAATATGTTAGGAGATCCGTAATCTTGAAACATTTTGTTAAAATTAAAACTTTCAACGTTAGTTAAATCCATTTTTACAAATGAAAATTTAAATTGATTAGAATTTAAAATTAATTTTTTTTTATCTAATACAATTAAATTTGCATTTAGTTTTAACAATAGTCTAGAAACTTTAGCACCTATTAATCCTGACCCCCCTAGAACATAAGCATTCATATTTGTGAAATCTAAGTTTTTTTTAAAATTCATCTTTTTTATTTATTTACCATTTAAAATTCCATTAAAATTATTTAAATCTTGAATTTTACCTATCTCTATCCAATCATGCCTAGAAATATTGTAAGAGAATATATTATATTTCAAACTTATTGCTTTTTTTATCAAATCAGTAGCATCAAATTTTTTGTATTTAGGAATTAATTCTATTATTTTGTTATTAATTACATAACACCCTACATTGAAATTAAATTCAAATTTTGGTTTTTCGATGATGTTACTAATTTTATTAGATCTATTTATCATTAATTGTCCATACGGGATATTTAAATTTGTTTTTGAAGAAATTACAGTAATGTCTGATTTTTTTTTTGTATGAAATTTTAAAATAGAGCTAAAGTCATAAGAAATTAATGTATCACAATTAATTACAATAATATTTTCTTCTGATGTCTTGATATTAAAATTTCTTAAAGAGCCAATTGTACCCAAAGGTTTTTTTTCTTCAATATATTCTATTTTGCAATAAGAATTTTTATAAATTCTATCTAAAAAATTAGAAATTAATTTTTTTTTATAATTAATTGAAATACAAAATTTATTAACACCTTGATTCAAGAATTTATCAATAATTCTTTTAATCATTGGTTCTTGATCTATTTCAAGAAGTGGCTTTGGAATACTTTTTGTAATCGGCAACAATCTAGTGCCTAATCCACCAGCCATAATAAAAACATCATATTTATTAAGATTATTCTTATCTCGATCTATAAAATCGAGCCATGTAAAGATTGATACAACATTTTTTTGATCATTTAAAACAGGAATAACATCAATCAAATTTTTTGTAAAAGTTTTTTGTATTTCATTTAAATTATATGCACCTAATTTTGCAAATTTTGAATTTTTATTATAAATTTTATTAATAGAGACGTTTAAACTTAAATTTTTTAATAAAAATTTTCTTATATCACCATCACTAATGGTCCCTAAAAATTTATTTTTTTTATCTACTACACATAAACACTTGTGAGCAGATACATTAATTAAAATTAATGCTTTTTTGAGCGATGAACCCTCTTTTATTAAATATTTTTTTATATTTCTATTCATATAAGACCTACAATTTATATTAAATTTTCATTATAAAGTTAATTTATTTGATTTTACCCATTAAAAATTTCACATAATTAAAATCATTAATATCATCAATATCAATTGATCTATTGAAAGGCATCACATAAATATTTGTTTTTGAATTAAAAAGTGGATTATTAGAGAACAGGCAAGACCTTCTCCATATATAAATTGAAGCGTTCATCTCGTATACCAAAGGAGCTTTCTGTCTAGAGTAAATTCTTCTATTTTTACTTTTAACTAATGATGTTTTGTTATTCTTTATTTCTATCATGTTGAAGTAAGGATTTTTTCTTGATTTACAAACTGAAAACAGATTATTTGCTTTAGTCTTTTTAAATTTATCTAATGAATTAAATAAATCAGAATAATTTCTTAATGGTGAAGTGATATCCAAATCTACAATTATGTCTGCATATTTATCTGTTAATTTTTCGTATTTTTGAATGGCGTGTCTAATAACATTAATTTTTGATACAGTGCTATTTGATAAATGCTTTGGTCGCATACCAATTGAAAACAATCCCTCTTTTAAACAAATATCTTCAATTTTTTTTGAGTCCGTAGATACTATTATCTCATTAAAAAGTTTAATTTTTTTTGCATAGGCCAAAGTATACTTTATTAATGGTTTGCCATTAATTATTCTCAAATTTTTATTTTTTAAACCACTAGAATTTGATTTGGCACAAATTGTACAAATAATATTCATGTAAACGATAAAACTTTTAGTGCATTTTTAAATGAACATAAATTGTCATATTTTTTAGCAATAATAGCTTTATGCATAGCCTCATAAGAAGAATTGGAATTGTTGGAAAATTTAACTGATGAAATATTTTTGGAATTATTTTTTTTCGAAATTATTTTCCTATTTATTAGATCAACTTTCATTGTCATATCTTTAATCTCTATAATTAAGAATCTCATTTTAATTTTTGAAAAGTAATTTAATGAAATATTTAAATAACTATTTTTTTTGAATTTACCAATGTAGATTAAGTGATCATTACTTTTAATTTGTAAATTTGAAATTTTATTATTAATTTTTTTTATTAGTTTAAAATTTCCAAAAATCCAATTAATGTAATCGAATTCATGACTTAAATCATATTCTACGCCCCCACCTTTATGTTTATCAACACTATATGATCTAGTATAGTTAGTATTTTTTCTCCAATTTGGTAAAAATGACCCACAATAAACTGTAACACTCAAAAGATTATTTATTCTTTCAGCATTAATAAACTTTTTTAAATAAATTACAGCTGGGTCAAATCTAAGATTATATCCTACAAAAACTTTATTATTTAGGTCATTTGAAAAATTAAGATTTTTAGAATGAAAAATTGGTTTTTCAACTAAGATAATTTTATTTTTGAAAATTTTATTTATAAATTTTAATTGATCAAAATGTTTATGAGTTGGTGAGCTTATGATGATATACTCAGGGTCATAAGATAATAAAGATATTTCATCATAAAAAATTTTTAAATTTTTTGAGATTTTTGAATTTGTGCATATTTTTATTTGTTTAATTTTTTTTATTTTTCTTAAAATATTAAAATGTCTTTTACCAATAGACCCATATCCTAATATTAAAACTTTCATTTTATATATCAATAATATCTCTAAAATTTTTATTTAAAGATACCTCTTTGAAATTACATTTTGTTATGAAGGATAAGACTTTATTTGATGATTCTGAATTTTTTTTTATATAAATCTGTGATGAATTAACTTTAAATTTTGAGGAGCATATTTTTTTAATTAAATTCTTAATTTTAATACTTGAGGACTCGCAATTATAAATAGTTGATGAAAATAATCTTCCAGATTGTCTATTACCTATATTTATCGTTGGTTTTTTAAAAAATGGTGCTTCTATAATACCGCTCGAAGAATTTCCAATGATGCCAATTGATAATTTAAGTAAAGAAAAGTAAATTTTGCTACCCATATTTCTATATAAATAAATATTTTTGTGATTTAAGACTAAGCTGTCTATTTCATCCATAATTAATTTATAACCCAAATCTATATTAGGAGCCGTAAAAATAAAGTCTATGTTATTAAAATATAAAATTGCTTTTTTTAATTCTTGAATATCTTTTTTAGTAGATCTTAAAGTGGCAGAAGGATGAAGAGTAACTATTAAAAATTTATTTTTAGAGTTAAGGAATTTCATACTAATAAATTTATTAATCGAACTATAATTATACGTTTTTACATTTTCTAGAGAGATGCTGCCTATATTAAAAATTTTATTTCTATCCTCTCCAAGTTGAATTAGTCTTTTTTTAAAATATTTATGAGATACAAAATGATATTGAGCTAATTTTGATATACAGTGTCGATAATTATCATCTTTAGATCCAATAGTTTTCTCTCCCCCATGCAAGTGAATTATAGGGATGTTTTTAAAATGCGTTAGAAATGCAATTTGTGCAATTTCACAGCGATCACCTAGTAAAATTACAGAGTCAGGATTAATTAAGTCTAGTATATCGGTATATTTTTTTGATAAGTGTCCAAAGTAATAATTTAAATCATCAATTTTTTTTTGTGTAAATTTTATATTTATTACATTTTTAATTTTAAACTTTTTAATTTCTTTAAAGCTATGTCCAAAATTTTTTAGAAAATGCGTACCTGTTACAATGAGGTAGAAATCTATCTTAGAAGATTTTTCCAATTTAAGAAGTAAAGATGAGATAATACCAAAATCAGCCCTAGATGATGTAACATATATTATTTTTTTTTTCATAAATTTTATCTTATAAAGTTATTATATCGTTTATAAAAAATTTCTTTTTTGCAATTAATCCAATTGTTTTATAATACATATTTGCAGGTATACCTCTTCCTGATCTTTTAGTAGTAATATTTTTATTTGAAAATTTTTCCCCTATATCAATAGGTTCTTTTGCAACTATAAATTTTCTTACTAAATTTTTATTTTTTAATTCATTTACTGAAATTTTTTTTTTATAAATACCTAAAATTTTTTCAGTACTTCTAATTTTTTTTATCATTTTTTTAAAATGTACAGGGTCTAGACTTGCTTTATGATCAGGTCCTTTTTGATTACTATTGTCGGTAATATGCTTTTCAATGATTTTAGCACCTAAAGCTATAGCAATAGATGGGATATCAATGCTATTACTATGATCAGATAGGCCTATATCTAAATTATAAGTTTTTCTTAAATACGGTATTGTTTTTAAATTCATATCTTCCTCTAAAGCTGGATAGTCAGAGATACAATGTAATAAAGTGATATTTTTAGAAAAATTTTTATTTAAAGTTTTTATAGCTTCTTTAATTTCAATTTCTTTTGAGTTCCCTGTTGATAAGATAAATTTTTTTTTAAAAGAAGATAATTTTTTTAAGAGATATAAATTATTTATCTCGCCAGATGGGATTTTTATAAATTTTATATATTTACTTTTAAATATATTAATCGAAATTTCATCAAAACAAGAAAATGTTATCTGAATATTTCTTTTTATACAAAAATTTACAAGTTCTTGTGCTTCTTTAAATGAAATTTCGTATTTTTTAAGCATTTGATACTGCGTAAGACTTTTTTTAAAATTTTTAATTTGA
>MDTG01191972.1_pt1 | contig 27935 bp, 9 predicted proteins | sample 811421 | NCBI WGS metagenome assembly MDTG01 (sample SAMN05326645, study PRJNA326480) | marine metagenome | isolation source: seawater | place: Pacific Ocean: South East | collected 2011
GCCTGCAGAAGGGGCAGCTCGGCAGCAGCGCGTGGCCGGCTCTGGTAATTCTCCAGCGAACGTCGCACTCCATGCACCAAGCCTTCTTGCACTCCGCGCAGCCTGTCAGCGGCTCCTCGGCCTCTTCGAAGCAGAGCATGCACTCCTTGGTAGAGTCGTCGGCGCTCATTGCTCTCGCCTTCCCAAGAGCATTATGGACTATATATATCTCCAATCGCTCCTTCGAAAAGAGCCCTACACCATGCCTTGCAAAGACTGTGACCGAACGATGACGCTGCTGAAGGAGTTTCAGGAGAATTTCAAAGAGATTGCCGTGCTCCACAGCATGGTCGAGCAGCTCCGCCGATCGATTCGCCTCGAAACCTGTGCGAAAGACCCCTACGTCGAGCTCGTCTCGATCCTGCCGTACTCCTTGTACCCGTCGATGCTCAGCGACTGAAGCTTCTCGTGCGTGAAGAAGCTCGCGATGAGCGCCGTGACAGACAGGCAGAGGGACAGGAAGAACAGCGGCACCGCCGAGGAGGTGTCCGGACAGTCGCAGGCAGTGTCATTCATCGCCTATATAAGCCCATGCCCCTGTCGGCTATATAGACAGAGCAGAGAACGGCGAATGGGCTGCGCGAACATCAAGATGAATTCCGTTCAGGTGTTGCCGGAGGACGACGACGGCGGAGTGCTCGAGGGGCTGCCGGACAAGGCAAAGGACTGCTGCGGAGGCTGCGGCAAGGGCCTGAAGAAGTGCTTCGCCTGCTTAATATGCATTTAACAGTAATCAGACATACTAGAACATAGAATATTACTTAAACTTTCTCTCAAACAGCTCGGCGAATACCTTTGCACGGTGCTCTGGCTTGCGCCCCTCACGCCTCCATTCACGATTCCACTCCAGCTCACGCTCTCGCTCAAGCTTTTCCTGTCGCTCTCGCTCTTCCTTCTCCCTGTCTAGGCGAGAGGCTTCCTCGTAGGCCGCGTCCTGTGCCGTTGTCAGACGAAGGCGCTTCGTTCGCTCCTTCAGGGCCTCCTCCTCGACGTCGATGACCTCCGGCGGTGAGGAGTGTTTTCGTTTCTGTTTCCGCACCGGAACGATGCTGAGGGCCTGCTGTTCAGCGGCGCTCAGGTATTGCACCGATGCAGTTCGCTGGCGTTTCATTGCACTCTGCGAACCTCTTGCGAGCTCCGTGCTCCCAGACAGGAGCATGTACTCGTCGTTCTTCCTCTTTCGTCCCATTTTTCGACTTTCGTTTAATATTACCGATCGGATATATGTTCGTTTGTTTAATGCTTTGTCGTTTCCAGTGAACGGAAGGCTTCAATGGTCCCCAGAAACATTTTCTCGTCCGTAGCTGCTCCACATTTTCTTCAGGACGTCGGTGAGGGAGTGCTCCCCAATGGCCTTCCCTTCAAAGCTATCGACGAATCTCCGGACCCATGCTCTGTTCCTCCTGTAGATCTGCCGAGCGGGGGCCATAAGGGCCTGATAAATGGCGGGAATAAGGTGACGACTCGGTCGCATCCACTCGGGGAGATTCTCTAGGAACCAGTCCGAATGGCACGAGGCTAGGACGCCGTCGACGACGATGGTCCCGGCGATCGTGAAGGGGTTCCAAAGACCCTTTGCCTTCTCTTTTTCTATTCCGATGACCCTCTCGCCGTAGGCTAGGCGATCACCCTTCTTCACATCTTTGGCGTAGACATATCGCCCGTTGCTTTCGATAAAGTGTTCTTTGGAGAGGCGAATGCTTGTTCCGTTGTCGGTAGTGAGGTGGAGGTACTCGGCGACGCTTTCGTTGTCGGCGTGGCCAAGCAGGTAGACCTCCGAGAAGCCTTCGTGCGAGAGGGCAAAGTCTCCTATTTCTAGCGCATAGATTGGCTTCTTGCCTTCGGGTGTTTCGACGATGGCCTCGGAGGGAAAGCAGTCGTCATATGTGCATGAACCATCACTTTTTGTGGCACCTGAATTATAGTTGTTTGCGTCACTGTCGGTGCAGCCATAGACGGGTGCATACCTTGCGTCATGCGCCACCACCGCATCTCTTGCTGCTTTGTTCCACAGGTACCAGTAGGATTGGCAGTAAGTTTGGCCCGTAAGACCATCGGTTGACCACGCTGGTTGTTCAGTCCGTCCAAAAAACAACGTATTGTAACTCCAAATTCCACCCGAAGCAGAGTAAGAGTAAGAGACAAGTTCTGTCGAGCGGCAGTCGATGCACTTGTAGGCCGCAGCGCTACAACACTTTTTCTGTGGGTCTGTGAGAAAACTGTTTCGATTATTGTTCGATGGTAAGTTTCCAGCATTTTCAGTTCCCGCCGCACACCTCCTTTGGTCGGTGTGTGTTTCGGGGGTTGGGGAGATTCTTTCATAGGCATCCAAATAAGACCACGGCGAGGCCGTCGTGAACCCTTCCCCTAAAATGTGTGGCGCTTCATCGCATTTTGCGCATGTACCCTGTGAGCCAAAGTTAGGACCTGCCCCTTCGTCACACGGTGCATCAAGGGCATCGAATTCGGTGTATGTATTGACCGGGCAATCGGCGCACTGCGTATTCTGTGTATGACCGCCTATGAGGTCGTCTGGGTCGCCACACCCTACACTGTGTTGTCCAGCTTTGCAGTTCGAAGTGCAGTCAGTACAACAGCTGCTGCCCAGACACCCATTCGCAGAAAAGGTCCCCGGTTGACACTTTTCTATGACACATTCCGATCCAATAGCATAGGTCCGATGACCGGGTCGCAGTTCTGGACAGGATTGGCAATAGGCATCTTCGGTTCCGATGCAGGTTCTTGATTCACCAACAGCGCAATTGCCGGTCGAACAGAGTCGTTTTGCCGACAGGGTGCTTGCTGGCCATGCAATATAAGACTGCGAGTCCACCTCAAAGCATTCATCAGAGGCTGTTGTCAGCGTGTACGTCCCAACAGGGCACGGCTCGCAACTCTGCCTGATGTTTGAGTAGAACCCTTTTGGACATTTTTCGCAATACTCGGCCCCTTTCATGTTGTTGTACTTTCCAGCAACACAGTAGTCGCAACGGAGTGAGGCGGAACTCGAGACTCCTTCCCCTTCAAAGTCCAGAAGGGAGCTTGTGCTGTACTCGTGCTTTTTGCACTGAGCCACAGCGGAGCCAAAGTACGATTCTTCTCGTGCACAGGCAAAGCCTTTTGGGCACGCGATACACGAGGCGGTCGCTGCAAGGTAGAGCATACCGACTGGGCAGGCTTGACAGTCCTCTTGTGCAGCTAAACCAACCTGTTCTTCGGCAACGAAAATATTCGAAGTCGACGATATTTTCCCCGGCTCACAGGCTTTGCATACGCCGATACCACCTTGCGTAGCACTGGAAGCAGTGCTTCCTATTGCACAGGGTCTGCAAAATTGTGCTTTGCTAGTGTCGTCGACATTCTTATTGAGTGTAAAGAGAACCTCTGTTCCGGAATCTATGACGCTCGCAAAGAGATCTCGTTGCACAAAGCATCCGCTGTCGCTGGGTCGAAACGAAAACATTGTACACAATCTAGTCTGTAGGCATATTTCGTAGCAAGCTCTGAGTGTATCCGCGCCTTCCTCTTTTGTGGCATTCTCGATAGTAGCAAGGCCTTCTTCTTTGTAATCTGCTGTCTTCAATACAAAATCCCTGTCCGTGTTGATTTTTATTTTCAAGGCCAACGATGGAGCATGGGTATAGAAAAAATCATCGGCAACGTTTGAACTGACTCCCAAACACGCGTTCCCTCGTTGCGAACACTTGTCCTTTACATAAGCCAAACCCCTTGCTGCATTGTTGTCGCTGTGTTCTGACAGTACAGCAGCAGCGCTCTCGTCGAAGGAAAGATACTGCAGTACCGTATACGGTACACTGGCAAGACCACTGGATCCCGTTACATTCATACACGATGGTATGGAGCTGTCACATTCTGAGCCAATGCAACATTTTTCGAGCGGTAAGCTTCCTACTTTCACGCAAACCTTCTTGCTGCTCGATGCACTCTCCAATTGGTCGATAATGAAGGGGTACCCCAAATCATCGCACGAGGCGGGGTAATACGGTGCCGCAGGCTGTGTTGTCGAACCACTACAGTATTCAAAGGTGTTTCCGCCTTTGACGGCACGAAAATTTGCCATCGACGTATCGGTTGTGTCAAAATTATCTTCGTTCATACCTACGTCAAAGAGTGGCATGATAGAGCTATGGTTGTAGGAAATATGATTCACTCGCTTGTAGGTGAACTCTAGCGGACCGTTTTTGGTTCCGTTTTCTTCGTTCAGATCGTGAATGTCGTAAAACCCCAAAGTGTGCAAGAGATTGTCGGCTTGGTAGCCGCCGTCAATTTTGTAATCTGGGAACACATTTGTTGCCAGCGTGTGCTGCTGTAAAAGAACGGTCTTCATACGGTCGTAAAATCGGCGTCTTCCCCAGCGACACGCGGATGAAAACTCCGTTCGGTAAGTGCGGTAGGTACAATATTCTAGATTAATGCACCTATCCGTCTCAAATTGTGGGTCTTTGCACTCGTCGATGTGCCATTCACTCGTTTCGACTCCGGGGTCTTCATGACCATGGATAAAAAATAAAAGTTTGTTGCTGCCGCGACAATTTGAACTTGTGTCAAATATATAGGAAGAATATGGGTCGTGGGCCTGACCAAAAGTGTATGGGTCTTGCAGCAAAATATTGCTCTCAGCAAACCCGTCGCCTAGAAAAACACTCAGGTATATGTCCGAGTAAACGTTTTTCAATTTCTCCATGTCGCTCCATGAGACGTTCAGGACTCTTGTTTGGTGGAAAGAATCCACTTGACATTCAATTGCTTGTCTTTGGTTTGTTTGGAATTGTAGTTCAAAAGTTGTAAATGCAGCATACCCTTTGTACTCAGTGGCCGTGCTACTTGGACGCCAAAAAATATCAGTTGCGCCTAACCCAGTCGTTTGGTCGGTACCCGTCGTAATCTTATTTCCATCCGCGTCCCAGCTCCAAATTTCTCCATTGCACGTAAGTTTCGAGGGCCATGCCAGATGCAATATCTTGTAGGTGACTGTTTGACCCCCTCGGGAGGTCTGCGTTTCAAACACATACTGTGGCAATGTAATGTACATATACCCATAAGAAGAGTCTATTGTTCCTAGCCCCAAATCAATACCCGTTGACAATGTGTCTGTATTAGTGTTGCTACAGAAGGGATAAATTGGGTCAGGACAATACGTATTGCCCGGATTACACCCGTTGATTCCTTGTACAGTTAGAGATGCCGACATTCTTTCATCTATAATATTTGGAACTCCTGTTTGGTAGTACCCCCCCATTCCTACAGAGAGTCCACCGTTGCTGTCTTTTCGTCCGATGATTTTCATCGTCTCTCCAAAGCTCGTTCCTTCGCCAGTAATGCTGTACTCTGTAAAGTGTCCGACGTCTGCGCCCGGTACATGGTCTTTTACGCGATAACCACCGGAGCCAACCTCTGTGTCACCACTGTTTCGAGTAACCGTGCGGCTGCCGTATGAACACGCCTCTTCGACATTTGACACGGTTGTCTGAAATATTTTGCCAGACTGTCCACTGCCGTCGGTCTCCGGTGTAAGACCGACTTCCCAGTTTACCAAGTAACATTTGTTGTCGTTGCTGCTGTAGGATATGTAACGACAAGCCGCTACTCCGTTGTTTCTGCTTTGCCTGCATATGTTGATGCAATCGCTCACCGAATAATAGTCACCGACGTAGGCGTAGTTTATTCCAGTGCACTCGTAGGGACCCACGAAGCGCACGCCTTCGTGTGGAGTCCAATTCTCAAACCATTCTGGGTCTATCGACGGTTCGTCAGCCTGTGAGGCGTACTGCGTTTCCCCAACACTTATAGAGGCAGACTCGTGTGCATCCGTCACAATACACTTTGGTGTTACGCCGTCTGCCGTGTTGGAGAAAAAGTGGCAAAAGCCTCCTCCAAAACTAACAGCAATGGCTCTGGCTGTTGCTCCCGTGCTTTGCTCGTTTGCAAAGGCAATGCAATCGTCGACACTTTTCAAATTGCCACGATTGAAGAGATCACCTTCGTAGAACGACAGGGAAGCAGAAACATTAACGTACACCACTGCTGTATTTTTTTCATACAAGCATGCTACTTGCTCCTTTGTCCACAAGCGCTCTCTCGTAACGCTAATTGCACCGACGGGAACCTTCTTACAGTGCATGTTCTCGTAGCCCGCAGCGAAGCTGTTGCGTCCACAAATCTCTTTCCCTGTTGCACCTTCAAAGTCAAGCGTTGCAGCTTGCGCATTAGTGTTCGTCTGCAGTGGTCCAGAGGTTTTGGCCCAGAGGGCTGTGTCCTGTGCGCCGGCAATGTTAAGGCCCTGCCCGACGGCACGATAGCCCTGTCCAGAGGCCTTGCACTGTTCTCCGCCTACCTCGTCCTGATAACGGCCAGCCGAGCACGCCTTGCAGGTCGCCTGTCCGGGCTCGTCTTGAAACCTCCCAAGCTCGCAGGCTTGGCAGGGATTGCTCGATTGAGGATTGATATCATAGGTACCCGCTTGGCACTGGCGACAAACGGTCGCTGTAGCCACTTCGGTGTGCAGACCAGCGGGGCAGAAGAAGCACTGCACCGCGGCCTCGTCCCATGCCCTCTTTCCTAGTACGTAGAGGAACCCGGTCGCGGTTTCAAAGGCCGGCGGCGCACTTCCGCTCAGACAGATGGAGCTTTGCCTCGTCGCAAGACCAGAGTAGAGATCGTCGATGCCGTTGCTGGTGTACGACACGTAGACATGGCATGCACCATCATCAAAATAAAACATCGGTGCCGTCGTTGCAACCGCCTCTGCCTCGCACTCCTCCTTCGTCTTACCGCTAAGGACAACGGCGTCGCACGGCCACCTACCCTGAAATGGGAAGAGGCGATAGGATGCAGAGAGGCCAATTTGATAGAGCGAACTCTCCGGCGCCTCTAAGGAGGCCTTCTTTACCGGCGTACAGGAAGACCATTTCCGGCAGGCCTTTGTGCCGTTCCATTCCATAAACGTGCAATTGGTCAATTGAGCGCACTGCTGCTGACAGTCTTTCTTTGTCTCCACCGGTGGTTCCTTGAACCACGCCTGAAGTCCAGTCTGTCCAAACTTGTCTCCTTGATTCTTTAGAAGGATCGGTGCATTTTCCTCAAATGTCCGAAGGCTGACATCTTCCGCTCCAGCATAGGTAAAGCCGACGCAGTCACGGCGACTGTTGCACTGGTCGATGGCATCTTGGAAGGTGAAGGCCGTCGCAATCGTCCCTGCTGTGCTTATGCCATTGTCGGGGAAGTGCACGTAGGTCTCTGGTGCTACCAAGAGACTCTCCTCTTTGCACTCGTGGTGCGATGGGCCATAGACGGTCGCCTCTATGGAGAGTGCATAAGAGGTACTGTCGCTAATGGAACTGGTCGACCTCGACATACGGTAGGCCGCCCAGCCGGTCTCACCCCTCTCGTCACACTTTCTGTGAAGACGGCAGGTCGAGGCCTTGTAGGATACAAAGAGACACGCCTGCTCTGCCTTGCAGCTCTCGAAACAGTCTTCGAGATGCGTCTGCGCCTCTTCTCGAATCAAACCAATGTCTTCGCCGGTCTTATCATAGGCGTCTGTTGCACTATTGTAGGACTTATACTCCCCAAGTTCTTCGGCAGAGAAGCAGGCGAATGGCATCAGTTCGTGAAAACTAGCATTGCTCGGCCTTGCCACCTTGCCAATGTTGCACTCCGTACAGTCTGTGGCTCCGACGGCAGCATTGAACTGTCCTTCTGCGCAGGCCTTGCACTCGCTCGCACCGCTCTGGTCCGCATAGGTTCCGGCAGTGCAAGAGATGCAGTCGGCGGGGCTGTCGTGTTGGTCCATTTGCAGTTTTCTTAGGGCCGTAAAGATCGGCGAGTAGCCCTTCATGTAGGTACCGTCGGCTTCCTTGTAGGATATGCCATGGACATCGGAGTAGTCGAAGCGTGGGTCGTAGTAGAGCAGCGGGCCTTTGTAGTTTGTGCCGCTGTATACTAGATCGCCAGCATTGTTGCTCTCAAAGTTGTTCGGCGCTGCGGTTCCAGCCGGGCAGTCGTGGCAGGTGTTGTTCTGTTCGTACTTTCCTGCCGCGCAGAGCTTGCAGCTGCGTTTGCCCTCGCTAATATCTTGGTAGGAGCCTGCTGGGCAGTTGTGGCAGTGCGTCTCGCCAGAGCCGAACTGGAAGGTCCCTTCTGGGCACGATTTACAGGCGCGAAGGCCTTCTTCGTCGGCATAGCGCCCTTGTTGACAGGGCAGGCAGTTGGAACCTGCGCGAGCAGAGTGTTTGCCGAGCGGGCACTGTCTGCAGTAGGTTCTGCCGGTGCTCTGCGAGTCTAGGACGGAGAGAAGCCAACAGCTTGCCGCCGTCAGGCCGGTCTCTCCATGGAGACGAAAGGCGGAGAACCCCTGCTTCACCGTATCGTCGGGAAGACAGAGCGTTGGGCATTCTATTTCCGAGAAGATAGCGCACTGTAGGTCAGTGAAACGATACTCAAAGACCTTCGACTCTGTGCTCCGGTTCTGGTGCGCATAATAGGCATTGGCATGCGCGGCGCACTCATCGATGGAGGCCTGTGTGCTGACGATTCTTGTACTCTCCGAGTGTGCCATTTGGATGGCATGCGGGAAGAGTCGTTCGAAGGAGTGTTCGTCGACGATCCCGTTGCACGCGCTTCTGTGGTCCGGCAGGGGCTCGTTTCCTAGGAAGACGGCCGTCAAGTCCGCCGTGCTCTTGTTCATGCACTCTGCTTCGGACTCTACGACGATTCGTTCTCGCCCCTCTGTCCCGGTCCTCCATGAGAGGAACTTTTGCGATTCTCGGCACGTGTCCTCTTCCACATTAAAGGTGAGTGTGCCCTGTCGATTGCGGTCCCATGCAAAGCTAAGAAGGGGCAGCTCTGGCGGCAGCATAGGGTTGCACTGTTCTCGTGTAATTTCGTGCCGAATGACATCTTCTTCGCGAAACCAAAAGGCTGCACACTCGTGCGACAGGCAGTCTCTCCCTGCCAACATGCCTTCTGGCGGAAGGCAAGTTTCTCGAGCTATGTCCTCCGTTTCATACTTTGTAGCTTCCGTACGCCACGGGTTCATGGCAGCGACGGCAATGCGGTAGGCACTGAACCCTGCGACCGTGGAGGCCCCCTCCGAGGCCACCAGCGTGTCTCGTAAGAGAGAAATCCTGCACTCTCCTGTGCTAGAGTCGTAGAGGAAGACATCCAAGCGCGGCGTTCTCTTGTCACCAAAGAAGAGATGTTTGCAGTACTGAAGCGTGCTTGCGGTGCCGAGAAGCTCGGTGACGGCCAACGAGGGCATCGAGGCTGCCTCAAACTGTGTTATCTGCCACGCCGAGGCGTTTGGTCTACAGACAAGCTCCGAGGACGTGCGGAGGCGTACAATCACAGAGCCAGCCGCCTCGACCGCCCGCATGTACGCTAGCATTGTACTGTTTGGCATAGATACAAGCTTGCAGTCCTGCCCGCTAAGGACATACCCGTCACAGTTGTTCTGAAGGCAAAAAACTTCGCAATCGTCGGCAGCCGAACTTAGTGCCCAGTCCGCCACCGGAAGCGCTGCTGTACTGCTCTGGAGGACTTCAAAGGGTTCGTCGGTTGCCATGCGAAACTCCTCGAACAGACCGGCAGAACGGAAACTTTGACCGAGGAAGGCTGCCTCCGTCCGCAGGGCCGAAGCAGGGTCTTGAAAGGTGCGGCATCGTTTGCTCACCGAATCGTAGGCGTTGACGAGGCCCTCGTTGCTGTCGAGGCACCCTTCCAAGGTATTGTGAACGCTGTCCGTATAGCGCACTGACTCGTAGGAAAGGGAGATGCTCGTGTTGTCGTCGATCGAGTGCTCTTCCATGACATCGTACTTGAAGCTCTCGTTCAGACTGTGGCGAAGGAAGCTAATGTTCCTGTCGAGGACTACGGAACCTCTCTCGCAGCGCCACGGCACGAGCTCGTCAGTTGCCTCTTCAAAGGGTACCTGTTCGATCACCGCCGCCGCGCGGACGGTTGCATGGTACTTGCAGTCTCCGATCAATTCGTGCCTCTGCTGTGGTTTGTCGGAAAGACCAGCCTTTCTCCTCAGCCGAAAGGTTGACGCCGTCTCGTCAAAGTGGTCTACCTGAGTGCATGTACTGTGCAGCGTGCAGGTGGTCGAGGAGTTGGAAAAGTAGTTGCAGCTGCTGTCTGCAAGACAGGCAGCTTCGCAGTCCCCTGATGCAACGTCTCCGCCAGCGCAAAGGGCCTTGGCTATCTGTTGCACGCTGTAGCTGTCGACGAGCTTTTCCGTGCTGTCGACCATCATGGACCCGGAGAGTCCCTTGGGGTAGGAGCATGGGCCGATGTCCTTGACTCTTTCGTAAAAGACGGCCTCGACGAGCATCTTCCCTGACTTTTCCGTCCTGCCACAGCAGGAGGCAACGGCTTCGATCGCGCTGTAGTCTTCTATCGTACACTCGGTCTGCGCTTCGTAGTGCACGCAGGCCGACTGTGGTGCAACTTGTATGAGAAGATTTCCCACTGGGAAAGGGGTCTGCTTTGGACAGAGCCTCTGCCCCTGCCTTTCGCAGTAGTCTATTGCACTGTGACGTTTGTCGGTGATGCTTTCGTCGGTGTTGTAGGAAGGTGATAATGTCGTGCAGTCCTCCCCCGCCCAGCCGGCATGGCATGTTGGCGTCGCTGCGACGCCGCTGGTGGCAAGGACAAAGGCACGAGCGCCTGCTTCTAGACGCTCGCAAATTCCTTCACAGGTTGCTCTGGCATTGCAGGCCTCGACGCTGTCAGGAAAATTGCTCCTGACTAGCGGGAGGAAACTGCTTGCGTTGGCGATGCTACGTTCCCAGCGGCAGTCCGAAGCGTTCCCGCCTGCTTCGTGAAGGTAACTGAAGCAGGCACCGTCGATGACGGCGTAGCCGTGCCCCCGATCGGCCTCGGAGCAGAGCGTCGCGTTCAGGCAGGCTTGGCCGTAGATCTTGTCGGTCTCTTCTAGGTCGAGCGTTCCGCAGCCAGAGCCGAGGCGGAGGGCATAGCCATTTTGGTAGTTCAATGCATAGCCACCTTTGCCTTTTGTCGCCGTGACAGCGTCGCTGTTCCGCGTCCATGACGATGCCTTTGAGTCTGGTAGCTCGCATTCCCTTTGAAGTACATTCTGTCGCTCTATTGCTGCATTCCTCGTCCATGTCCCGCTGCAATCGTCGTGCTCTTTCTCCGAGACAACGGCGGGGTAGGCAGTCCACGTGCCCTGTCCGTCTCTGTCGTTGCACCACGCTTCGCTTCTCTCCTCGTGAAGAATGTTGCTGGCTATCGCGGCCTGCGAAAGATCAGGCTCGGTCAAGATGTAGACGACCTTGTTTTCTCCTGCAAGTCTCTTGTCGACGGGAAAGGTCTTGTAGCCGCTGCCATTCGTCAGAATACTTCTGCAGTCCCCGTCGCTTGCATCGGAGAATCTCTGCCCGGGCTTGTTTTTGTAGAGCCAACAGTCACCGCTCGGTCCGTACGAGACTGCCCCCTTGACCTCTTCGTAAAGAACATAGGATAGTTTCTCTGTCGTTAAGGTCTCGTAGATGTCCTCGAAGAACATGCACTGTCCGTAGGCGTACTGAACCATCCTGCAGCTCGTTTCCAAGAGGCACTCGGCGTGGCAGTCCTCCTTCGAGGCGGACGGAAAGATCGTCACGAGTCGCCTGTTGTTAAAATTGTCCACATTCCGGAGGCGGTGGCGGTGAAGGACATAGGAGGGATCGGTCGGTACCATTTCGAGGCCACTCTCAAGGCGATCGAGGGCCCAATAGGAACCGGAGGCATCCTTGTAGATGGCAGGGCAGTCGCTCAGGCACGCTGCCTTGGCCTCGGCCTCGCTGGCGTAGGAGGTCGCATTCACTGGCAGTTTCCATGCTACGCCGTATGCTTCCGGTCCCCACGGTACTTGCAGAACACGGGGCGCAGCGGTCGTGTTCCCCGCGCACTCCAATACTGGTAGTATGGAGAACTTTTTGTTTGGATTCCTTTGAAATTGCTCGACTGCTTCTGGGCTTACAAAGAACCTCGAGTCCCAGAGAGCATCTTCTTCGCAGGGGCCTCTGTCGTTTGCAAGAAGGCAGCGACCATCGGAGAAAGAGAAGGCCGTGTAGCCTGTCTGATCGGCGTAGTTCTGGCACTCTAGGAGGGATGCCTTGCTGACCTCTAGCTCATGGTTCAGGTAGCGACATTTTGCGTTGTAGTCAAAGGTCTCTGTAAAGTGTTCGAATGCATTCTTGCACAAGGCCACGTCACCGGTTTCCGGCTGTTTTGCAGAGTCATAGCGGTATCGATTGTAGTACATGTCTGTGCCCTCTACGGCACAACCAGCGATTTTGTCTTTGTCGTAGACTTCACCAAGCCACGCTGGGACAGTAGAGAGTGTTGTCTTACTGAGCAATGTGTGTTTATAAAGGGAAACCCCTGTGCTGCTTTCCAGTGAGCAGAGATCGACGCGCTCACTGCACCGACAGCGTGCATTGGTAGTATCGACCGAGAAAGACATGTAGGCCGAGCATGCGTCTGCGCACCAGTCACGATAAGTCTCTGGTGTAGATTCTACCTTGGTGTCGTCTATTTTGACACAGCGGTGCGTACTACTGCATGGGACAGTGTTGGTGTTGCTGTTAAAGACGACGGTCTCCACGGGCAAAGATGCATCGACATAACACCCCTGTGGAGTCGCTGCATTGTCTGTTTCAGTGTATGGCAACGACACCGCCGTTGCAAAGGCTTCACAGGCTTCTTTTGGAACGACGACACCTTGCCCGTTCGTATGCTCTTGCAAGTATTTTCCGGTGAGCAAGGTTGGGCCCCCACAAGTTGTTATTTGGTGGTTCGTCGCGTCGATAAACGTACCCTCTGGGCATGGAGTACAGGTTGGTCCGTTCCTCAGTAGTGTAAAATATTGATTCACAGGACACCCTTCACGACTGATTTGAATGCACTGAAAAATACCGTTGCACTTACAATTGTCATAAGAAGGGGAGTGAAACCCTCTAAATTCGCCACCATATTGGTAAGTGTTACCAATATAAGTGCCAGCTTTACCCACACGACAGCACCCCGTGTCACCCCCATCCCAATAGCAACTACCACATTCACCAAACGAGCCAGACCCGTACGTTTGAATATAATGCTCGCATTCAGAATAAGACAGTATGTCATATGATCCACCCACTGTGTAGGTGTCTGGGTATTGAAGATAGTCCGCCAACAACAAAAAGAGACCCAAAGCGCGAGTGCCCTGAGAACACTGTTGGTTGTTTGCGTGAAGGATTGGTTCAATACCGTCGCTGTGGACCACTTGGCACTCATCGTAGCTTAGGTGCATTCCATGCCCGCAGCGTCCCGACTCTTGTACAATGTCGTAGTATGCGGCATCGTAGGTTCTGGAGCGTGTCTCGTCTCTCCATTCCGACCTTGTCCAAACTGGATCGTAGACATTATAGGTCGTGTTGGTCGTGTTCTCGACCTGCTCGTCGGCACAGGCACGGAACGAAAAGCTCTCGTAGCCGTGCTTTGGAGTGCAAGTGTCCGTGTTGGTCGTGATGGCGCACGAGGTACCGGTGTTGAAACAGCAGGCAGCAACGGCAAAGATAGTGTCGTCTGGCGTGTCGGAGGTAATGCACGAGTCGTCTGCGGCGCAGTTCCATTGTGCGTTCGTGCAGAGGTCCCATGCGTTCTCTGGGCCGTCGCGGTGAGCATGAAGCCTCTGGCACTCTGTCCTAGCCTCTTCGATGTGTGTGAAGTGCCTTGGTGTAAAATAGAGGAACTCACTGCCGACCCTTTGGAACGAGTATCCCGTCGCACCCCACAAGATTGCTTCGTCGCGACATTCTCTGGCGGTAGACTTGTTAATGGCAAAGGTGGCATCTGTCGCGTAAAGGCAGTCTACTGGTTCCCTCTGCCACGATTTTTGGCCCCTTAGAACAAAGTGTGGCCTGCTGCCGGTCCCGCGAGTCTCGTAGACGTAGTCGTGCGCTTTCCAGTCCAATTTGTGCAGCGTGCAGTCGTCCTCCTTTGTCGAGGTAATCGAATCGTTGTCGCGCTGCCATCTAGACTGTTCAAACGGCAGAAATTCATAGTCGGACGGTTCATCCGAGCAGAGCCTTGTCCCGACTTGCGTATTGGTCCACTTGAAGACTGCCGCGTCTTCGTAGCATGCTGTTCCGGTCTCGCTGCCCTCGTAGCCCCACGTGAAGGACCGAAACTCGTCGCCGCTGATGTAGATGAGCCCCTCTGGGCCAGTAGCGGAGGCTGCATGCAGGAAGCACTGCATTGCCGACTCGACGGGTCTGCGGAACCTTTCGTCGCAGGAACGGTAGCCGTGCGCTGTATCGTTCTGCGGGGCAAGGACAGCTTCTACGGGGTAGATAACAGCACCGTCCAGTTGGAGGCCTGCGCAGCTTATCGTCCCGCGGCACCACTCTTTCATCGAGTGCAGGTCCGTTCGATTGACCACCTGCGTCTCTCCGCCGACCTTATTTCTCCAGTAAAAGGTCATTTCGTGGTCCGAGAACACATTCAGGTTTCTGCCCTGCGCGCCAAAGAGCAGCGGTTGCGTCTGGCCCCATGCGTCTCCGCCCACTGTGCAGTCGTCCTCGCTGACATCGTAGAGGAGTTCGTAGTTGTCCGGCTGCCATGCGTAGGAGCGAGCAGGGTAGAATACCCCAGTGCACTCGTTTCTCGTCGAAGGCAGCATGCCTCCGGCACCGAGACAGGCCCCTTCGTCCACCTGCTGTGCCATGCATTGGTCGTGCGTAGTCTCTTGATAGGAATGATAGACCAGTTTCGTATCAAAATGCTCCTGATTGCATAGTGTTAAGGAATCTGTCACAGAAAGCGACGATATGTTTTCGAGCGCCCCGCTGTGCGAGGTGTAGGAGATTCTTTCGCCGTAGCCTCTCCCTTCACCGCTGTAGGAGTAGGTTTCGTGTTCGATTGCCTTTGCATAACGTTCGTCGGAGCTGTCGTAGCAGTCGGATCTCTCAATATTATCTTCACTAAAGTCGGCGTATCGAGTCCACGACCGTTTTACTGATACGCTCGTGCCTGTCAGCGGATGGTCGATACGACTGGTTCCGTTGAAGCGATTTGGCATCATCAGCTGTGCACCGATCTGCACGATGGTCTCGATGGAAAGGTAGCGGTCGTAGACAAGGACCTCGTCGAGCTGCCCGCTGAAGGGCCCGTGCAGGACCTGTCCCGTAAAGTCCGCCTCCGTGATCATGTACTGTATGCTTCGGCGATAGATGGAGCCGCTGCCACTCTTCGATGCGCTGCTCTGGCAGACGCCATTGTTGATCTTAAAGTAGAGGTGGTCAAAGGCCAAGGCCTTCTCGTAGCAGTCTCGAATGCTGTAGCCTTCGAAATTGCCTGTGACATCTCCAAGCTCATTGTAGCGAACGATAACGGCATTGTGCGTCGTTGCCGAGACAAGCCCGCCCGTGTCGGCAATGTAGTCCTTGCTGGTGTCGTGCTGCACGTCAACTTCTTCTTGGCTGCCTACGACGACGGACCGTTTCCCGTAGCCGTCGTAGCGAAAGGCAACATGTGTCCACTCAGTCGTCGTCGTGCGGAGCGCAGAAGCGTGCGTGTCGGAGCAGCCCCAGTCGTTGCGCAGCTGACCGCTGGAGTCTACGGAAAAGGCACTCATCCTTCCGCAAAGGTCTCCTATCCCCGAGGCTATCTTCATGATCTGGCCATGGCCCTTCACCCATGCCGTCACGGTAAAGGCTGGCTCCTTCGAATTCCTTTCCGCTGCCAGTGTGCTCTTTCTACTGATCGACTGACCTAGGCTGTGGCTTGCCGTGCCGGAAAAGGACGACATAGACGCCGAGCTTGTAGTCGTCAAGTTCTTGAAGAAGGGAAACTGCGCGGCCGTGTCGACGACCACGGAGCCGACACTGACGGCATTGTCCCTGCTGCTCTTCTCCCAGCGCTCGTCGGTATTGAAGGCGTAAACGATTTCCGAGGCGTCGGCGTTGTTATTGCACTCTTCCTCCAGCACGTACTGTTCGGTGAACACTTCCGGCGAAGCTTCTGCTGTGAAGGACAGCACCTCTTCGTCCCCATTCTCGAGGCACTCGGCTTCCGGACGGCGCTCGGTCCTTGTGCTCTGGTCGGCGGTGAAGGTGGCCTTTAGGTCTCTGTAGAGGTAGGCTTCCGGGAGTTGACCGTCGGCACAGTCTGCTGCGGTGGTCTTTTCCATCAAAGAGTAGGCATTCTGCGTCCACGACTGTCGATCCTTCCATGTCGTCGACACGCACTCCTCGTCGAGAAGGTCGGGCATGCTCATGTGCGCTGCCGTGTGCTCTGATATTTCAAATTCAAGGACCTCGTGCATGGCATCGTCGGTACAGTTGACCTTTTTGTGATGTGTTTGAAGACTGGCGCCACCGCTGGTGTGGTCTGCACTGTACAGGTCGCTCGTCTCGATGTCCTCGGTGGCTGCGGACTGTTGCTGGACAACCATGTGGACGACCCATTTACCGTCGGCAATTGCCTTGTCGCTGTAGGGGAGGCGATCGAGTATTTTCTGCAGCTTTGCAGCCCTTGGCGACTGCATCGACTGCATTGTCCCGTTGAAATAGGTCAGTTTTCCAATATAAGAGTTGTCGTAGCGCCGTGCAAGGGGGTCGTAGGGTTCGAAGACATTGGTTCCAAAGTTGTTGAAGGCTCGAAACCGAAAGGCCCCTATCCTGCCTGCGTCGACGCTGGAAAGGCAGAGCAAGAGCTGGATAAAAACACTTACGAGTGCAAACATCCCGAAAGTCGTGTTCTAAAAAGAGGTACAAGGATCGTATATATAGGAATAGAAGTATTTTCGTTTAAATTGTAACAGTAAGCGGGCCCTCGGGCTCTCTTGGAGCGTCGAGGACGACCAGAAACGACTCTTCGTACTCTTCCTCGCTCTCCTCGCTCGGTGGATCGATGAAGCCAATGCCGAGCTCGAAGGTGTGCTGCGGAAACAGGAGGCAGAGCGGGTGGTAGAGCAGGTGCCAGTGGTGCGTCTCGCTGTTCGTTTTGTAGACCTGCAGGGCCGAGCTCGTAAAGAGGCACTCGTCGGGGACGTCCCGGAAGATGCCCTTGCTGATTTCGAGCTCCGACTCGTCGGCAATGTCAAAGTAGTTGACGGTGGAGCTGTGCCGCTGTTGGACCATCTTTCGGACCAGCGTCATAAGAAAAAAAAATGCAACCGGGTTCCGCTCGTGCATGGCAAAGTAGACAAGAAGACGGTAGAGCGTCTGCTTTCGCCTTCCGCGAAAACTAAACAGTTTTGTCGTCGCAAAGGTGTAGAAGGCGTTGTCGTGGACGATCTCAAGGTCGAGCGTTTCGATGACCTTGACCATGAAGAGGATCTCCTTTGGCAGTTTGAATTTTGCCCTCTTGTTCGCAAAGATCCTCGAGGTCTCTATGTTGGCGTGAAAGACGGTCATCTGCCCCAGCCAGTCGCGGTAGGGAAACTGGAACGAGGGCTGTTCGACATCGTGGTCTTCCCTCTGGCGCTTGAATTCGACATCAATGTTGTTGACAAGGCTGACCTGTGCCCGGCAAAAGGGGCAGGTGGACGAATTCTTCAGCCATGCTCTTGCGCAGGGCATGCACAGGCGCTTGCAGTTGCAGCCGTCAAACTTGACCAGCTCCACCTTCTTGCCATCCTCGCAGTGCTGTGTTCCGTTGATTTCACAGCAGCCCATGTTGCGCTTCGGTTTTGCTCGACGCTTTGGATTTTTCCGGGTCTTCAACGGCGAGGCCGGTGGTAATTTTCGTTTTCTCAGCGATCGTCCAGTCATATGTACTCAAGTCTGCCTCGAACGACGTATATAGAGAAAAAAGGAATACCTATTTAATTTAAACTCTCCCACGCGGATTGGTATAAGGACTTGCGGAACTCGTCGGCCAGTTCCTGCAGCGTGCGGTGAAGGCAGAGGCCCTTCTCGTTGAAGTGCGTCACCACCACCCGCTGGGAGTAGCAGTGGGACCCCGCCCGGTGCCAGTACCAGTCCATCAGGGCCCGCCGGCACCCTTCCGCGTCAGGCTGGCACTTTTGGCAGTGCAGTTTCTCAAAGGACTCCTCTTCAGCGACCCAGTAGACCGAGCGCGAGTAGCTGGCGGTAAGCGGGTCAAAGCATTCACTGCAGCGCCGACAGTCGGACGTCTCACAGGAAAGCTGGAACTTCTCCTTGCAATCGAGGAGCTCCTGCTCCAACACCAAGACCCGGTAGTCTCTTGCAAAGATTTCTGCCTCGACGTCGGTGTCGTCGCTGACGGGGAAACGGTCGGGGCAACTCCTCTGCCATACGCTGCCCTTCAACTGCACGATGCGTTGGTGCTGTGGGTTCCAAAGAATCGGTCGAGCGATGTGCGTTTTGCCACTGTCGCAGAACTCTTTCATCTTTCGGTTCTCGAAACAGCTGATGCGAAGGAACACAGACTGCCCGCACAAGTTGGCAGAGGGGCGGAAGAAGAAAGAGGCCTCTTTCACATGCCTGATTTCCGGCCCAAGGAAGATTGTGTGGCCCTGCAGCGAAGTGGCACGCAAGGAGTAGAATTCATTATCTGCGACGGAGAATTGGAAGAACTCGAACATGGCGAGCGGCAGGGCCTTCTGCTCTTCGTTGACGGCAAAGACGCCGAAGGTGCACTGTGGGGACACCTCGTCGAGGGCGACCTTGACGCGAATGTGAGACTTCTCCGAGCCGACGTCACGAAAAAAAGTAGATTTTTTGGGGGGTGACTTCCCCTTCATGTGCACGTAGACGTTTGTGGTAGATAATATTTTCATTGTAAAATTAAACACTTACTGTGGGCTTTAATGGCTTCTGGGAGCAGCAGAAACATTCTTTCGTCTTTCTCTCCCAGCCTTCGATGGGCTTCTCGAAGGAACCGTTCCCGCTTTTTTTTGAAATAAAAAAAAGCATCCTTCCCTAGGTCCCTGCCAAGCCCCCAAAATTATCGTAGTGCTGGTTCACTCGTATCATGTCGAGGGCCATCTTCAAGCGTTCGATGTCCTCCTGCTGGTGGCTGCTCTGCATCTTCATGTCCTCGATCTCCTGCTGCTGCGTGACCGACAGCTTGTTGCGCGTGCTCAACTGCTGCTGAATGCGCAGCCTCTGGTTGTCCGTGTCGAGCTGTTCGATTTTTCTCTCGTAGGAGCATATCCTCGTTGCCTGATTCGTCACCGTCTCCTTCAGTTCCGCGACGACCTCCTGCACTTCCATCTTGGACTGTCGGAAGAAGGTCTCCGACTCGTGCAGCTTCTTGTTCTGTGTCTGTACAATCTGTTCCTTCTCTTCTGCATGCTTCCGCTTCGCCTTTCCAATTTCCAGTGCATGCTTGTCCTGCAAGGTCTTCATCGCTTTGGCGGCAGAGACTTTGATGCCATCTGTCTCTGCGCTGAGCTTCTTCAATCCAACGACCGCCGTCTGCTCGGAGGCTTTTGTCTCTTCGAGGCGTTGCTTCAGCGTTGACACGGTTGCCAGCAGGCCTTCCAGTTTCTTCTGGATGGCAATGTTTTCGGTCAAGTGCCCCTTTAGCTCCAGCTTTAAGGTCTGGTTCTCGGCCTTCATGCTGACGGCAGCGTCGTCGCTTGCCCTCACGCCCTGCTTCAGTTTGTCGATTGCATCGGTGAGCTCCTGCTTGTCCTGTTCCAAGAGCTGGTTGTCGGCGCGCAAATTCAAGATTTCCCCTTCGAAGGCCTTTAGCTGAGAGGTCAGGACCGGCTGTAGCGGCTCTACGGGGGCCTTGGTCTCTTTGCTTTCCTTCACGGCCTCCATCGTCCCTTTGATTATGGCACTCGGCCGGGCCTATATATATGAAAAATTACGACCGCGAAGCTGCATATGCCATGTAGAGGGTCGACACCAGAAGATGAAACACGAACACGAGAGCGTCCTGCAGCAGTGCCAGCAACCAGCTGAAAATCGGAGACAGGGCAAGCGAGCCGAAGAAGAGCAGCAGGCCCTGCCCGACGGGGAGGCTAATGCCGAGCCAGAAGCAGTCGATGTCGAGGCCGAGCGGGGCCTCCGAGTCGACGGCCTGCTGAAGGAGCGTGCTGAGGCCCTCGACGTCCTTCAGGAAGGTGAAGGGGAACAGGTTGATCGATGCCACCTGAGCAACGAGCTCCGTCGCCTGCCATCGAAGAAAAAAGGCAAGGTGCCAGAACTGCCCCAGCTCTGCCATACCGGTCGCCTCGGTCTGGCATATGTGGTAGGACGGTTGGCTTCCCTCGCAAGCGTAGCAGGTCTGCTGTTCGCAGTTCTTTGACAGGAACGGCAGCCAGCCGCAGCTGCACGACACGAACAAGGTCTCCTCCAGCCACGCCAAGAAGTCCGCCACCAAGTAGAGCGGAAGCTGCGGGAAACAGAAGGGGTTGTAGGCGTAGACAATGATCAGGTAGAGCAGAGTGCTCAGCCCGACAATTGCAGAGTAGTTGAAGAGGTCAAGGAGCACCGGCACCTCGAAGGCGGTGAACTTGAACAGTTCGTAGGACAGCAGCATTGCAAAGAAGGGCATGAGCCCGTAGAAGGGAGAGGTCAGCTGCCGGTCCCAGAGGAACGGGCCGGTGGTGCAGTCGGCCTGAAAGGGCAGCTCGAGCACTTCTTGGAAGGAGCTCGGGAACAGCAGCGTCGCACTGTCCGGGACCTCTCCGCTGTAGTTGCCCTTGAAGAAGTAGTCGACGGCCTCGACGGCCTCGGCAATGCTGCGGTTCCGGTGCAGGACCAAACCCTCCGCGTAGGCCACCCATTCGTCCCACGACGAGGCCTTCTCCGCGTCGACGCTGCCGTAGGCCTCCTTCTCTTCTTGTGCACTGTGAAAGGCCCTCTTGTACTTTCGGTTGTAGGCGGAGGCCGTCGTCCACGTCTCGTTAAAGGGCTCCAAGAAGTCCGCCTCGAACGACTCCTCGTAGAACTGCCCCGTCCGCTTCATCGTCTCAAAGGCCCCAAAGACATGGTTGTCGAGAATCGCGCAGGAGAAACAGAACAAGTTGTCGTCCGTCTGTTGGCACTCCAGCTCCGTATAGACGCGGCCAAAGGTCTCTGGCAGAGCCTTCATGTTGCCGACCAGAGAGAGCGCCTTCGGGGAGAACACTGCCTTTGCGTCCGGAAGAGACGGCAGCGTTGCAGAGAACCCGTGCGCCGGCATATCAAAGCTCTGCAGACCCTTCAGGTTGTGTCGAAAGCTGGGCGAGCTGACAATGTCGTAGATGCCAAAGACGGAGGTCGAGACGGCCTCGTAGACCTCGTAGGCCTGCCTCGTCGACGAGTTCGAGGCCGGGTCTTCGAAGCCAGCGTCGCTGTCACGAAAGACATTCATCATCAGAGCATGGGCATTCTTCCGTGTCACCGTGTCGGAGAGCAGCTTCTTTGCCATGTGCACGCTGCGAAGAAGGTCCATTGCAGGCAGTCCCGCCTCTTCCATCGTCTGCTTCAGGGCAGAAACGCTCGCGCCGTCCTGCAGCCACCAGCGGGCGTAGAGGAATCCGGCCTGAAAGCCTTTTGCAATGAGCATCGGAGGCTGCTTCCAGTTGTAGAAGAGGTCGTGCGGCAACGACAGCAGCCCGGTCTTGTTGCGAAACTCTTCGCCAAGAAGGCGCCACTCGACGCATTCCTGAAACCTTAGCTGCTCGAGCGGCCGAAGGTCGGAGAACTTCCAATCCTTGTAGGAGGTCACGAGATGGTCGCAGAAGCTCGGCCCGTCCCATCGAAGCTCCTCAAAGACCACCCGAGTGAGTTCCGGCTCCTCCGCCAGCGTCCTGCGCCGAAGCGAAGGAAGACCAGAGCAATCCATCTTTTCCCATGCGCCAAAGGTGATATCAGAGAGTGTGCCCTGTATCTTGCAGACCAGCCCAAGCAGCGAGCCTATCAGTTTCCCGAACGACCCCATCATGTTCAGAATAATACCAAGCACGCGCATCGCCTGTGACAGAAGCATCGTGACGACCTGTGCAATGAGGTCGAGCGTCTGGGTGATAATTTGACCCAGCGCAGCGGCATCGATGAGGTGCGGCGTGAAGAGCAGGCCGAGCAGCCGAAGCCCCAAGTAGGCCACCTGAGCAACGATCGGAATGATGCCGCCGGTGATCAACTGTTCCAGAAAGTCGACAATGTCGCGAATCTGAAGAAAGAGGTCCCTGCTACCGACCTTTGCAAGGCTCTCGAACAGCTGCTTTAGAAAGGTCGTCACGACGATGACAAACTTTGCCATCGCACCGTAGAAAATCGTTGCCATGTCTGCGCCGCTGACGAGGTTCCGGCCCTCGTCGTTGCCCTGCGCCCCGCCCTCAAGGATCGACACGTCCCCGCTCAGGAACGACCGAACGAACAGCAGCCCGACATGGACCTCCGAGAACACGAGGCCGAGGATGTCGAAGAAGCTGTAAATCAGAGAGGTGATGCCCTTGCGCGTCTCCAAGGCCTGCTGGGAAAAACCCGGCGCTATTTCGACGATCGTGCTGGCAAGCGCTGCCTGAACCTTTTCAAGATTGCATATCTCGCTCGTCAAGTCAATGTCGACGGCCTCGGGCTCTCCGGAAAAGACGCTGACGCTGTTCCTCCACAGTTTTCGGATGATCGTCAGGGCCATCTTGACGGCCCTCTCCAGCGTGCTGGCCAAGCTGCAGGCAAAATCGTGCTCTGCCGTTATGTCGCACGAGGCTACGACATTGCGGTCAAAGTCCCTCGTCACGACCCCGCCAAAGACCCGGTCGATCAAGGACTCCTCCAGAAGGTCGTAGCGTTTGCCGTTCGCCGTAAAGGCATCGTTCTCGTCGACCTTGCAGAGGTCTGGCGCGACAGGGAACTGCTTTGCACCGACCTGAAGGGAGTCGACAATGCGCTTGAGGGCATCGTTCATTCGGGACATGTAGATCAAAAACCACTCGAGCATGTTTATGCCACACCAGTGCGACACGGCAACGGAGGTAGTTTGTCTCAGGTCCGCGTCAAGGATGACCGAAGGCAACCATATGCAGGCACAGGTCGTGTTAAAGTCCAAGAGTGGATCTTCGACGCGGCAGCTGCAGTCTGCGCTTGGAAACCCGATCGGACAGGGCGGTTTCAGCGTCCCGCTGGGGTCGGCAATCGAGGTGCAGTCACCAGTCTTGTTCTGTCCGTAGTCCTGCCCACAGCCGAAGGGGAAGAGCGCCAGTTTGCGCATGAACCTAGTGCTGTGAAGGTCGAGCACGAAGCGCGTCCCCACTCGGTACGACTCGGTGACAAAGCGCAGAAGGTTGAAGGTGAGCTTGCCGAAGCTCTTTTTCTCGAGCACAGAGGTCAGGTGGTAGTAAAAACGGTCCAAATTGCTGAAGACATGGTACTGAAGGTTTGGCTGACCACAGTAGGGGTCGTAGTGCATGCCCGTATAGTCGGCATAGTCGATCCGTTTTGCCTCTGTCGGCAGCGGAGGATTGCAGGGTGGCAACTCGTCGCGACTAAACCACGGGCCATCGTACTTGTAGAGAAGAGAGAAGAAGCGCATGATAAAGAGGTTGTCGTTGTCTCCCTCTAGCTCGGCTGCATTGATGCTGCCGCCAATGATCAATTCCCAGACCATCTCGTTCAGAAACTCGTAGGCAACGAAGACGGCGTTTCCGAATACTCTCACGATGCTTAGCCCGGAGCACGAAACGAACGAGTTAAGGTTGAAGTGGTCGTCTGGGTCGATCAGGGCCTTGTAGGCCGAACGGATGGCACCCAGTTCAAAATCGGTCTCGTCGATGTCCTGCCCTGCCAATGGCTCGCCGACGATCTCCGTCCGGTTGGCAGGGTTCCTTCTACTAAAAGTGTAGCTGTAGCGGGCCTGCTTTGTCTTTTGCACCTGCACCGACAGGAGCTCCCGCTGGAGCGGCAAGAAGGTCTCCTGCTCGGTCGTGAAGGCATCGGTCTTGTAGCCAAAGGTCCAGTAGCGATCACGGTGACCACCGTAGGCTTGAAACTGATCGGAGCGATCGATGGCAATGCCGTCCACTCGTGGGACGCAAAAGACGGACTCTTCCTCTACGTACTTGCAGTAGACGGCAAAGGTGTTGTTCTTGATTTTCGTGCCCTCTTCCCCGTAGACGAAGGCTACGGGGAGCGCCTTTGTCGTCTGCACCGTCGGCCGACGGTCCTTGCTCAGGTAGAGCCTCACGGGCTCTAGTGTCTGGTCGAACAGTTCGCAGCGTGGAAAGTCGCACTTCAGGTAGGAGGCCAGCGAGGTGTCCGTGCTGCACTGTCGACTGACTGTCTCCTTCTCGGACTTGTAGAGGTCGTAGGAAAAGTGCTGGAAGGCCTTGCAGCTTGCCGTAGCGTTGCAGGCCTGACGACATCCTTCCAAGGTCGAGTCGGCGGTCTGGTTGATGGCCGTCGGGCACTGCCTCAGCGCGTCAGCCCCGTAGGCTATTTCCTGCCAGCAGGTGGCACGGGAGCCACAGGCCGTGCTCGGGAGCTGCGGTTGCAGGGTCGTGTAGAAGCAGCGGGACGATTTGCAAAAGTAGGCCTCCTCGGCATAGGAGACGATATCGCCGTGTCGGTAGGTTGCCGAATTATCCCAGTCACGGACACAGCTGCGCGTCTCCTCCAAGGTCACAAAGCCGTCCTCAAAGCTGTCGAGGGCCTCGAATACGCTGCTGTCGAGCGCCTCGATGGCCTCCAAATTGAAGGCATAGCGGCCGTCGGAGTTCACATCGTAAGGGCAGAGCAGCGTGCTCTCGCGAAAGACGATCGTCGTGCGGCTCTGGCAGTAGACGGCACAGCTTCCATCAAGGTAAAAGTGACACGATTGCGGGAACTGAGAACAGCCCTGTGGCCCCATCGCAGAGATCAGGACGAACAGCTTGATCAAAGTCGAGGTCAGAAAGTTGAGCGTCGAGAACAGTGCTACGACGCTGGCATCGAGGTAGGCCATCGGCTTCTCAAGGCTGAAGACCGAGCGCATGAAGGCCGTGTTGCTGATCGGCTCCTCGTCGAAGGGCAGCAGGAGGTGCTGTGCCATCGACAGGAGTTTCTCGAGCGTTACGGCAAAGAAGGCAACGATGCGCGAAAGGGTCCCAAAGAAGAACAGCTCCGGCACCTCCACGATGACATTGAAGCCGGCCACCTTGAACAGCTTCATGACCAAGGCAAGGCCGTTGACGAGCCACTTGTCGAGCAGGCGGCCGGCCTCGACCAGCAGGGCCACAAGGTGAAAGAAGGACTTGTCGAAATTCGGGTAGCTGACAAAGGGCGGCAGGACCTGAAAAATCGTCTGGAAGAAGGAGACGAACATGTTCAGCGAGTGCGATACGATAAAGTCCGGCTCGTCGGTAAAGAGCGGGTAGGTCAGCCACCTCCAGACGTACTGCAGCCAGCCGGCGTTGCCGCTGCAGACACAGGCAAGCGTCTCCGGCAGAAACTGCAACAGCTCACGCACCTTTTCCACAATCACATGCCACCGCATCTCGTTCACGATCGGATTGTTGACGCCGCTGATGACACCGCTCAGGCCAAGAAAGCGCAGGCCTTCGAGGATCGATGCCTTTGCAATCCCGACGACGGAAACGACGAAGCTGCTGACGGTCAAGGTACTCGTCTGGCACTTTGTAAGGATCAGGACGGTCCCAAAGATAAGCTGCCGGAGGAAGACCATCAGCAGGTTCCAGACGGGGACGATGGCCCCGTAGAAGACATTGACCAAGTGCAGGAACACAAAAACGAAACTGTTGAAGAACGGCGACAGGACACAGCGGTAGAACGATTCGATCGACGACAGGACCAGCTCCGTCTCCTGCAGCAGCAGCAGGCCGGCGCCGATGAGCAGGGCACAGAGGGCATAGATGCGGCGACGAAGGACCACCGACGACAGGACGGCAAGCGTCAGCGGGACAATGTCGAAGAGCGTCGACACGACCCGTGCAAAGGCCGTCGAGGCCAGCAGCAGGTGCGTCGTCGAGAAAGACTGCCACATCGACCGGTTCAGCCTCGAAATGCGGTCGCTCAGGACAGCAAGCGCCGAATTCTCTGCAGACCTTGAAGACAAGAGGTTGCCGGCAAAGACCGTCAGCAGGTAGCCCGTCAGGGCGGCCGAAAGAACGACAGAGAATGCAATCGCCCACTCGAACATCTTGATAAAAGTGCTTGGTGGTGCTTAATATACACACTCTTCGTCCACCCACTAGGTCAGGGGCTCGTCGGCTGACAAAAAAAACAATCCACTGCTGTCATCAACAGGCACACACAAGGGCCCTGCTATTTTTATGCTATGAAAATCACTAATGGGGAAAATAAAAAAAAATAATTCACACCCCCCCCCCGAAAAGAAAAAAAATCTTCACTGGAACGATTTTGACCGCCCCCGCCCCGAGAAGAAAAAAAAAATAAATTCCCCATTAGCGATTTTCATAGCATAACAATAGCAAGGCCATCGTGTGTGCCTACTAAAACACGAATGGGAGAAAAAATCTGGAACGATTTCGGCCGCCCCCCCCCGAAAATAAAAAAAATAAAATCCCCATCAGCGATTTTAATAGCATCTAAATAGCAGGGCCTTCCTGTGCGCTTGTTAAAAACACAATCCGTAACAGGCATACACAAGGGTCCTGCTATTTACTTGCTATTAAAATCGCTAATGGGAGAAAAAAAATCAAATTAATCTTGGCTGGAAAAAATTAAGACGAGGTCCCGAAAAGAAAAAAATAAAATCCCCATTAGTGATTTTATTAGCATTTAAATAGCAGGGCCTCCCTGTGTGGTGTAAAAAGAGTTTTTAAAAAAAAAATATGTACGTTTAGATGTATCAGACGGCCTTGCAGACGATCGAGTTGGTTTTTCCCCTCCTCTCCCGAAGGCACAGCAGCTCGACCGCCAGCAGGGCAGGGCACAGGTAGGCCCCTGAGCCGCCGAGCAGAAGGCTCGTTACTGCCACCGTCACGACGGCGATCCGTCTCGTAGGCAGGCCTTCGTTCACCGTCAGGCTGATCGTTCCAGCGAGCAAAAGGTTTGCCATGACGTGAAGGAGGAAGGAGAACAGGGAGCGCTGCCGTGTCACGGTTGCGATCAAAAAGTAGGCATAGAAGGCCTCCATGGCCCATGCCACTAGCGACAGCATGGCCAAGGAGCTCAGGATCGTCGTCGTGTTCGGGCGCTTCTTCTGCAGCGGCCACGACAGGAAGAACAAAAGGCAGAGCAGGCCAAAGACGATCGGCAGGTAGAACCGTTTCGACCATATGCGGACGCTCTGGACGAGGACGGGGAAGCCGACGGTCATCTGCCAGAAGCTGTAGGAACGCTCCCCGACTAGAATGGCAAAGCGGCCCTCCAACGAGGTCGCGACAAAGCTCAAGGCAACGAGCTTGCCCTCCGGCACGGAGATCTCTTGAGTCCTTCGAAAGACCACCAAGACGTCCGCATCGAGGTCCATCTCCTCGGTCGTTTGCATGTCTGCGCCTTCTGTCAAGACGAGAAGGTGCTGCTCGTAGAAGGGGTCCTGCAGCACACGAACGGTCGTTGCAGAGCTGGCCTGAAAGACGAATTCGGCACGACAGTTCAGTTCACACGATTCGGGAAAGGAGACGTAGGTAATGGACTCTTCGCTAAGGGCGTGGCTGAGCTCGTCGCCCTCGAGAAAGTGCACCGTAGTTGCCTCGGTCAGGACGAGGAAGAAAAGACAGATAAATAGGCGCATGGTTGCTTAGGAAAAGAAAAAAATGCGTAATATAAGGGAATCCATTAAATATCAATTGAACAACTCGTAGGCTGGTTACTGTTAGTAGTAGTTTTATTGGAAAGAAGAGAGGGCAAAGAAGGGCATACTTACGGGCCTGAACGCGATGGCATGTAAACTCCGTGAGCCAGAACACGCCGATCAAAAGCGTCATGACAAGATCGTCTTTTGCGCCCTGCGATTTTCCGGTATAGATGATTTTTGGTAGCGAATAGCCTCGCTGCGGA
>MDTG01284431.1_pt1 | contig 27925 bp, 31 predicted proteins | sample 811421 | NCBI WGS metagenome assembly MDTG01 (sample SAMN05326645, study PRJNA326480) | marine metagenome | isolation source: seawater | place: Pacific Ocean: South East | collected 2011
GTTGATTGCATGGTGACTCAGATTGAACAAGAAAGAGAATTAAAAAATAGAGTTGGACTTGAGTGTCTTATTGAAAGCGCACTGGGAATGGTAAATATAGATGAGATTGCAAGATCATCTGACCGATTAGAAGCACTTCATTTTGGAGTAGCTGATTTTGCTGCAAGCTTACGAGCTAGAACGGTAGTAATAGGAGGACTAAATCCTGACTACCCTGGTGATCAATGGCATCATGGTTTATCTAAGTTAGTAGCAACATGCAGAGCATATGGTCTGAGACCAATAGATGGACCTTTTGGAGACTTTAATGATCCTGATGGTTACATTAAAGCTGCTAAACGTGGAGCTGCTATTGGAATGGAAGGCAAATGGGCAATCCATCCATCACAAATTGAACATGCTAATGATGTCTATTCGCCACCTGCAGCTGAGGTGGATAAAGCTAAAAGAATTATTCAAGAACTTGCTAAAGCAGCTGCTGAGGGACGAGGAGCAGCTCAGCTTGATGGAAGAATGATTGATGCAGCATCGGAACGTATGGCTGAAAATATTGTTAACATTGATAATTTAATACAATCTAAAAAATAATGAATATCCACGAGTATCAAGCAAAAGAGATTTTAGCTAAGTTTGGAGTATCAATTCCGAAAGGCGGCATAGCATATAGTCCAGAAAACGCAAAAGATAGAGCCACTGAACTAGGCGGTGATTTATGGGTTGTCAAAGCACAAATACATTCAGGGGCACGAGGTAAAGCAGGGGGTATTATTGTTTGCAAAAATGAACAAGAAGTATCAGAAGCTGCGAACAAATTACTTGGTAAAACCCTCGTTACTCATCAAACAGGTCCAGAAGGCAAGACAGTTCAAAGAGTCTATGTTGAAGAAGGAACAGATATCAAAAAAGAATTTTATCTTGGTCTCGTATTTGATAGAAGCACAGAAAGCATCATGGTTGTTGCTTCATCTGAGGGAGGTATGAGCGTAGAGGAAATTGCGGAAGAGAAACCAGAATCACTCATTAAAACTAGAATTGAAGCGGCAGTAGGTATGCAATCGTTTCAAGCAAGAGAGATTGCCTTTGCCTTAGGTTTAGAAGCTAAAGCTATAAATCGATGTGCTCAAGCTATATTAGGAGCTTATAAAGCATTCAGCACTTCAGATGCCACAATGGTAGAAATTAATCCATTAGTTTTAACAGGCGATGATCATGTTCTTGCGCTTGATTGCAAGATGTCATTTGATGATAATGCGCTTTTTAGAAATCCACAATTATCAGAGCTAAGAGATAAGTCGCAAGAGGATCCAAAGGAAACATATGCAGCAGATCGAGGGTTAAATTATATCCCATTAGATGGGGACATAGGCAACATTATTAATGGTGCTGGATTAGCAATGGCGTCAATGGATATGATACAACTTGCCGGTGGTCAACCTGCTAACTTTTTAGATGTTGGCGGAGGCGCAACTCCAGAAAAATTTGTAAAAGCATTTAAATTAATTTCGGGTGACCCTAATGTAAAAGTTATATTGATCAATATTTTTGCAGGCATAAATAGATGTGATTGGGTGGCTCAAGGTATTGTTGATGCTCTAGCTCAAATAAAAATTGAACAACCTCTTGTAATAAGACTTGCAGGTACAAATGTAGATGAAGGTATTAAAATTTTAAAAGATAGTAAAATAGACTACATAGAAGCATTTACTTTAGAAGATGCTGCTAATAAAGCAGTAAAAGCTCTAAAAGAGTTAGGATAAAAATTATATGGCAATCTTAATAACTAAAGAATCTAAAATAATTATTCAAGGCTTTACTGGAAAAATAGGTTCGTTCCATGCAGAAGAAATGATGGAATACGGAACTAATGTAGTTGGTGGGGTAACTCCTGGAAAAGGTGGCCAAAGACATTTAGATAGACCCGTATTTAACACCGTTAAAGAAGCTGTAGAGGAGACTGGCGCTGATGCAAGCATTCTTTTTGTACCACCTGCCTTTGCTGCAGATTCAGCTATGGAAGCAGCCGATGCTGGCATTAAAACACTAGTGGCAATTACTGATGGTATTCCTGCACATGACATGATTAAAGTAAAAAGATACATGAGAAGATACAAAGCTGAAGAAAGAATGACAATGGTTGGTCCAAACTGTGCTGGCGTAATCAGTCCAGGTAAATGTATGTTAGGTATCATGCCGGGACACATATATAAAGAGGGCAGTGTTGGTGTGATAGGTCGTTCAGGTACACTAGGATACGAAGCTGCGCAACAAATGAAAGATTTAGATATTGGAATTTCCACAAGCGTTGGAATAGGTGGCGATCCTATAAACGGAAGTGCATTTAAAGACCATCTGGCTAAATTTGAGATGGATGATGAGACTAAGGTTATCCTGATGATTGGTGAAATAGGCGGGCCTCAAGAAGCTGAGGCGGCTGAGTATGCTCAATCTAACTGCTCAAAACCAGTAATTGCTTATATAGCTGGTCTAACAGCACCGAAAGGCAAAAGAATGGGTCATGCAGGAGCCATAGTAAGTGCAGGTGGAGAATCAGCTGCTGAGAAAGTTGAAATTCTTAAAGAAGCTGGTATAACGATAGCAAAGAATCCATCTGTAATTGGCGAAACTGTTGCGTCTGTCTTAAAAAACCTTGGCTGATACACTCTCTCCACTAATTGATATAGGCGCAAACCTATTAGATACAAAACTCTATAAAAATTTCGAGTCTTTAATCCAAAAAAGCAAAAAAAATAATCTTAAAAAAATAATAATTACTTCATCTCATATAAACGACACATATGCTGCTAGAGAGTTAATAGAAAAAGAACCTGAATTGTTATGCACAACTGTAGGATTTCATCCTCATAATGCAAAAGATTATAATGATGATTATTACAACGAAATGCTAAAACTATGCAATCAAAGTTATGTTAAGGCAATTGGAGAATGCGGACTAGACTATAAAAGAAACTACTCTAATAAAATAGATCAGATATTTTGTTTTAAAAGACACTTGGATCTTGCTTGTGAGATAAACATGCCGATGTTTTTGCATGAAAGGGAAGCGCATAAAGATTTTCTTAAATTACTCAAAGAATATATTCATAAAATAGAGGATGTAGTAGTGCATTGTTTCACTGGAGACAAAATATCATTAAAAAACTATCTTGATCTTGGTTGTTACATTGGAATTACCGGATGGATTACAGATCCAAAAAGAGGTTCTCACTTACATGACATCCTTAAATACATTCCATCAGATAAACTCATGATTGAAACAGATTCACCATACTTAATGCCATTCTATGACGAGATTGAAAATAAAAAATATAATGAACCAAGTAACTTGGTATATGTAATTGATGCTATATCAAATATTTTAAAAAAAGATAAAACTCTTTTATCCAAAGAATTGTATAATAATACGTGTAAATTTTTTAATCTTGATGATGAATAAATTAGAATTACCAAGTGGACATAAAAATCTCCTATTACATAGCTGCTGCGCACCATGTTCAGGGGATATAATGCTAAGACTTAAAGAAGCAGATATCGATTATACAATATATTTTTATAATCCTAATATTCATCCAAGGAAAGAGTATCTTTTAAGGAAAGAAGAAAATTTAAAATTTGCTAGGAAATACAATATACCGTTTATTGATGATGACTATGATACACGTGAATGGTTTGATCGAGTAAAGGGGCAAGAATGGGAACCTGAGAGAGGCAAAAGATGTTCATCTTGTTTTGATATGAGGTTTTATAAAACTGCAAAATATGCATCTGATAATAATTTCTCATTGATATCTAGCACTCTTGGTATCTCAAGATGGAAAGATATGAATCAAATAAATAATTCAGGGTTAAAGGCTGCATCATGCTTTAAAGATATTGATTATTGGACATTTAACTGGAGAAAAAATAAAGGCTCTGAAGAAATGATTAAGGTATCTAAAAGAGAGAAATTCTATATGCAAGAGTATTGTGGTTGTATATATTCACTCAGAGATACTAATATTTGGCGCCATAAAAATAATAAACCTAATATTGAAATAGGCATAAAATATTATTCTTTCTCAGACAAAGATTCCAGTAACAGCTAACAAGACAATAATACCAAGCCAAGCAATTAATGTCCTTGCTAATATATTTTGTATCTGAAGTATTTGATCTGACTCTTTAGCTGTTTCATCGTAAACACTTGAACCAGTTTGATTAATGAATTCTATGTTACTTATATATTGATTATTAGATAATTTGAGATTATTTATTTTATTTATAACCTGATCATAATTACTCACTACTGAAAAAGTAAAGGAAGTGAGTCTGATAGGAATATAGTCTAGGTAATAAAGAAATTTCTTTAATTCTTGTTTAACTTTAGCTGTTACTTTAAATTCATTAGAGTATATCATGCAGTCTAGTACCTTATATGCTATTGCAGCAGGAGCTCCCAATAGTAAAAATAAAAACAATATACTAAATGTATTCCTAATAGAGTTAAAAAAGAGATTATTTATAATAAGACTATTTAAATTAGTTTTTACACGCGTTTGTTTTAGATTAGGGCAGATATTAAATAATAAATCCTTATCAATATGATCTTTTTTAAATTCTAATTTAATTTTAAGCTCCTCTATGTCTTTATTATATTGATTCGTCCTCAAAGTATATGAAAGCATAATTAACGTGATCATAAAATAAAGTAACGAGGAAATATATGATGAGATTGTCAAGATAATCATCCCCATAAGCAAGACAAAAATCACAAATATAAGATGCATTCTATTAATTACATAACTATTTTTGCCTAATGATTTCTCAAATAAATGATAAGATTTTAAAACTATCTCATCTCGTCGGAATTCCTTAATATCATCATAGAAGTATTCTAATGTAAGTATTATTATTATTGTTAACATAGTAAACATATTATTTAATCCTATCCAAAGAAAAATACTCACCAGGATCTTTTTTCCGATCAGGTGCAATATCACTGTGTCTGAGTATATTACTATCTTCGATTGATGGATATAATTCTTTTAATTCTTGAATCACAATCTTAAGTCTATCGTATTGATTATCTGTAAAAATATCATCAACTGAGCCCTCTAGCTCGATGCCTATTGAGAACTCGTTAAAGTTTTCTCTATCTTTATAGCTTGATTTACCTGCATGCCATGCTTTTTTATTAAATGGAACAAATTGAATCAACTCACCGGATCGTCTGATAAATAAGTGTGATGAAACTTTCAAGCCTTCTAATTCTTTGAAGCTCTCATGAGCATCATAATTGAGTCTATTTGTAAAAAATGATATTACATGATCATTATCATATTTTTTTTCCGGTAGACTTATACAATGAATTACGATGGTATCTACTATAATGCTAGCTGGCCGATTATCACAATTTTCTGATTCTATATAAGTCGATTTTTTTAGAATATATTTATTCATCATTACAGTATCATTGCAGAACATATGTTATTATCAAGTTCTCTTAAATATTATGACAAATTTTCTAGTTGATTCAGATAAAAAACTACTAAATCTTTTGTCTAAATTGAAGAATGTTAGTGAAATTGGCCTTGATACTGAATTCATAAGAGAATCTACCTATCGCCCAATATTGGCTCTAATACAAATATCATTACCTAATGGAGAAATTTATTTAATAGACCCTATTGCAATTCATCGAAAAGACTTGATCAGTAATATTTTAAGTTGCTCTAGTCTAACTAAAATAATTCATTCCTCAAAACAAGATATAGAAGCCTTATATAGCTATACTAACACTTATCTAGTTAATATCTTCGATACTCAGATAGCCTCAAACTTTATATTTGAAAATTCTAATGTTGGTTATTCAGCGCTAGTTAAAAATATATGTGAATGTGATATTAAAGAGGGTTCATGGCGAACTAATTGGCTAGAAAGGCCATTAAGCAATAAAAAAGTAGAGTATGCAGCTGATGACGTAAGATACCTAATAGAAATAAAAAGTTTACTTACAAAAAAATTGAAAGTATTAGATAGGTTTTCCTGGTTTCAAGAAGAGCAAGCGAATGAACTTAAACAATCTAATATTATTATTGAGCCTAATGAGGCATGGAAAAAAATAAATTATCCACTTCACTTCTCTGATCAAGAGCTGGAACTGTTAAAAAATATTGCATGTTGGAGAGAAGAGTTAGCGATTAAGTATGACATTCCTAAAAGATGGATTTTTAGTGACTCATCAGCAACTAAGCTTATGTTAAAAAATGATAAAAAAATGACAGATGTCATAAATAATATAAAGCAGGAACTCACAGATAGTGAAATAAGTAAGCTCATGAAAATATTATCTTTGAAAAAAGCAATAAAAAATAAAAACTTAACTCCAAAAAAAGATATCGAAAAAAAATGTAACGAATTATTAGGTTATGTATCAGGTGAATTTAATATTGATTCTACTATAATAGCCACTAAACGAGATTTAGAAATTTTCACAAACACTAATAATGAAGCTAGATTTATGAAAGGTTGGAGATATCAAATATTCGGTAAACTGGTACAATAGGATATGAGAAAATACTCTTCAAAACTTGTTGATGGCAAAGACAGAGCCCCAAGTAGATCAATGCTCAGAGCGGTTGGTTTTAATGATAAAGATTTTTTGAAACCTCAAGTTGGAATCGCTTCTACATGGAGCATGGTGACGCCATGTAACATGCATATCAATGATCTAGCAAAAGTTGCAACCAAAGCAATTGATTCTAATGGCGGAAAAGCTGTAAACTTCAATACAATAACAATTTCAGATGGTATCTCAATGGGTTCAGATGGGATGAGATATTCACTAGTTTCTAGAGAAATTATATCAGATTCTATTGAAGCTGTTGTGGCAGGTGAAGGCCTTGATGGCTTCATAAGTTTTGGAGGCTGCGATAAAAACATGCCTGCTTGTGTAATGGCGATGCTTAGATTAAATCGCCCATCAGTATTTGTTTATGGCGGAACAATACTTCCGGGTAAACATAGAAATAAAAAGATTGATATCGTTTCTGTGTTTGAAGCTGTTGGTAAAAATGCAAATGGTGATATGGACGATAAAGAACTAATGCAAATAGAAAAAAATGCTATACCTGGTCCGGGTTCTTGTGGAGGAATGTATACTGCAAACACGATGGCATGCGCTATAGAAGCTATGGGTTTATCATTAACAAATAGTTCTGCTCAGACAGCAATTTCAAAATCAAAATCTACAGATACTAAGAATGCTTCCATATCTCTTATGAATTGTATTAAAAAAGATCTAAAACCAAGAGACATAGTTACAAAGAAATCACTAGAGAATGCAATCACCATTGTTATGGCCCTTGGGGGTTCTACCAATGCTGTCTTACACCTTCTTGCTATTGCAAAAGAAGCTAAATTAAATCTTTCTCTCAAAGACTTTGAAAGAATTGGTAAAAAAACACCTGTTCTTGCCGATCTAAAACCTAGTGGAAAATATTCCATGGCAGAATTAGTTAGAATAGGAGGCGTGGCTCCGCTAATGAAAACTCTTGTGAATAAAAAATTAATGCATGGAGACTGTTTAACTGTTTCTGGAAAAACTCTTGCTCAGAATCTAAAAAACATTAAACCATATCCGTCATATCAAAAGATAATTATGCCATTGATTTCTCCCATTAAAAAAGACGGGCATTTAATTATTCTTAGAGGTAATATTGCTCCTGATGGTGCCGTAGCTAAAATCTCAGGTAAAGAGGGTACATATTTCAAAGGCAAGGCACAAGTATTCGAATCTGAAGAGCAGTGTTTGAAAAGAATTCTAAGTGGAAAAATGTCTAAAGGCACAGTAATTGTTATTAGAAATGAGGGACCAGTTGGAGGGCCTGGGATGAGAGAAATGCTATCCCCTACATCAGCAATAATGGGTCAAGGACTTGGTGATCATGTAGCATTAATTACTGATGGGAGGTTTTCTGGTGGTAGCCATGGATTTGTAGTCGGACATATTGCTCCGGAAGCTGCTATAGGAGGACCATTAGCTTTAATAAAAAATGGCGACGAAATTGAAATTTGTGCTATAAAAAAAGAGATCAACCTTTTAATACCTAAAAAAGAAATTTCATCAAGGATTAAAAAGCTAAAATATAAAAGTGTTAAACATGCTAACGGTGCTCTTACAAAGTATGCTCGACTTGTTAGTCAAGCTAACACAGGCGCTACCACAACTTAATCTAGAAGATTAAGCTCTTTTGGGTATATTCTTTTTATAATATGTAATATTTTTTCTAGCCTATCAAGGGGCTCATTAGTAGCAATTAAATCTGCCTTATCACATACTTCTATGGGAAGACACTCTATCAACCTGAAACCTACCCAATTAGCATCATTGTATTTTGATTTATTATGAAATATGTAAGCTTTAATTTCAGGATATATCTTTCTATAGAATTTAGATAAAATTTGATATTTAGCGGGTATTAAGTGGTCAATACTAGATTCAATTTCTTTTGCATTACCCATTAATAGGTTCCCCTCATTAAGCTTGCAATCGCTTAACATTACTATTTTTTTTCCTTCAACTGTTATCCCAAGTAATCCTCCATCTAATTGTGACCAATCAACTATTTCTACATAACACGCATAATCATGCACTGAGGATATGTAGTCAGCATCTTTTTTAGTTAATGCAATTACAAATCCAGAATTATTTTTAAGGGAGCCTTTGATCATATCTAAGTATCTTCTTTCAAATATTCTTAGTGGGAATTGACCACCCGGAAGTATTATGCTTTTAAGAGGGAAAATAGGTATATTTTTGAGATTATTCATTGATAAATTTTAAAGCAGCTGAATTTATACAGTATCTTTTATTTGTAGGAGCTGGTCCATCATCAAAAACATGCCCTAAGTGAGCATGGCAATTACTGCATACAACTTCGGTTCTTATCATTCCATGTGATTTATCGGTTATGGATAATACGTTTTGATTATCACTTACATCAAAAAAACTAGGCCAGCCTGAATGAGAATCATATTTATGTTCTGATGAGAAAAGCTCAGCTCCGCAACAAATACATCTATAACTTCCAACTTGCTTATTATGCAAATATTTGCCTGTAAAAGGCAACTCTGTACCTTTATTTTGAGTGATATCAAATTCGTCACTAGTTAACTTTTTCAAAAGTTCATTTTTATTTATTTTATTCATTTCTTATGGACTTAATTATATCTTTAGTGCTTTTATTAGAAAGTATTAATATATTATCGTATTCATTATTATTCTGAAGATAGTGGCCTATTTGTGACTTAGATTCAATAACACTTATTTTAATGTTATTTGCTAGAAGCTTTTTTAGTCTCTTTGATTTCGTTACAACTAGTACTCCTTTAGATTTATTTAGCGAAGACAGTAACTTACTATCATGAGTGCCAAGATTCATCGAATTTGAGTTTGGTAATAATATCGTCAATAATTTTTGATTTTTATACTTGCTCATTATTCCCTCTATAGATGATTTTATAGCTGTGGGGTGATGTGCAAAGTCATCATATATATTTGTTCCATTAATTTTCCCGATATATTCCATTCTTTTTTGAACACCTTGAAATGTTCCTAAACTTTTAATTTGTTTATTGATATTAATTTTTAATTCGCTGCATACTGCAATAGCCGCTGTGACATTTAAGTAATTATGCTGTCCAATCATATGATCAGGCAATTTATACCTGTTATTATTTACTGATAGACTATATTTTTTACCTTTAATGAGATTTAAATCTCCATCTGTTTTTTTCTGATCTATTGTTATGATTTTAGACCAGCAACCAATTTTTATAAGCTTTTTGATATTGGAATCATTTTTATTTATAATAATTTTTCCATCAGGGGGTATAAGCCTAATTAAATTATGAAATGTTTTAATGATATCTCCTATATCTTGAAAAATATCTGCATGATCAAATTCAATATTATTAATTAATAAAATATAGGGATTATAATGTAAGAATTTAGACTGCTTATCAAAAAATGCCGTATCGTATTCATCAGCCTCGATTACAAAGTATTCTGATTTAGTAAGTTTAACTGAAGAAGTATTGCCTATTGGATCACCACCTATGAGATAACTTGGATTTAACTTATTTTTACTCATTATATGTACAATCATAGATGTTGTTGTCGTTTTACCGTGTGTGCCGCTAACTGCAATGACTTTTTTATCTTTTAAAATATTTTCATAAAGCCATTTAGGACCAGATGTAAAACTTATTTTATGTTTTAAAATATACTCAACAACAGGATTACCTCTCGACATTACATTGCCAATGATCACCAAATCCTTATCTTTTATGTCTTTAATTTTATGGCCAATGATTACATTTATATTATTTTTCTCTAAAACTGATTTTATTGGATCATAATTAGCAAGATCAGATCCTGTGACGTCATGACCTTTTTGTTTTGCTAGAATAGCTATTCCTGACATGAATGTTCCAGCAATACCCAGGATATGTATTTTCATAGAAAGAAGGAGAGAACGATGATAAGCATGAAACCTATTATCATGCTATAGAGAAATGCTATCGATAAGCCCATGAATGTTGTACAATCGAGGGCGTTTTTGAATATATAACCATAGATTAGCCATGAATAAATCGTAGCTAAAAGTATAATAAAAATTACAGAATCAGAATTATTGCTTAAGTAGAAAATTATACTCGTGATAAAACCAATAATTGCATGTATCCCTAGTATTGACGTAGCAGATTGAATATAGCGTACCCTGTAACCACAACTGGAAGTCATGTTTTCTTTGATACTTAATATTGTTTGAATAAAAAACAGACTAGCTCCTATATAAATAAGAGATGTGATAACCGCTATTCCCATATTGTAGTTAACATCATTGGGTATAAAGCTGATAAGAATATTTGCGATAATGAATAAATTTAAGAGGCTTTGACTAGAAGGAAGATCCTGGGGCCCCTTCTTGAAAAGCATTATATCTGTGAAAGTTTTGAATATTCCATTCATAAAGTGGTACAATTGACATTAAATATTTCTTAAAGGATAGCATATTGGACGACAAGTCTATAATTAAATCATATAAAAGAGTGTCTAGTTTTTATGACTATACCTTTGGCAAAGTTTTCAAGCCTGGGCAGAAAAAACTAGTTAGTATGATGGAATGTACCTCAAAAGATAAAGTGCTAGAGATAGGGATTGGAACAGGAACATCCTATAGCTATTATCCAAATGAAACATCTGTTATAGGCATAGACATATCACCTGATATGTTAGATAAAGCCAGAAATCACATTGAATCAAATCACCTTAAAAATAAAAGTGTAGTTATGATGAACGGCGAGCAACTTCAATTTGAGGATAATAAATTTGATAAAGTTGTGGGCATGTATGTCGTATCAGTTACGCAAAATCCTGATTTATTAATCAAAGAAATGAAAAGAGTATGCAAACCAAATGGGGATATCTACTTAGTAAACCACTTTAGCTTTGATACTGATAATGGATTAATAAAAATACTAGAGAAAGGCCTAATGCCTATAAGTAAGTACTTAGGCTGGAGGCCGTATTTCCCATTCACAGAATTTAATGCTTACGCAAAATTAAATGTACAATCAATTTCTAAGATAAATCTTTTTGACTATTGGGGAATTATACACGCGATAAATAGTCCAGTTGACTAAGCTACAGCCTCATCGATCATTTTTTGTAATTCACCTGATTTATGCAAATCTAGGGTTATATCGCAACCACCTATAAGTTCACCTTTAATATAAAGCTGAGGGAAAGTTGGCCAGTCAGCAAAGCTTGGAAGATCTTGCATGATTTCTGAATCTAAAATTACATTTACATATGAAAATTCTTTGCCACAACTTTTCAGAGCTTCGACTGTTCTTGATGAAAACCCACACATTGGCATTTGAGGTGTACCTTTCATATATAGTATTACTGGGCTCTCTTCTACTTGTTTTTTAATTCTCTCTAATGCTGACATACTATCTCCTTTTTATAAATTATATAACTAGAATGATCATACATCAATGTTAAGTTGTAACCACCTTTCTAGTAGGGTAAAGTGCCAAAGCTCATTACCATTTAAGTTTGTAAAATAATCATTGGGACTAGTGAGTAATTTATCAATATATTTTCTATTATAGATATTTCTTTCCAAAGCAGCATCACTACATAGAACATTCTTGCAATAGTCATAAAATCTATCCTTAATTACCTTGAGCGGAGGTACCGGAAAATAAAATTTATCTCTATAAATTACTTCATTTTTAAGATATCTCTCTGATAGTTTTTTTAAATAATATTTATTTGATTTATTTATTTTATTTTCGCTTTTTACTGACAACATAAATTTAATTAAATCTAAATCTAAGAAAGGAACTCTTGCTTCTAATGCATGGGACATAGTCATGTTATCAACTCTTTTAACAGGATCATCTATTATTAGTGTAGATAATTCTAATCTGAATACTTTATCAAGTACGGGCAAGTCTTGATTCATCTGTTTAAATTTATAATTGATTTCATTGAATACATGATTAGTGCTTACATAATTTTTATTGATTGCATTACAATAATTATCAAATGTCCTATCGAAATAGTACTTTGATAATATCTCAGTATCATTTTTACCATGATCTTTCATTATTTTTTCATACCAAAAATAACCTCCGAAGACTTCATCTGCCCCTTGACCGCTTAATACTACCTTATTAGATAATGAAACGTTTTTTGCTAATAAGAAAAAAGCTGATGAATCCTGACTGACCATAGGTTCACTCATACTAGATATAACTGTGTCTAGATTATGATATAAGTCATCATCAGATATATAATATTTTTTGTGCAATGTATTAAAATTATGGGACACTAAGTCTGAATAATAAAATTCATCACCAACCTCATCATTGATTGTATTAAACCCAATTGAGTAAGTATTTAATTCTTCTTTATACTTTTTTGAAATTGCAGTAATTAGACTCGAATCAAGTCCACCTGATAACAATATTCCAACTGGAACATCTGCAATATTTAATCTTTTTTCTACAGCATTATTGAGAAGAGTATCAATATTATTAATAATTTCATTATCGTTATAATTTTTTAATTCAACATTATTGACATCAAAATATTTTTTTAAGAAAGTTTCACCTGATTTAGTTACATTGAGAACATGCCCTGGTTCCAATTTATTGATACCATCAATAATTGTGTGCGGAGCAGGCACCATAGAATGAATTGTAAACTGATAGTTCAGGGCGACTGGATTTATTTCAATCTTATCTTTATTACTTAAAATACCTTTCATAGATGACGAGAATACTAGCTCACTATCACTTATAGAGTAATAGAGGGGTTTGATGCCTATTCGATCCCTTGTCAAAAAAATATTTTTCTTGATTAAGTTGTATATACAAAAAGAAAAAACACCATCAAGATACTCTACACATTTATCCCCATACTCAATATATGATCTAATAACAACCTCAGTATCACCTGTTGATTTAAATATATGCCCCTTAGCGATTAGTTTCTGCCTGATATCCTTGTAATTATAGATAATTCCATTGAATACAATCACATGATTTTCTATGATCATAGGCTGATTAGACTTATCTGTGGTGTCAATAATAGACAATCTATGATGACCAAGAAATATATCTGTATTTTTGAATGTCCCTTTAGAGTCTCTTCCTCTATTTGCGATTGAGCTCATTAGATTAGTCAATTTTACATCATTAAAGGATTTTCCATCAAATTTGAATTCACCACAAATTCCACACATAATTGAGTTGCATCTCCTATAGATTAAATATACTACTTCATTTATTATTAGACATAATTTCAATCAACAAATGAGGCATATATATGAATCCTTTATTATCAATAAAAGGTACTATAATTTCAGGTTTTCTACTAGCGATAGTATTTATAATGATACTGACCGACGGAGCTATTCCTATCGAAGCAGAAGGCTACATTAGATGGTTACATTATCTATCAGGGGTAACATGGATAGGTCTTTTATACTATTTTAATTTTGTACAAGTTCCAGCAATGGCTAAGGCAACTGCAGATAAGGAACCTGGTCCTGCAGCAATAGGAAAATACGTAGCACCTTTAGCTTTATTATGGTTTAGATGGGGCGCGGTAGTAACATGGGTGACAGGAGCAGCTTACCTAGGGCACCATGGTCAATTCGTAGATGCATTCACATTTGCTGGCGGCTATAGCTCGGTTATAGGTGCTGGTGCATGGTTAGGAACAATCATGTTATTTAATGTGTGGGTGCTTATTTGGCCAAATCAACAGAAAGTATTAGGCTTAGTGGATGCTTCAGCCGATGAGATCGCACAAGCAAAGAAAACAGCTTTACTTGCATCAAGAACTAACACTGCATTGAGTATACCAATGCTATTATTTATGGGAGGAGCTCATCATCCTGGTTTAGTATCAATGGCATCGTTAATAACATTTATTGCTTAATCAAAAAAAAACCTAACCTGCTAAACAGGTTAGGTTAATTCATCATAATTCTAAATTATATTAGAATTTATGTGTTAGACCAAATCCAGAAGTACTAATATCTGTTCCGTCTAGATCAAAATCTTGTTTAGTATAGCCAATTGTAATATCAGAATGTTTGCTTAGATTTATCTTTGCAGAGATACTACGCGTATTATAGTCTTGATTATCTGCTCCTTCAGAATCACCTTCAGCTGTAACAAGTTGAATATCAGCCATACCCATAGAATAGTGAATACCGTAGGTTTTTATTTCTCCATTAGTACCACTTGATGCTATGAAAGTATTTGCTACTTCAAGGTCCTCTAGAGATACAAATACACCCATATTTGGCATAACCTTGTAAGAGGCAAAGAATTTATCATTACTCTCTCCGTCAGCTGATGCTACTTCATTATCATTATAAGTTGCATAACCGAATGTTAGACCACTCATGACCATATCTTTAAATGTAATACCAAGAGAATAGTCTCCTCTGTCTGTATTTGTATTGTCATTAGCTGTATTGTCTGTCGCTGCATACATAAACCCAAGTTCTATTGGGCCCATCATTGCATGATAAGCCATAGCACCTTCGAAGTTGCCAGCTATACCGCCTTGTCCTTGACTAAATCCGCCATGAGAGTTTAATGCGATAGCAGTATCCATATTGGTATCAAATTGCCCCATTGTTTTATATGGAGCTTCAAAAGTACCAGCACCGACATAACCCAAAGGCGTCATAAAGCCAAGATTACCTATATGCATATCAAATGTTTGACAGCCATTTGCATTATTAGTACCACAATTATTACCTGCGCCACTTGTACCATCACCAATATCGAATTTATATTCTAAGTTTCCGACGATATTTCCAGATCTAATTTTAAGACCCAATCTACTTTTATTGCCGCCATCATCTAATCTTTGAACAGATCCAGATGTTTTATCGTATCCTATATACATTCTTCCATAGAAATGAACCCCGGAAGATGCCTTAGCTGAAGAAGCATGGTTATGTTCACCACCACTCATTGCTTGACCGCCAGCATAAGATAAAGATGAAATGCCCATAAGTAGAACTAAACTTAATAGTTTTTTCATGTTTTCCCCTATTGTTTAACGTTAACATGACTATAATAAGGGAAATTGCACCAAAAATATACATTAATATGCACCTTAAGTGAATTATCAGCTAAATCTAGTATTCTTGATAATTTAATATAGAATACCTTTTTCATGCGAAAATGATGAATATGAAAAGTTATATAATGCCAACCTATAACAGAAAACCTGTTACCTTTGTAAAAGGTGAGGGAGTCTATCTTTACGATAATAAAGGTAAAAAATACCTAGATGCTTTGTGTGGATTAGCGGTTACAAGTCTAGGGCACTCTAATCCAAAAATTACTGAAGCTATAAAAAAACAATCTCAAGAATTGATACACACATCCAATGCATTTCAGATTGATAGCCAAGAAAAGTTAGCAAAAAGATTATGCCAACTTACAGGAATGGAAAATTCCTTTTTTTGTAATTCAGGTGCTGAGGCAGTTGAAGCAGCAATAAAAATAGCAAGAAAGTATGGCCATGACAGAGGCTATAAAAATCCAAAAATAGTTGTAATGTCAAATAGTTTCCATGGTAGGACAATGGGAGCAATGAGCGTAACATCTAACGAAGCTTCTCATCTAGCATTTGGACCTATTTTAGAAGGACTCATAAGGGTAAAATTTAATGATATTAATGAGATCAAAGATGTTTTGCAAACACATAAAGATATTACTGCAGTTTTATTAGAACCTATTCAGGGTGAAGGAGGTATTATTTCTTGTAGTGACGATTATATGAAGGAACTCAGTGAAATGTGCACATCTAAAAAAATACTACTAATGGCTGATGAAGTTCAATCTGGTTTTTGCAGAACAGGGAAATGGTTTAGTTATCAGCATTTTAATATATCACCAGATGTTGTCATGGTAGCAAAAGCACTTGGAAATGGTGTTCCGATAGGAGCTTGTCTGGCTAAAGGAGATGCAGCCAAAATATTAAGCGCAGGTATGCATGGCTCAACATTTGGGGGAAATTATTTATCTACATCTGTCGGTTTATGTATTCTAGATATTATGAGAGATGAACACATATGCAATCATGTAAGAGCTATAACCTTAACGATGAAAAATGCTATGCATTCAAAAATAAAAGATCTTAAAGCTGTATCAGATATTAGAATTCATGGAATGATGATTGGTATAGAACTAGATTGCAACTGCACAGAACTAGTTGTGAAAGCACTAGAAAAAGGTTTAGTATTGAATGTCACAAAAGAAAGAATAATCAGATTACTGCCACCCCTAATATGCGAAGATCAGCATATTTTGGATATTGTTGATATTATTGAACAATTAATCAAAGATAACTATGAATAGAAGACATTTCAAATCATTAATAGATATTAATACTCAAGAATTTTTGAAAATTATTCAAAGATCAATTGATTTTAAAAAATTTGATAAGCTAAATGAAATACCTAGGCCTTTCTTGAATAAAACCTTAGCAATGATATTTAAGAAAAATTCGACAAGAACAAGAGCTTCATTTGAGACAGCAATGTATAAACTGGGCGGACATGCAATATTTTTATCTGAAGATTCTTCGCAATTAAAAAGAGGTGAGGATATTTCTGACACTGCCAAAGTATTATCAGGTATGGTCGATCTAATTATGATGAGAACAAATACTCATGACGAGATCAAGAAACTTGCAGAATCTTCCTCAGTTCCTGTAATAAATGGTTTATGCAATCTTTTTCATCCCTGTCAGTTACTAGCGGACATGCAAACAATAGCAGAGAAAAAAGGCAATGATTATTCCAAAATGACAGTAGCATGGATTGGTGATGGTAATAATATGTGTAACTCTTATATTAATGCATCTAAGCTGTTAAATTTTAAACTTAATATTTCAACACCTAATGGTTATGAACCTGATCAATATACACTTGAAAAATTTGGCAATAATGTAGAACTATGTGATATACCTGGAACCGCTACCAATAATGCCGACATAGTAACAACTGATGTGTGGACAAGCATGGGTGATGAGCAAGAAAATGAAGAAAGAAAAAAGATATTCAAAAGTTATCAGGTAAATATGAATTTAATGTCTAAAGCTAAAAAAGATGCCATATTTTTACACTGTCTACCAGCACATAGAGGTGAGGAAATTGACGATATCATACTCGATTCAGATTATAGTGTTGTATGGCAACAAGCACATAATAGACTTTATAGCAGTATGGCTTTGATAGAATTCTTATTAACTTGTCAAGACTAGAGATTACGAATTAGTTGTTCTCTTTCAAATCTGTCATTAGATTTTAAAATAGCATTAACTTTTCTCTTAATTTTATCAACATTACTATTTAGTATAATATCTTTTACCTCTGGCATTGCTTGCGGATGCATGCTGAAAGATTTTAATCCGAGACCTAGAAGTAGCTTTGTATATGATTTTTCTCCAGCCATTTCTCCACAAACAGTCACATCTATAAGAGATTTGTTGCAAGATTCAATGACTTTTTTTATAAGAGATAATATTGCTGGGTTAGTTGGGTCGTATAAACTTGATACCTCATCATCAATACGATCAATGGCAAGAGTATATTGAATCAGATCATTAGTACCAATAGACATAAAGTTAACATGTTCAGCTAGTTGATCAGCTTGTAACGCACATGCAGGAACTTCAATCATAATTCCTAGATCATATTTATTTGTGAATTTTTTTCTTTGTTTTTTTAATTCTAATTTCGCATTATTAATTAGTTCTTTTGTTTTAATAATTTCATTAAGCGATGTAATCATTGGTATTAATATCCTTAAAGAATTATTGTATCCAGCTCTCAGCATCGCTTTAATCTGAGTTTGAAATATATTTCTTTCTGCAAGACTATAACGTATTCCTCTTAGTCCAAGAGCAGGATTTTTGGCTATGTCACCTACTTTTATGTTTTCTGAAACTTCTTTATCCGAACCAATATCTAAGGTTCTAAGTGTAACGGGTTTATTTTTCATAGCTTTGAAAACTTTTCTATAGACAGATATTTGCTCTTCCTCAGAGGGGAGGTCCTTCCGATTCATATATAAATATTCAGTCCGAAATAATCCTACTCCATCACAATCATTGTTTAAATATTTTACTTCATCTGACAATTCTAAATTAGACATAATATTTATCTTAACGCCATCATTAGTAAGTGATTTCTTTTTTAAAACTTTTCTTAAACTCTTTTGTAATGAAGATTTTTGTAACTTAACAGCCTCAAAATATTTAAGTTCAAATTTATCCGGATTAATGATAATGACTCCATTATCTAAATCCATAATAATAACGTCATTATCTTGGATTATTTCTCTCGATGATTCAGTTTTTACCATCATTGGTAAAGAGAGGCTTTTGCTCAATATAGCGCTGTGAGATGATTTACTGCCATGAGATGATATTACTCCCAGCCCTTTGTTTTGGTAGATATCAATAATATCTTTAGGTGCTGTTTCATCTGTAACAATAAGTTTATTTTCTAAACTAATCGCACTATATCTATTCACTTTTTTATTCGACTGTAGCAGATCTAGTAAACTGATTACCATTTGTTTTATATCTATCAATCTTTCTTTTATATATTTATCCTCAATGTCATTGAAAGATTTTTTAATATTTTTATATTCTATTGCAATAGCCCAATTAGCTGTGTATAAGTTATTTTTAATCTTATCGATGATATGCATCCGGAAATCTTTATCTTCAATGAAGAACAATTGCGTCTCAATAAGTTTAGCCATCGGCAAATTATCTTTAATTTTATCTCTAGACTTTTTATATTCCTCTTTAATACTGGAGAGTGATTCTAGAAATCTTTTAGTTTCACTTTTTACTTGAGTTTTTTTGATAAACGATGGAACATGATCGATATCATCTTTATTAATTAAGACTGCTTTTCCTATACATATACCTTTGGATACACTTATTCCTTTAAGAATTATACTCATAAATCTTCATCAAATTTATTATGAAATAGTTTTTCAATTGAATTCATTGCTTGAATTTCATCTTCACCCTGAATAGTAATATTTATAACAGAACCTTTCGAAGCAGACAGCATTAGTATCTTCATAATACTTTTAGCATCTGCTTGTTTATCATCTTTTACAAGTGTAATATCAGAGTCAAATTTATTTGCCATGAAAACTACTTTTGCAGCAGCTCTTGCATGAAGCCCAAGTTTATTTAGTACTGATAAGTTTCTAGAAATCATAATCTTATAGATTCATAATACCATCAATGCCACCCTCAATTGCTTTGTCAGCCAGTTTTTCAAGGGATAGTTTAGGATAGTTAAAAACATTTAAAATCATAGATAAATTTAATCCTGCTACAACTCTGATATTTTGATATCTAATAGATTTAGCAATATTCGATGGAGTAGTGCCAATTATATCTGTTAAAACTAATACCCCATTGCCATTATCTAAAAAATTAACATATTTTTGGCCTAGTTGTATTACATCATTTGGTTGATCAAAATTATCAACTGATAATAGTTCTACTCGAAAGGGATTGGCTCCATAAACTGAAGTAGCAGTAAGTAGCATTTGCTTACCGATGTCACTATGAGTGATTATTAATATACCTACATCCATACTATATAAAGATCAAGTCAGTTGATTTCAAACAGTCTATCACTTGTTCACTATTTCTTGCACTTCTCAGTTTCTTCCTATTTGATATCTTATCGAGAATTTCACTAAAACATGCTAATACTGCTAGGTGATTTTCTGTCTCTTCATAGGGAACAATCAAACAAACAATAATATCCACATCAAGATTATCAATGTTATCAAAGTCAATTGGATTATCTAATGTTATAACTGAAACAAAAGGACTATCAACACCTTTAATTCTAGCATGAGGTATAGCTACACCATTGCCCACTGATGTAGAGCCTAACTTTTCTCTTTCATATAATTCATTAAATATTTTGTCAACACCAATGCCAGAAGATTTGCTCAATATTAAAGATAACTTCTCTAAGATGCTTTTTTTGCTTCTACAATTGTCATTTATGGAGATATGAGAGTCATCTAGTTTAATATTTATCATCTTAATTTTTCAATTTTCTTTCGGTTGACTTATCTATATTTAATTTCTCTCTATATTTCGTGACTGTCCTTCTAGCGACAGAAACTCCCTGATCCTTAAAATATTTTGATATTTGGTTATCACTTGTAGGCTTCATTTTATCTTCATTTTTAATTATTTCCGTGATCATTTTCATTATGGCTTTTGAGGATATCATTTTACCAGTGTCAGTACTTAATTCCGATGAGAAGAAATACTTAAGTTCATAGACCCCTCTAGGTGTTTGTATATATTTATTATTGGTAGCTCTTGATACTGTTGATTCATGTACATCTAAAGAATTAGATATTTCTTTCAAAGTCATTGGTACTATTCCAATGTCACCGTCATTTAAAAATTTGAATTGTCTTTTAAATATCTCTTTACTAACATTGAGTATAGTAATGTTTCTATTTTTTATTGATTTAATAATAAATTTTGCTTGATTATAGTTTTTTTCTAAATAATCTTTATCTGATTTTATTTTACTATCTTTCATTAATGAAATATATTCTTCGTTCATAGTGAGAACCGGGGTATTTTTTGTGGATTCAACTATCCATTGATTATTTCTTTTGAATACTACTACATCTGGATGTATATGATAGGTATTAAGTTTTTTGGAGATTACTAAGCCAGGTTTCGGATTAAGTTTCCTTAAAAGCATAAGAGATTTTTCATTTGAAATATTATTTTTCCCCATTAATTTAATCATTTTATCAAAATTTAACTTTTCGTTTATATCTACTCCGTTAAGGGTATCTATTATAGATTTGGTCTCATGATAATAATTTGATTTTTTATGATAATAATCTAGTTGGATATTTAACGAATCACACAAATCAATTGCACAAGTACCTATAGGATCAAATCTTTGAAGTGTATGGAGTATATAGAAAATATCTTGAAAAGCTACTTCGCTTAACTTATTCGCTTGTATAAATATCTCTCTCAAATCTTCAGTTAAATAGCCATTATCATCTACACAATCAATTATTATTAATGCAACTTTTTTTTCTTTTTCTGAGAATGAGGATGTATCAAGTTGTTTGATTAAATATTCTCTCAAATTATCTGAGTCTTGATGATAATTTAATATTTCTTCAATATCAGCGTTACCAGATGCTACAGAATGTTCCAAATTATAACTAGGTTCAACTTCAACTTCTTTTTCTAGAAAAGGATTTTCAAGAATAATATTTTCAATTTCTTTATGTAGGTCAAGAGAGTTAAGCTGTAAGATGCTAATTGCTTGTCTTGTTTGATGAGACAAGACTTTTTTTTGTTTTAGATTAGTAGTTTGTTGTAGTTTATTCACAGTTTGAATTTTTCACCCAGATACACTTTTTTAACAGTTTCGTTTTTTATAAGGTCTTTTGTTTTTCCTGAAGCAAGAATTTGTCCAGTATTAACTACATAGGATTTATCGCATATTTTGAGAGTTTCTCTAACATTATGATCTGTGATTAGGATGCCTATATTATCTAGTGATAAATCTTTAATTATTTCTTGAATATCTATTACAGAAAGAGGATCAATCCCAGCAAAGGGTTCATCTAAAAGAAGGAACTTAGGTTTTAATGCCAATGCTCTTGCAATTTCAACTCTTCTTCTTTCACCACCTGATAGTTGCATACCTTGAGTATTTAGGAATTTTTTTAGATCAAATCTGATAATTAGTTCATCAAGAATATCTTTTTTCTTCTGTTTACTTAATTTATTGTCAGTCTCTAATATTGCCTTAATATTATCAATTGCAGTCATGTTTCGGAAGATCGATGGTTCTTGAGGTAAATAACTAATTCCATATTCAAATCTTTTATGAATTGGCATCATAGTAATATCTATATCATCAATGATTATTGAGCCTAAATCAGATTTTATCAGGCCTACTATCATATAAAAAGTTGTTGTTTTACCGGCTCCATTAGGGCCAAGCAATCCAATAACTTCTCCAGAAGAAACTTCTAAAGATATATCTTGAATAATATTTTTTGCATTATATTTCTTTTCAAGATTATTGCATTTAAGAATAGACATATTATTCGATATTAAAAGTTGTAGTAACTTTTTTTGAAATTATTTTTTTTAAATCATTTGCAGCTATGTTTTTAACAATCCATTTTTCTTTAATGGAATCATAAATCATTTGATTGCCCTCAATTATCCTAAATTTATCATTCTCTCTTATTGTTCTCTTGGCATTACTCAAAATTGTTATGATGCCAGTGTCCATATTAGCAGATAAACCTGAACCAGTTGTTTTGGAATCAGAAGTAATTATTGTAACATCACGATCAGTTTCAACTAAATTTTTTGGTAGATAAAAAATTGCATAAGATGTATAGATTTTTATAGGAATATCATCTGAAAGATATTCTCTGCTAATAAATACATTGTCTTTTAGATATATTTCATCCATGTCACCTGATGGATCTGTTGCGGTATCAGATTTAATATTAATTGTAGATTCAGTCTTAAATATACTTAGATATGGTTTCTCAATGAAAGTTATATTATTAATATATCTTTTCATCATACTACCCTTAAGCTCCCAGTCAGTAGCCAAGCTTTTATTCTTTTTTATTGTGGAAAAATTATGTATTTCATTTTTGACTAAAATATCGCTATCTAACGAGCTTCCATCAACATGAGTGTTCATAAGAATGAACATAAAAAATACTACGCACGCTATATTTTTACTATGCATTAACTATTTTTGAAAAGTATATTAAATCACAGACATCTCGAATAGCTCCATAGCCTCCTTGTCTAGGTGTTACCCAGTCAAATTTTAATAGATTGAGAATTGGATTAGCATTTGGAACAATTACAGATAATCCTGCATATTGAAGAAGTTCAACGTCAACAGTATCATCACCAACATAACATACTTTTTCTTTCTCCAAATTCATAGTTTGTTCATGAAATGATTTTAGTTTATCTCTACTGCCTTGGATAATTCTTGTGATGCCAAGCTCTTGCCCTCTTTGCTCTACGCATTTTGAATAACGACCAGAGATAATCATTACTTCAATATCAATTGATTGTAATATTTTTATTCCATGTCCATCTTGCGCATAAAATTTCTTACTCTCATCTCCGTTATGATCAAAATATAACCCCCCATCTGTAAGAACACCATCTACATCAAATGCTAGCAATTCTATTTTACTAGCTTTTTCAATGAGTCCATCTGAATATAATTTCTCAGCTAATTTTATATATGTTGACTTGTTAATCATTTTAGCTAATGGATTTAATTAGATCTTGCATGGTAATGATACCTTTAATTGCCGATTTATCTATTACAGGTAGTACGCTAATATTGTTTTTCTCAAGGACTGATAATGCCTCAGCTGCGAGGATATCACTGCTTACTTGTAAAGGCTTTCTTGTCATTACATTCTTGATGAAAATCTCATCATTCTTCTTGTGAGCATTCACTATTCTTTTTATATCGCCGTCAGTTATTACTCCTACTAATTTTTTTTCTTTATTTATAATTAAAGCAATTCCTAAATTATATTTTGTAGTCATATTGATAAGCTTAGAGAAGCTTGCATCTATATTTATTATAGGAATATTTTTCTTAATCATTATGTCTTGAACATTTTTCAATAATCTTTTACCAAGAGAACCCTCTGGATGTGTCTTAGCAAAGTCTTTCATTGTAAAATTCTTTTTTGATGAGACTGTCAAAGCTAAAGCATCTGAAATAGCAAGTGCGCACATAACACTCGATGTGGGGGCTAGGTTATTTGGACAGGCCTCTTTAGTAACAGAGGCATCAAGAACGAAATCTGAATATTTTGCTAGCTGTGATTTTTTATTACCCGTGATTGAAATTATTTTGCATTTGAGAACTTTCAGCAAAGGTACAAGCTTAACTATTTCTTCAGTATCTCCAGAATTGGAGTAAAATATAATTACATCATTTGGATTTATGGCACCCATGTCACCATGAAGAGCCTCTGTAGCATGTATAAAAATTGATGGGGTTCCAGTACTACTTAACGTGGCAGCCATTTTCATAGCAATATATCCTGACTTACCAAGACCTATTGTAACTACTTTTCCTGAGTTATTTTTAATCAATTCACACGCACCATCAAAGTTTGAATCAATTCTTTTCAAAGTTCTTGTAAGGGCCGTTATCTCAGTTTTAATAATTTCTGTCGCAAGGCTAATATTAGATTTATTTCTCATTATCACTTTAAAATTAATGTTAAGTATAAAAAGTATGTTATTACTAATGCTACTGAATATACAGTTCTAAACATACTATTTGATTGAATAATGAGGTAGAGAACTAATGTTGACAATCCAAGCATCATAATATCTCTTACAAGAGCTTCAGATTCTATATGTGAAGAGCTGATTATCCCAGCAATCGACATAGCTATTGAAATATTAAATAGATTTGAACCAATAATATTTCCAATTATAAAGTCGAATTTCCCTTTTCTTGCAGATTGAATACTAGCAGCAAGTTCAGGTAAACTTGTTCCTAAAGCGGCTAGCGTAAGACCAATCACGTATGCGCTTACACCTAGAGCAGTTGCAATTTGAGTTGCACCATTTATGAAGAAGGTTGATCCGTATATTAACATCCCTAAACTTAGCAGCAGTAAAAAAATTATATTTGATAAACTAGGACTGTCTTTATTATCAGCAAGCTTTTTTTCCTCGGGAGGTTGGAAATAATATACGCATAATATAAGTAGTACAATCAATATTAGAGAGTCTTTTGCATCTAGACGTTCATCAAAAAACATTAACACGAAAGCTAAAATAGTTAATAAGACCATACTCACATAGGGTCTTATAGGAAGATTCTCTTTTATCAAATTTTCTTTAACAAAAAAAAGAGAAACACAAAATACTAAAGCTATGTTCGAGATATTTGAACCAAGGGCATTTCCTATTGCTAAAATTGTTTTATCTTGAAGAGCTGATTCAATTGATATAAAAATTTCAGGTGCTGATGTTGCTATGCCGATCATAAAGAAACTTGCATAAAATCCAGATATCGAAAAGCGCTTTGAAGCATTATCAGTTGATGTGACTAAGAGATTAGATCCTATTAATAATAGTGCTAGCCCTATTAACAAGATAGATATGGATTCTATCATCATATTTATAATTAAATTATGTAAGTATTGAACTAGTAGTTAATTTCAAGAACATCTATTTCGAAATCTTGGACATCTTTGCCATCCGCAATCATTTTTGTTCTTTTTTGCAGGTATGATTCTCTTAAAAATATATATTTATCTTTTGCTGCAGTATCTAAGATTTTTGTTGCTTGTAACAAGTTCGCTCTGGTATCTATAACATTAGTGGCTTGAATTAATTGCCTTTCTTCATGGTGGAGTTCTGTATGAACTGGCGAGATACTTTTCTCTACTGCTATATCTGCATAGAACCCAGGCGCATCTCTAAAAGTGCTTGACCCAAAAAAAGGTAAAACTAGATATGGACCAGCAGGTATACCGTAATAACCAAGCGTTTGTCCAAAATCCTCTCTATGTCTCTCAATTCCTAGACTTGAAGCTATATCAAACAAACCAAAAACACCCACAGTAGAATTTATAGCAAACCTAGCAGATGAAGATATAGTTTTATCTAGCTTTAACTGTAAAGCGCTATTAAATATATTATTAATCTCTCCTAGGTTATTGAAAAAGTTAGACACACTATCCTCAACTGGATCAGGAGTAATAGCACGATATCCTTTGGCTACCGGTTCTAATACTGTATCATCAATTACTTCATTAAAGCCAAAGATTGCCCTATTAATTGGTTCGAGCGGGTCATCATCTGATGAATATACATTTTCAGCATTAAGGGCTAATGAAAAAGGCAATATAATAGCTAGTGATACGGTTAATACACTAAAGAAATTTTTAAATTTAATCGGTGACATAATTAGATTATATACTAAAATATGAAACATGATTAAAAAAATATCGTTCTTCATAATTTTCATATTCATATCATCCAGCGTGTTAGCAATGGAAAAACCTGATGATTTTCTTAAAAAGTCGGTCCAGGAAGTAAGTGCGCTAGTTTCTAAGCATAAAGATAGATTTGAGAAAGATGAAGATTTCTTAAGAAGCCAAATGAACTCAGTTGTAATGCCTAAACTTGACATTAATCTTATGTCTAAAATTATACTCGGAAAAGGCATTTGGACAGAAATGACTCCACAGCAAAAAATTGATTTTGTAGAAGCATTTAAATATAGGATGACGAGTACATATATGAAATCGATTACAGCATTTGATGGCGAGAAAATAGAATTCTTACCATTTGTTCCAGGAAAAAAAGAGAGAATTGCGTATGTGAAATCAAAATATCTAATTCCAGCAGGCAATATAGATGTTGATTATCGATTAATCAAAAATAAAGATGGCTGGAGAGTCTACGATATTATTTTTGAAGGCATTAGCTTAATGAAAAATTACAGAGCAGACTTTAGAGATCATGTGAACAAAAATGGAATTGACTCGCTTATAAATAGTTTAGGACAATAGGTCCTATTTAAATAGGTTTAAACGAGATAAGCATTCTAGGCAACAACGTTAAAACTGCTATTAGCGCAACAAACATTGCAAAACCAGTCAATACTCCAAATATAATTGTTGGTATAAAATTAGAAAGTATTAATATAGAAAATCCAAAAATTACCGTAATACCAGTGAAAAATATTGCTTTTCCTATAGTTGAATGGCAAACATGGATTGTTTCTTCGTAGTCACCACAAACATTTAATTCCTCTTTGAACCTATAAATATAATGAATGCTATTATCTACGGCTATACCTACAGTAATTGCTGCTATGGTAATAGTCATCATATCTAATGGTAATTTCATAATACCCATAATTCCTAAAACTAATAATGCTGAAACTAGGTTAGGCACAATTCCTATGACCATTAATGCTATAGACTTAAATAGAATAAGGAACATAGTAGCTATGATTAGCATAACAAAACCCAAAGACTTTATTTGAGAATCAAATAGACTTTGTAACATATTATTATAAAGGAGGAGAATACCTGTAAGTGTAATTTGCTCTGATTTAAGATATGGATCTTGATTTAAATCATTTTGAATTTTCTCGATAAGATCTGCTCTTCTCAAATCAGGATTCGAGTCTAAGATCCTAACATTAATTCTAGCTTCATTATTATCTATAGA
>MDTG01241058.1_pt1 | contig 27914 bp, 27 predicted proteins | sample 811421 | NCBI WGS metagenome assembly MDTG01 (sample SAMN05326645, study PRJNA326480) | marine metagenome | isolation source: seawater | place: Pacific Ocean: South East | collected 2011
ATTTATTTAATTAAATAGGATTATGCAAATTTTAAAGAGTATTGATATAACAATAAATTAATTTATTATTATAAAATAAATCCCAAAACCTGTAGATTTTGGAGAATATTCTAAAAGGTAAAGGTTTTAATTAATATATTTTAAGTGCTTTAAATCTCAATAAACAAGACATTTCCTAATTCTTTTTGTTTACCTTCTATACATTATAAAAAAGCATATATATTATTTTTTTTGGTAAAATGCTTCAATGGAATCAATATTAGTAATTATTTTTATATCTTTATCACTTGCAACAATTTTAAATATCTTTTTAAAAAAATGGGGTATTTCACATATCATAGGTTATATAATAACAGGTACTATTTTAAGTAATATCTTTAACTTTAATAATCAAAATAATCTACACGCCCTTGAATTAATAGCAGAGTTTGGAATTGTTTTTTTAATGTTTACAATTGGTCTTGAAATGTCAATATCTAAGTTAAAAAAAATGAAAGAGATTCTATTTTTAAATGGCTCTTTGCAAGTAGGTCTTAGTACAATTATTATCTTTATGCTTTCACATTATGTATTTTTAATTGATATTACATCCTCTATTATTATTTCACTTGCTTTTTCACTCTCTTCAACTGCTGTAGTATTAACTTATTTAAAGCAGTCAAAAGATATTTATACGCCTTATGGAGAAAAGTCAACTGCTATTTTAATTTTTCAAGATTTAGCAGTAATACCAATACTGTTACTTATTGGTTTTTTATCTAATTCTACCCTTTCAATTCCTGAGATTTTACTTCAAACATCAGTTGCTGCAGCTGGAATCATATTATTTATGTTTACAATAGGTAAAAAAATTGTAAATTGGCTTTTATATTTTGCCACAAAAGCTAAATTAGAAGAACTTTTTTTAGGTTCGGTTTTCTCTATTGTTATAGGTACCTCTTTATTAGCACATGAAATTGGTTTTACTTACTCTTTAGGTGCTTTTATTGCAGGAATGATTATTGCAGAAACTAATTATCATGTAAAAGTCGAATCAGATATTTCATCTTACAAAGATTTACTTTTAGGTACTTTTTTCTTTTCTGTTGGAACAAAGATTGACATTACATATTTTATTTATAATCTTCATTATATTTTTGCAATATTGTTATCAGTAATGATAATAAAAGCACTAGTAATATATTTTATAATTAAAAGAAAAGCTAATAAAAGTGATTCAATTAAAGCTGCATTTGCCTTATCTCAAGTTGGTGAATTCTCTTTTGCTGTATTTGCTTTAGCTTCAAGTAATACTCTTTTATCAGAGGAATTAAGTAAGTTTCTTATTTTAGTTACAGTGCTTTCAATGATTATTACGCCTTTTATTGTGAATAATATATATAAACTTGCTTCATTTTTTGTTGTAGAGTTCTTTGAGTCGGATAAAATCACACCTATTAATGCTAAAAATCATATCATTCTTTGTGGATATTCTACTCTTGGAAGAATAGTAGCAAAACAGTTAGAAGAGAAAAAAGAAGAGTTTGTAATCATATCTGATGATTTAAGACATGTATTATTAGCACAAAAAAGAGGGTATAAAGCCTATTTTGGACATTTAAATAAATCTCCTGTTTTAGAGTCTCTAAAAGTAGATGAAGCATCAAGTATTATAGTTACTGTTCGTAATCTTACTCGTAAACGACTTATTTGTGAATCACTTTTATCATTTAAAGAAGATATCAATATTATTGTAAATGTAGATACTGTAGCAGAAAAAAAGAGCTTAAGGGATTTACCTATAAAGTCTTTTGTTCTAGCTCAGCATGAAGTTGCAGATTTATTAGTTCAAAAAGCTTTAGACAATGATTTGAATATAAAACTTTAGTTACTTCTTCTTCCCATAACTGATCTTTTCTCCATTTTCATCTAGCAAAGGGTATTTAAGTTCATTTATTTTCATTTTTTCTTTTATAGCATCTTCTAAGTTTATATTTAAACTCATGCACATTCTTATTAAATAAACTGCAATATCAGCTATTTCTTCTTTTGCGTGTTGATATTTGTCTTTATCTAAGTTTGCTGCTTGTTCAAAATCTAACCACTGAAATATTTCTAAAAGTTCAGATGCTTCAACATTTAATGCCATAGAAATATTTTTTGGATTGTGAAACTTATCCCAATCTCTTTGTTTTGAAAAATCTTTTATGATTTTTTCTATATTTTGCATATCCATAAAAATCCTTATATTTTATTTTTCCATATATCTTTTAATTTTTCTAAAAATAGAAGAACCTCGTTATTTTTAGTTTTATACTTATTTATTTCTTCTTTAGTTTTATCTATTGCATTTATACAGTCACTAATTATTTCAAGATATTCTTTACTATTTATCATACAAGAATTCTTTGCAAAAGATTTATAAGTTTTTTCTTTCCACCAAAGTTTCCCGTCTGATATTCTTAGTGCTGGAATATCATTTTTGATGTAAATAGTTGTTGTAATTACATCGTATATTGGAGTAAATTTTGCATCTTCAAAATCTTTATCATAAATGATTCCGTAGTTTTTAAGATGCCCATCCCCATTTTGTAAAAGGTGATTCATTATTATTGCTTTGAAGAAATCTTTTAGAGTTTTTTTTCTATTTTGTATTGGAATAATTTCTTTTATAACTCTTACTATCTCTTCATAAGAACCATTGTATTTATCATCTGTCCCTCGTCCTGTTAATACGCACATATCTTCAAAACCTAAATAAGTGTTATCTTCTTTTACATCAAATCTTTTCATTATAAACATTGATAAATCATCTGAAAGATAAAAGTCTTCTGTTTCTAATCCTGCGTTTTTAATAGCTCTCATACAAAAGTATTCATTTAAGGCTAATTGTGGATATTCACTTGTTCATAATCTTCAACTATTTCTTTATATTTAACTCTACCTAAAACATAAGGCCCTATTAGTTCTAAAAAACCTAAATCATCCATTTTTTTGATTTTTGCAAAATGATTTTTGATTACTTCTTTTAGTGCACCTTCTGTAAGGTTCATTTGGAAAATAGGGTGAAGTTTTTTTGAAGTCCAAGAGTTTGCACGAATTGGCATAGTAAGAGATACTAAATCTTTTGTATTTTCATTGTAGTTAAATATATAAGTATCATTTTCTTTGTAAAGATTACCTGCTAGTATTTTATTTGTAAATACTTTTAATTTATTGTTATTCATTTTCTAACTCCTCTTGGAGTTCTTCTAGTGTTCTAGGACGATTTTTTAATCGTATGCTAAACTCATAACCTAATAAATCAAGAATAGTTTCTACTTTTTTTATTCCAACTTCATCATTAAAACCATTTTCCATTTTAGATATTGTTTTTTTAGTGATACTAGAATATTCTTCTAATTGTTCTTGAGTTAAATTTTTTTCTTTTCTTAATTCTTTTAGTTTCGAACCTAAGTCTTCTAGTTTCAAAAAATATCCTTTTTTAAGAAGTATAGTTCTTATTATAGGTATTTGATGCTTAAATAAGTATTATACTTCTCTTTTTAAAAGGTGATTATTTCTCTTTCTTATTTGCTAATACCCATAACTCAACTTTTTCATTTGCTCTTTCATCTGTTCTTTTTGTTCTTCTAGATGATGCTCTAACATCTCGTCTTAAATGTAAGTCTTTTCTAAATCGATTATTGTTTCTAAGCTCATCAATTATTGGATGAGAACTTTGCTCATCTACAACTTCTGAAAGGTTTGAGAAGATTAATACTATTTTCCCATCTTCTTTCAAGTGCTGTTTTGCTTGTTCGAAGAATCTTGGAAAAAGTTCATCTTCGTAATACATAGCTTTATCAATTCCCTCTTCAAGTTTATGCTTTGCTTTTAACCATGGAGGATTAAAAACAATTACATCAGCTTTTTCTTCACAATTTTCGAATAAATCTCCATAATTTAAACTTATTTTATCTTCAAAACCTAATCTTTGACACTCTTCTTTTACACCGATAATTGCATTTTTATTTGTATCACTTGCTGTGATATTATTAAAACCATTTTGGATTAATTGAAAAGATAAAACGCCACTACCAACTCCAATTTCAATTGCTTTTTCTTTTGAGCCATCATATTTTTTTAACCATTTATCAAATAGTTTTAAATGATCAAATCTTGTAGGGAAATATGTTCCATAGTAAGGATATATATTTAAATCTAATGTCTTAATCTCAATACCTTTTTTATACCATTGCCATGAGCTATTCATTCCTTGAACATCAGGATATGAAATATAAAAGTCACTAACTTCTGGATATAAAACTTCTAACCAGCCAATATTTGGAGCTTTTTTTAAAGGTAATTTATTATCTATTACTTTTATTAGTAATCTATGCGAAGCTTCTCTAAAAGCAGAACGATATTCTCTTTGACCTTTAAAACTTTTGTCTGTATATGTCTTTAAAAGATTTTTTTTAAGTTCTGCAAGAACTTCTAAACCATTACTATAGTACTCTTCAACAATTACATATTTACCAGCAATCATATCAATAACAGTTGCAGCTGTATCCATTTTACGGTAGAAACTTATTGCTTCTACATCTGTTGTTATTATTTCTGGTCTATCTGCTTTGATTGCTTCTGTATTGTTATTCATATATTTATTCCCTTTATATTATGCGCCATTTTATTGTATAAGCGCTTATTTTAAGATTGGTGTGATTCTTTTAGATTCCTTACCTTGTTTTTAAAGCAATGAAAAGTAAATAAAACTTAGACTATAATTGCAAAAAATAAATACAAAGATATAACTTATGATTAAAAGAGAGTTCCTACAAAAGCACGAAAAATTAGATTTTAAATTCTATCAAAACGTTGATGATTTTATTGTTGAAGAAGTTCCAATTAAGTTTAAAGGTCGTGGTAATTTTATAATTGCAAAGATTAAAAAAACAAAATTAGGAACTTGGGATTTATTAGAGAGTTTAGCAAAAGGTCTTAGAATTTATGAAAATGAATTAGGTTATGCAGGACTTAAAGATAAAAACGCAACAACAACACAATATATTTCAATTCCAAAAAAGTATTCAAAAGATTTAAAACAATTTAGACACAATAAAATCAAAATACTTGAAACTACACTTCATGGAACAAAGCTAAATATTGGAGATTTAATTGGAAACTCTTTTGAAATAAATCTTCATGAAGTTAAAGCACAAGATGTTGGAAAAATTGAAAAACTTTTAAAAGAGATTTCACAAGTTGGTATGCCAAACTATTTTGGTTACCAAAGATTTGGTCGTGATGGAAAAGATAACTTAGAAAAAGCAAGAAAATATATTTATGAAGATTATCAAATCAAAGATAGAAAAATATCTAAGATGTTAGTATCTGCTTATCAAAGTGACTTTTTTAATAAATGGTTAGTTGAAAGATTAAGTTTAAGCGAAGATACATTTGTTCCAATGGATGGTGATGTATTTAGAGAATATAGAAGTGATGAATTTTTTACTCCAAAAAATTTAACAGCTCAAATGTTAAATGATTTTAATAATAAAAAAATTGTACCAACGGGATTATTACCTGGAAATAAAGCTTTTAGAAGTATTAAAAATGCAAGAGAAATTGAAGAAAAATATGATGATACATATATTCAAGAAAAAGGTTATAGAAGGGATGCGATTGTTTATCCTACAAATATAAGCCTAAACTATGATAAAAACAGTAGTAAGTGTAAAGTAAAATTTACTTTGCCAAAAGGCTCGTATGCTACAGTTTTAATTGAAAATATTGCCAATAGAAACCTAAGAGCTTAGGTTTCTATTTAACAGAAGAGTTTGAAAAATACTCTTTTTCATAATTTTTTAATTGTTCTACACTTCGAACTCCAAGTTGTTTTCCAACAATTTTTCCATTTTCTAAGTAAATTAAAGTTGGAACACCTTTAATTTGGTATTGAGCTGTTAAAAGTTCTTGCTCTTGAATATTTAGTTTATAAATCTCTACGTTATCTTGTTTGCTTGTATTATATTTTGTCAAGTTTTTACCTAAAACCTTACAAGACCCTCACCAAGTAGCATAAAAATCAATAATTACATTTTTATTTTTAAGTTTATCTTCAATGTTTTCAAGAGTTAAATGCTCAAAAGCAAATAATGATGAAAAACCAAGAGATAAAAATAGAAGTAATTTTTTCATTTTATCAATCCTTTTTATTTGACAAATTATAGTTTTTCTATGTGTAGTCTTTGTTTAGAATATAGATAAAAGTCTAAATAAGACAATTTTTATCTTATTTTATAAATAGTTTTGATATCTTGATTTTACAATTAAATATTTTATTAAAAGAGAAAAGATTATGAAATTAAATGACTTAAAAGTTGATATGGATTATTTCCATATGGATACAAAATTATATGAAAAATTAAAACCAACACCTTTAAAAAATCCAAAGCTTGTATCTTTCAATAAGCAAGCTTGTGACTTAATAGATTTAGATTATACTGAGTGCGAATCCCAAGAGTTTTTAGAGTTTATGAATGGTGTTAAATCCTTAGAAAATCAAGATAGTTTCTCTATGGTTTACGCAGGTCACCAGTTTGGATATTTTGTACCACAATTAGGAGATGGACGGGCTATAAATTTAGGAAAAATTAACTCTTGGCAGCTGCAAACAAAAGGTTCAGGTCCAACTAAGTATTCAAGACAAGGTGATGGTAGAGCAGTTTTACGATCTTCCATTAGAGAATATATTATGAGTGAAGCAATGCACGCTTTAAATATTCCAACTACAAGAGCTTTAGCTATTATTGATTCAGATACATTTGCTCACAGAGAATGGGAAAAAGAGTCTTGCTCAATTGTAATGAGAATGTCTCCTTCTTGGATAAGAATAGGTACCTTTGAATTTTTTGCAAATACAAAAAATTCAAAACAGAATTTAATAAAACTTGCAGATTATGTAATAGAGCAAAACTATCCACACTTAAAAGATGTAGATAAAAAATATGAGAAAATGTTTTATTCTCTTGTTGATAAAACAGCTTCAATGTTAGCAAAATGGCAAGCATATGGATTTATGCATGGAGTTATGAATACAGATAACTTCTCAATGGCAGGTCTTACTATTGATTATGGTCCATTTGCATTTATGGATTATTTTGATAAAAACTCTATTTGTAATCATACAGATGCAGAAGGACGATACTCTTATAATAACCAGCCATATGTTGCAAGATGGAATTTAATAGTTTTAGCAAATGCATTAAAAGAGATTTGTGATGAAGAGAAATTACTTGAGTATATGAAAACATTTTTACCACAACATGAAAACGTATATTTAGAACTAATGAATCAAAAATTAGGTTTAAATGCAGCTAAAAGTGGTAGTTGTAATTTAGATTTAATACTTGAACTTTTAGGTGCATTAGAGAGTTCTAAAATAGATTACAATGTATTTTTTCATAGACTAAGTTCTATAAACTCTTTTGATGATTTATCTTCAATTTTAAATATTTCAGTTTTTCAAGAGCCACTTAAAGATTGGTTTGATTCTTATAAAGTAGTTTGTGAAAAACAAGAAAATAATTTTGAGCAAAGAATTGAAATTATGAAAGAAGTTAATCCTAAATATATAATCAAAAATTATATGCTTCAAGAAGCTATAGAATTAGCTCATGAAGGTGATTATTCTTTAGTAAATGATTTATTAAAAATTGCTCAAAATCCATTTGATGAACATGAAGAATTTGATAGATATTCAAAGCCTACGCCAATGGAGTTTGCAAACATAAAACTTTCTTGTTCTTCTTAAACATAAAAACTTAATAGCTCTTTGGAGCTATTTATAATTTTACTAAAATTGTTACTTTCTGTTTAATCTGTTTAGATACTATTTACTTATTATAAATACAGGATAAGTAATGCTAGACAGCTTCTTTAAAATAATCATATTTTTACTATTTTCTTTTATTTTTTTAAAGGCAGAACAGCTTAGTGATTCTTTTAGATTAGATGGATATGGAAATATTAGTATGAACAAATCCAAGCTTAAAAATAAAGATAAATTGGATTTTTCAGGAGGACTTCAAGGTCGATATCAAATAAGTGATAATATATCTATAACAGGACAAATACACCTAAAGGAAGGATTGAATTCACAAGGAAGAGAATCAAACTCTTTAAGTGATTATGATAGCGAATTAAAATGGTTGTATATAGATTACTATTTTAAAAATGACATTACACTAAGAGCTGGGGCTCTTCAATTTCCTGTTTTTAAATCTTCTGAAACAGGTGATATTGGATATACATATACTTGGACAAAAACTCCTCTTAGTTTTTATGGAGTATTTGGTTGTGATGACTTTAAAGGTATAGAGCTTTTAAAGAATTTTTCATATGAAGATTTTGATTTTTTAGCACAAGTATCTTATGGAAAATCTGAAAATGAACTTAGTGATGGAAGAGGAAATACTAGAGAGGGGGATGTAGATAATTTAGTTGGACTTACATTAAAAACTACACACAATAATTTTTTATTAAATATTGGTTATTTACAAGCAGATTCAACTATTGTTACAAGAAACAATAGTGATATTATTGATTCAAATGTTGATTTTAGTATGTATGCTTTAGAATCAGAAATTTATCTTGATAATTATACTTTAAAGTCAGGTTTAATAAAAACAAATTTAACAAATGTATTTCCAGAAGATATAAAGTATTATACTTCTCTTGAATATAGTTTTGAGGATTTTACTCCATATATTTTATACTCAAATGAAATTCTAAATTTTAAAAATAATTCAAATACTTCGCCTGATCCAAGAAGAGTTATAACAGATAAAATGAATATTGAAAAATACTCTTTAGGATTAAAATATGATTATAGTGAAAATATAGTTTTTAAAACTAGTTTTACCCATGAAAAAGAGTTTTTAAAATATATAGATTCAGAGGATAAAAGAAACTCAAATGACACTTTTATAGGAAGTATAAACTTTGTATTTTAAATTTTTCATGTTCCTTTTTTTTAGTATAAATCTTAATGCAAGTAGTTTAGCTGTAATTGTTTCAAAAGATTCAAGTATAGAAAATATAAGTAAAAAAGAGTTATCAAAGATATTTTTATCAAAAACAAAAAAACTTCCAAATGGTGATAAATCATTAACTCTTGAATATATAAATAAAAAATATCAATCAGAATTTTATAAAATAGTATGTAATAAAAATGAAAAACAGCTAAAGAAGTATTGGGCGAAAATGATATTTACAGGAAGAGGGCAACCTCCAAAAAAACTTAAATCTATAGAAGAGTTAATATCTTTTGTACAAAATAATAAAAATGCAATATCTTATATCCCAACTTCACATATGAATGATAATTTAAAAATAATTATGGAGATAAGATAATGCCTTTTAAAATCTCAATTTTTTATAAGATGCTTATAGCTCCCCTTTTAGCTGTCGCTTTATTTGCTTTATTTATCATAAATATTTATTTTCAACAAATAGAGGGAAAAGAGTATATTGAGTCTATATATCAAAAGCATTTTCCTATTTTAAATATTGCAAATGAAAATAGAATATTGTTAGATAATATTATAAAACTAACAGAAGATGCAGTAGTTGCAAATGAACAAACATGGCTAAATAATACTAAAGAATATAAAGAAAAAATAGAAAAAAACTTTAAAGATTTAAGCAAGTTAGATATAGATGAAAAAACTATATTTAAAATGCAGACTATTTTTATTAAGTATTTTAGTAAAACTATAGAACTTTCAACTCTAATGATAAATAATAGTGAGGATTGGAATAAAATTGAAATATTAACAAAAGAGATGACAAGTTATTTAGAAGATACAAGAACTATTTTTCAAAGTTTTCAAGAAGAGCAAAATTTGAGATTGCAAGATACAATTGATACTACAAATAAATATGGAGAAAAGATTGTTTATCTTGGAATTATACTTGGAGTACTTTCATTAGCACTTATTATAATTATTACAATGTTTTTGTCTTTTTCCACTAAAAACTCTTTAAAAGAACTTCTAGATTCCGTTAAAAATATAGCTAGAGGAAATCCTGATTTTACAAAAAGAATTAAAAAATCTAGTGATGATGAGCTTGGAGAACTTGTTAGTGAGTTTAATTCTTTTACAAAAAAACTACAAGGAGATTATGAAGAATTAGCTCTTGCAAAAGCTGATGCAGAAACAGCAAATAAGATTAAAAGTGAATTTGTAGCAAACATCTCTCATGAAATAAGAACACCTTTAAACGCAATCATAGGTTTCTCTGAACTTCTAAATAAAACAGAAGTTACATTGAAACAAAAGAGTTACTTAGAGTCTATTAAAACAGGAGGAGATACCTTATTTGCAATTATAAGTGATATTTTAGACATATCAAAAATTGAAGCAGGAAAATTAGAAATACAATATGAAGAAGTCTCTTTAAATCTTATATTAAAAGATATTGAGAAAAATTTTTTTACAAAAATTAAAAGATAAAGAGTTAGATTTAAAGATAGATTTCGATTCAAATATTCCTTTGAATATCTTTATTGATGATATTAGATTAAGGCAAATACTTTTAAATATTCTAGGAAATGCTATAAAGTTTACAAATAAAGGAAGTATTAAAATCAATCTTCTTAGTTCAAATTTTAAGAATAATAGATTTGATCTTCAAATAGATATAGAAGATACAGGTATTGGAATTCCAAAAGAACAGCAGAGTAAAATATTTGAAAGTTTTGTACAAAAAGATGGACAAAGTAATAGACAATATGGTGGTACAGGTCTTGGACTTTCTATTTATCTAAAGCTTATAAAGATGATGAATGGAAATATTAAAGTAAAAAGTGAAGAGGGTATTGGTTCTACTTTTTCAATTATTTTAAAAGATTTAGAAATTGTTGATAGTCAAAAAGTCATAGAAAACATAAAAAAAGATGAAGTATTTTTAAAGAAACCAACTATTTATATAGATGAAAAAATAAAAGATATATTTAACAAAAACTTTGAAGAAAGTATACAAAGAAGCTGGAAAAAAGCATCTCAAGGTTGTTCAGTAGAAGATATCCAAGAGTTCTTACGGAACTTAAATATTTTTGCAAGAGAATATGAACAAATTATATTACTTGATTTTGTAAAAAGTATGAATATTGCAATTGAAAACTTTGATATAAAAACTTTAGAGAGTCAAATATTAGAGTTTTCTAAATTTTTAAATGAGATAGAAAAAGAGACAAATGATGAATAAACAAAAAGTTTTAATAGTAGATGATAATACTACAAATATAAAATTCATAGCAGATACTTTAAGTGATATAGATTATATCTCTATAGTATTTGCAACAAGTGGTTTTAAAGCAATTCAAATAGTTAATACTCAAGATATTGATTTAATATTAATGGATATAAATATGCCTGAATTAGATGGTTTTGAAACTGTTAAAAAAATGGACACTTCAATACCTATTATTTATGTAACAGCTTTAGATGATAAAAAAAACATTATTAAAGCTTTTGAAAACAAAGGTGTAGATTATATAACAAAGCCTTTTTATCCTCAAGAGTTAACTGCAAGAGTTACAACTCATTTAAGATTAGTAAAATTGAATAAAGATTTAGAATCAGAAGTGAAAATACAAACTAAAGAAAATATGCAAAAAGAAAAAATCTTAATGCATAAATCAAAATTAGCTTCTATGGGAGAAATGGTAGATGCAATTGCTCATCAGTGGAGACAGCCAATAAGTTTAATCAAGCTTAGAATTGATTTATTATCTCTAAATTTTTCAAATGGACAGTTAGATGAAAAATTTATGGATACTTTTAAAGAAAAAATTTCTATAAATATAAATCATATGATGAATACTTTAGATGAATTTAGAACATTTTTTAGACCCAATGAAGAAACAGAAATATTTGATGTAAAAGAAATGATTGAAAAAGTATTGCTTTTAGTAAAAGATGATTTCATCAATAATAAAATCAAAATTAATATAAATCAAACAAGAGCTTTTACTTTAACAGGTGTTGAAAATGAGTTTAAACATCTAATTCTAAATCTTTTAAATAATGCAAAAGATGCCTTCAATGATAAAGAAATACCTTCTAAAAAAAGAGTAGTAGATATAAATATTTTAAGTGATAATGAATATAACTATATTGAAGTTATTGATACAGCAGGCGGAGTACCAGAAGATATTTTTGACAGTATCTTTGATGCAAATATATCTTCTAAAGAAAAAAATAAAGGTAGTGGAATAGGTTTATATCTTAGTTCTCAAATAGCAGAAAAATATCATGGTATTTTAAAAGTTGAAAATAAAACTAATGGTGCTAAGTTTACATATCAACAGGAAATAGAAAAAAAGTAAAATAATTAAACTGACCACTAGTCAGTTTAAAATTAAATTAAGTTATTAAGTACTATACTTTCAAATGACCGACGGTCAGTCAAAAAAATAAATTATGATTTTTAAGGGGTAAATTTGCCTAAAATTGTGGATAAAGAACAAAAAAGAAAAGATATTGCTATTTCTTGTAGTGAATTAATTCATGAAGTTGGAATTAAAAAACTTACAGTTGCTCAATGTGCTAAAACAGCAGGAGTAGGTAAGGGAACTATATATGAATATTTTGAAAGTAAAGAGGATATTATTTTTGAAATAATCAACTTACATATTGAAGAGTATCATGAAGAATTTCAAAGAAGTATAAAAGATGTAAAAACAACAAAAGAAAAAATATTTCACTTTTTTCAATTTGTTTTAGATGATAGCCCTGAAAACATGAAACATTTTAATGGATACAAAGAGTATTTATCTATTGTTTTAGCTGAAGATAATGAAAATATGAAAGGCTTTAATGTTAACTGTGACACTTTCTTTAAAACACAATTAGAAATAATTATACAAAAAGGAATTGATAATAAAGAGTTAATACCACAAGCATTTGATTTTTGTGAAGGTTTACTTGTTTATGAAAAAGGTCTTGCTTTAATGAAAATGACAAATGATGATTTTGATACAAAAGTCTCAACAAAGAAGTTTATAAATAATTTATTTGATTTAATAGAAATAAAAAAGGAAAAATAAAATGTATAAAAAGTTTTTAGTAGGTTTTGCACTAGTTTTTGTAACACTTACAAGTATAAATGCAGCTGGAACTGCCTTAGTTAATACTGATGTAATAAAAACATCAGAAGTAAATCCTCTTCAAGAGTTTGTGGGAACTGTATCTTTTGATAAAAAATCTAAAATTGCAAGTCAAAGTTCAGGAATTGCAAAAAAAATAAATTTTGAAGTTGGAAAAAAAGTAAAGAAAGGTGAGGTTTTAGTATCAATTGATTCAGATATTTTAAATGCTCAAATTAAAGCAGCTTCTTCATCTGTAAATATGTATAGAGTTCAGCTTAAAAATGCAAAGAAAAACTACTTAAGATATAAGGCTTTAATAGCTCAAAAATCTATTGCTCAAAAAGTATTTGATGATTCGAAATTAGCTTATGATGTAGCAAATGAAAGTTTAATTTCTTCACAATCAAAACTTAATGAACTAAAAATCCAAAAATCAAAAAAAGTGATAAAAGCTCCTTTTTCAGGTGTAATTGTAGAAAAGAATATAAATACTGATGAATGGCTAAATGTAGGTTCACAAGTTGCAACAATAGTAAATACGCAAGATGTTCAAATTATATTTAATTTACCACTTAGTTTTATAGATGGCTTAAAAACTGGTGATATGTATGATGTAAATATTTCTGGAAAAATTGTAAAAGCAAAACTATATGCAGCAATTCCAAGTGGAGATAAATTAACAAGAACATTTCCTGTTAGGTTTAAAGCAAATGTAGGTGATATGTTTATTTATGATGGAGCACAAGCAAAAGTTGGTTTTGCAAAAAATGCTAAAACTCAAGCTTTAGTGATAAATAGAGATGCTGTAATTAATAGATTTAATATGGATGTTGTTTTTGCAGTAGTAGATAATAAAGCTGTAATGATTCCAGTTCAAGTTATAGGATTTGCTGGAACTAATGCTGCTATTTCTGGAAAAGGTTTAGTAGAGGGAATGGATATTGTTGTTAAAGGAAATGAAAGAGTATTTCCTAAAATGGATGTAAAAGTTCTAAATAAGCAAGATAAATCACAAAATAGTGAAAAAGCGAAATAGGGTAAATAATGGATTTAATTAAATTTTCAATTAAAAATCCTGTAACTATTATAGTTTCAGTTTTAATTGTGGTTTTATTCGGGTTTATATCTTTAGATAAATTACCCTATCAATTAACACCAAGTGTTACAAAACCAGAAATTAAAATTACAACTGTATGGCCAGGTGCAACTCCTTATGAGATTGAACGGGAGATTATAGAAGACCAAGAAGATGCTTTAAAAAGTTTAAATAACTTACTTGAGTACGAATCCTCATCACAAGATAATATGGGTGTTATTACTTTAACATTTTCACTTGATACTGATATTAGAGCTGCTTTACAAGATGTTTCAAATAAGTTAAATGAAGTAAGTTCTTATCCAATAGATGCAGAAGAACCTATAATTGAAACAGCAAGTGCTAGTCCAATTATTTGGATGATGCTTCAAACACAAGAGAATAATAATAGACATATTGATGAATATAAAACTTTTTTTGATGATGAAATTGTTCCTGCAATCAAAAGAGTTTCAGGAGTTTCTGGAACTATGACAGCTGGTGGTAGAAAACAAGAGATGCAAATTAGTTTAGATTTAAATCGTCTTGCATCATATAATCTTACAATTCCACAAGTTACAAATATTTTACAAAGTGAAAATATAAATGTATCTGCAGGTGTTCAAAATATGGGTAGACGTTCATATAGAATTAGAACAGTACATAAATTTGCAACAGCACAAGATATCAAAGATATTATTCTTATTTCAAATAGAGAGCAAAGAGTAACTTTAGGTGATGTAGCAAATGTAGATTTTGGATATCAAACAGCTAAATCTGTTGCAATGTTCTTAGGAAAAGATGGTATATTCTTAGGAGTTCAGCCAACTGCAAGTGCAAATGCTGTTAAGCTTACAAATGATGTTGAAGAAGTTGTAAATGATTTAAATGCAACAATTTTAGAAAAAGAAAAACTAAAAATGATTTGGATTTATGATCAAAGAGGTTATATCGTAGGTTCTGTTGATTTAGTACAACAAAATATCATTATTGGTGGTGTTTTAGCCATCTTTATGCTAATACTATTCTTACGAGCAATTTCTCCAACAGCTGTTGTTTCTATTGCAATTCCTATTTCAGTTATTGGTACTTTTATTATTCTTTCAGCAATGGATAGAAGTTTAAATACTATCTCACTTGCTGGAATCTCTTTTGCAGTAGGTATGTTAGTTGATAGTGCTATTGTAGTATTAGAAAATATTGATAGACATAGAAAAGAGGGAATGAGTATTCCAGATGCTGCATATAAAGGTGCAAGTGAAGTTTGGGGTGCGTTAATTGCATCAGCATCAACTACTATGGCAGTATTTTTACCAATCATTTTCTTAGAAGATGAAGCAGGACAGTTATTTAAAGATATTGCAATTGCAGTTGTATCTTCTGTATCTTTTTCATTATTTGTATCAATTGCAGTTATTCCAATGTTATGGAAAAAATTTGCAAGTATGTCAGGTAAAGAAGTAAGAAGTGAAAGTGCGCTTACAAGATTTGGAAATAAAATTGTAGATTTCTTTATGTCTTTTGTACATTGGTCATTAAAATCAGTTTTAACAAAAGTAGTTACTATTTTAACTTTAGGGATTTTATCAGCTTCAACAATTTATTTATTATTCCCAAAATTAGATTACTTGCCACAAGGTAATAAAAACTTAATTTTTAATATTTTAATTACACCACCTGGATTATCTTATCAAGAAAGATATGATATGGGTACGTATTTAATGAAGAAAGTTGAACCAAATATTAATAAAGATGTAAATGGAGTTCCAGGACTAAGTCGTGCCTTTTATGTTTCATTTGGAGATTTTAATCTTTTTGGTGGAACATCTATGCATGAAAGCAGAGCCAAAGAGCTAATTCCTTTCTTTAGACCAATTGTAAACTCTATGCCATCTATTTTTGGAGTATCGCTTCAATCAGGAGTATTTGAAAATGGAATAGGTGAGGGTAAAACAGTAGATATTGATATTAGTGGTGAAAAGATTGAAGATATTGCAGGAGTTGGAATGCAACTGTTTATGGCATCTTCTGGAGCTATTAAAGGTGCACAAGTAAGACCTGTTCCATCAATTGAGTTACTATATCCAGAGTTTAGAATTAAACCTAATCAAGATGCTCTAAAAGCTTTAGGTATGAGTTCTTTGGATTTAGGAAATACTATTGATGTATTAATGAGTGGAAGAAAAATATCTGATTTTGAGCAAGATGGTAAAAAGAAAATTGATTTAGTATTAAAAGCAAATGATGAACAAATTCAAACACCTGAAGATATTATGGCTACACAAATAGCTTTACCAAACTCTTCATTGTTACCAATATCATCATTAGCAAGTTCTGAAAATATCACTGGTATTTCAGAAATTAGACACCTTGCAGGGAAAAGAACAATTACTCTTCAAGTAACACCACCTGAAAGTATGACAATACAAGAAACTATGCTTACTTTAGAAGGAACTATAAAAGGAATGAAAGATGCAGGAAGTATTTCAAAAGATGTTGAAATAGGGATTTCTGGAACTGCTGATAAGCTAACTCAAACTATTTCAATGCTTGAGTTAAACTTTATACTTGCACTTGTGATTATTTACTTACTAATGTCAGCATTATTTGGTAACTTCTTATATCCAATTGTTATTATGTTCACTGTACCACTAGCAACTGCTGGAGGATTTATAGGTCTTGCTTTAACAAATGCCTTTATAGCTCCACAGCCTTTAGATGTATTAACAATGCTAGGCTTTATTATTCTAGTTGGTATTGTTGTAAATAATGCAATTTTAATAGTACACCAAAGTCAAAACCTTATTAAAAATGAGGGCTATGAACATAAAAAAGCAGTTATTGAAGCTACACGAACGAGAATTAGACCTATTTATATGTCTTCATTAACTTCAATTTTTGGAATGTTACCTCTTGTTTTACTTCCAGGACCTGGAAGTGAGTTTTATAGAGGTTTAGGTTCAGTAATTACAGGTGGTCTTGCACTTTCAACTGTATTTACTATTTTTGTTACACCTGCACTTTTAATGTTCTTTATAAAATTAGAGCAAAGAATTGGTGGAAAAGTAAAAGAACCAGTTGATGTTAGTAAAGCATAGGAGAGATTAATGAAAAATATAAAAACAAAACTAATACTAAGTATCTTAACAGCTTCAATTTTAGCTGTTAATGTAAATGCTTTAAATTTATCGCAAGCTGTTGATATCGCTCTAGAAAAAAACCTTGATATTCAAGCTAAAAACTTTGATTATTTAGAAACAGTTGAGAATGTAAAGTTAAGTGATTCTGATCTTTTACCAAAAGTAGGCTTAGACTTTTCATATAATAATAGAGATGAAATAGCTTATTCAACTCAAGCTGATACAGATGCAACTCTTACTGCTGAGGTTTCTTATAATTTATTTAATGGTTTTAAAAATATATCAGATAAAAACTCTTCAAAGTTTTTATCTCAAAGTTCAAAGTACTCTTTAAGTGCTTTAAAACAAGATATTATTTTAAATACTAAAACAGCTTACATAAACTATTTAGATAAACACAATGCACTTGAAACTTACAATAGTGCTTATAAACTTTTTGTAGAACAATATGATGATTCAAAAAATAGATATGAGCAAGGATTAATTGCCAAAAATGATTTACTTCAAGTTCAAGTAAATATGTCATCTGCTAAGCAAAATATTACAAGAGCAAAGGGTGATTTAAAAACTGCAAGAAATAGTTTATCAAATATTTTAGGTGGAATGGATTTATCATCTGAAACGATTGAAAAGTTAAATAATACTACATTAAAAATATCAAGTTATGATACAAATCTTTTAGATAATAGAAGTGAAATCCAAGCTTTAAATATGAATTTAGAAGCTATAAAACAACAAAAGAAATCTGTGAAAAGCTCTTTTTATCCAAAAGTAGATGCTTCTTTATCTCATAATCAATATTTTGAAGATATAAGTGATTATAAAAATCAAAATATTGCAAGTTTAAGTGCTTCTTGGAACTTATACAATGGTGGCTTTGATGAAACTAAAGGTAATATTTATAGAACTAGATATTTAAAAGCAAAAACACAATTAGAAAAAACAAAACTTGATATTAAACTTCAGTATGAAAATGCAATTTCAAATTTAGAAGTTGCAATTGAAAACTTTAAGACAGCTAGTTTATCAAAAGAACAAGCAACAGAAAATTATCAAATTGTAAGAAATAGATTTAATGAAGGTATTTCTACAAATACTGATTTAACTGATGCCAACTATTTATTAACTCAAGCAAAACAAGGTTTAAATAGAGCCTATTTTGATAAGTTTTTAGCAATTTCTACTCTTGATAGAATATTTGAAAAATAGATATCAAAAAAAGAGAAGTTTTAATTTTATTTAAAATCTTCTCTTTTATGATATATTACTTTCTATGATAACAATAAACCTTACTATTTTAGCCTTACTATTTTTAGCTTTAAACTCTATTTTATGTAAAGTCGCACTTGTAAATAATTATATTGATGCTTATTCTTTTACCTTTTATAGACTATTTTTTGGAGCTCTTACTTTAGTTTTAATTTATTATTATAAAAACAGAAAACTTACAATATCTCTTAATACAAATTGGCTTACATCTTTTATGCTTTTTGTTTATGCTATTTGCTTTTCTTATTCATATATAAGTTTAGATGCTGGACTTGGTACTTTATTATTGTTTGGAGTAGTTCAAGTTACTATGCTTATATCTTCGCAATTTTTAAAAGAGAAAATTAGTTTACAAAAAATTATAGGAATGATAATTGCTTTTACAGGACTTGTCTATTTACTATATCCTAAAGAGAGTTTTGAATTATCTTATATTCATGTCTTGTGGATGATTCTTTCTGGTATTGCTTGGGCTTTTTACTCAATATTAGGAAAGAAATCTATAGATGCTATGTCTAATACAATGGATAATTTTATAAAAGCCACTTTTTTTGCAATAATATTTTATTTACTTTTTAATTTAGATAATTTACAAGTTTCTTCAAATGGAATTTTATTAGCACTTATTTCAGGAAGTTTAACTTCGGCAATTGGTTATGTTATTTGGTATAAAGTATTACCTCAAATGCAAATTATTACAGCTTCAGTAATACAGCTATTTGTACCTATTATTTCAATTGTATTTAGTGTGATTTTCTTAAATGAATTATTTACTTTTGATTTAGCTCTTTCAACAGTAATTATATCAATTGGTGTTTTACTATCTATACTTTCACGGAAATAAAAACTTTATTTTCCCATATTATTTATTCCTCTAAAGGAATCAAACCATTTTAATTTTTGGGGAATTGCTTTTTCCTTAACTCTTCCCTCTCCTGTATATAAAGCTGTACTCAATCCATGATTTGTTTTTTTCTCTTTAATTAATAAGTACATAAATAATATTAAAGTAAAGAAAAATATATAAATTATAATTTTCTTTAAAACACCCATTCTAGGCTTTAATTTTTGATTATTTTTATTCATTTGAAATTCTTGCATAATTACAATTAATTCCGTATTATTTATAAGGGTTTATATAACTGCTCCAGATGCTGCCATAATTTCTTTTCCCTCTTCACTAACCATATCATTTGTCCATCTTGGTTTAAATGTAATATGAACTTTTGCTTCATTCACTTCTTCTACAGCTTGTGTTACAAGTCTAACTTGTTCCATTATTGTCCCTGCAACTGGACAAGCTGGACTTGTTAGAGTCATATAAATTACACAATATAAACCTGCATCTCTTTGCTCAAAATTTATTTCGTATATTAATCCTAAATCATAAACATTTACAGGAATCTCTGGATCAAATACGTTTTTTAAATTTTCTATTATTCTTTCTCTTATTTCATCAAAATTGTAATTATCTGACATTATAATCCTTTACGCTTTTAGTGCATACTCTTTGATTTTTTTAATCATTCCAATAACTCCACTTTGTCTATTTGGTGTAATTATTTCACTTAAATTTAGTTCATGAACAATGTCCATATCAACATCTTTTAACTCTTCAATTGTTGAATCAGAAAATATTTGCAGAATCATATAAACTAAACCTTTTACAATTATCGCATCTGAAGTCCCTTTAAAAATAAGTCTATTATCAATTTGCTCACATATTAACCAAACTTGTGAAGTACAACCATGTACTAAATTTGCTGGAATTTGATGCTTTTCATCTAAAGATTCTAGCTTTTTTCCTAAATCAATAATATATTCATATTTTTGCAATTCATCTTCAAAAAATTCTAAATCTTCTTTTATATCTTCAACTCTTTTTTCAATACTCATTTGTAATCCTATTTTAATTCTCTAACATTTTTAAAGCTCTTTTTAGTGCAACAATTAGTTTATCTACATCGCTATAATCATTATAAAAGCTTATTGATACTCGTATAGTACCTTTAATATTTAAATCTTTCATAATTGGTTGTGCACAATGATGACCTACTCTTAAAGCTATTTTCATTTTATCAACTAAAATACCAATATCATCATGAATTAAACCCTCAAAGTTAAAACTTCTACTTCCAATTGAATCACTAATATCATTATAAAATATGATATTTGGAAGTTTTTCTAACTCTTGATTTAAGTAATTAAAAACATCTTTTTCTATTAATTCTATATTTTCATATCCAACATGATTTAAATACTCTAACGCTTCACCAAAACCTATTATTCCAGCGATATTTTGTGTCCCTGCTTCAAACTTATACGGTGCATCTAAAAGTGTTGAACTATTAAAATCAACTTGATCTATAGTTGCTCCTCCTGTTTGATAAGCTTTTACACTTTTTAAATATTTTTCTTTTATATAAATAGCTCCAACTCCTGTTGGTGCAAATGTTTTATGTCCAGAAATTGCGAAAAAGTCTACATCTAAATCTTGCATATCAACTCTTGTATGAGCTAAACTCTGTGCTCCATCAATCATTACAACAGCTTCATATTTATGAGCAAGTGATATTATTTCTTTAATATTATGTATTTTTCCAAAAGCATTTGATATATGGGTAATACTTACAAAAGATTTTGGATTTTCTTTTAATAGTTCTTCAAAATGTTCAATATCAAAATCTAGGTTTTTATTATACTTTACAACCTCAAGTCCTTTTCCTAAACTTCTTCCTTGAAGATGCCAAGGAACAATATTAGAATGGTGTTCTAATGAAGATATAATTATTGTTTTAAAATCTTTTGCATAAGAGCTTGCAATAAAATTAATAGACTCTGTTACACCTTTTGTAAATATTATCTCTTCTTTATTTTTTGCATTTATAAACTCTTTTAATACTTTTCTTGCATTCTCGTAATTTTGTGTTGCTTTATTTGCATCACCAAAATTACTTCTATGTGTATTTGCACAATATTTTTCATAATATTCAACTTGCGAGGCAACTACTGATTTTGGTTTTTGAGTAGTTGCTGCATTGTCTAAATATACAATGTCTGAATTTTCAAAATATGTGAAATCTTTTTTAAACATATTTTTTCCTTTCATATGAATCTATAAATTCTTTTATTAATTTATCTTCAATATTATCATATATTTTACTTTCAAAAGCTTTTAAAAGTATCTCATAAGCTAAGTTTTTATTAATTCCCCGTGATTGTAAATATAATAATTGATCTTTATCTAAAGTTCCTGTTGTTGCACCATGACTTGCTTCAAGTTCATCTATTAAAATTTCTAAATGAGGTTGTGCATAAATTGCCGCATCATTTGAAAGTAAAATAGTATTTGAGTTTTGAAATGCTTTTGAAAAAAGTGCATCTTTATTTACTCTTGATAAGGCTTTGAAAACTGCACGTGAATTATCTTTTAATGAATGTTTATAGTTTATATTACTTATTGAATTCTCTTTATTATGTACAGTTTTTATTACATTTGCTGTACTTGATGAATCAATAGATTTAACTAAACCATTTAGTTCATAATCACAATTTTTATTATCTAATATACTTACAATATTATTTACAATTACACCAGTTCCATACTCAAAATTTGTGATTTTGCATTTTGAATTATCTTTTTGATTAACATCTAAATTAAAAAGCAAATAATTTAAGTCATTTATGTCTTGAATTTTTGCATACTCTAAATTTGCATTTTCATTTACTTCAAAAGATCTGTTTACACAATAAGCACTATTTGTTGAAGTGTTTGTAAAAACTTCAATAACAGATGCTTTTACATTCTCTTTTACTTCAATTTTTAATGAATTTGTAAAAAATGTCTCGTTTTCTTTAATTTTATGAATTAAACAAATTGGCTCTGGAATATTTGAGTTTATTGTTAAGATTACTTGGTTTTTATCTAAACTTTTTGTAATTTCAAATAATGAATTTGCATACTCTTTTGTATCTTTTTTTACTTCTAATCCCATAATATCAAGGTTATAGTTTTGAGTATTTTTAAAATCATATGAAAAAAGTTCACCAAAATTTACTTTTATAAACTCTTCATCTCTTCTTTTAGGAAGAGTTAGTTCTTTAATATCATTTAGTCTCATCTTTAATTCCTATTCCCTCATAGCCTTTTTCATCTAGCTCTAAAGCAAGAGAGTAATCTCCTGTTTTTACAATCTGTCCGTCATTTAAAATATGAACAAAATCAGGTTTAATAAGCTCTAATAATCTATCATAATGAGTAATCATAAGCACAGACTTTTTTCCATCTAACATTGCATTTACAACATTTGCAACTGTTTTAATAGCATCTACATCAAGACCTGAATCTATCTCATCTAACATAATCAAATCTGGGTCTAAAAGTAGTAATTGAATTAGTTCATTTCTTTTTTTCTCTCCACCAGAAAAGCCTTCATTTAAATCTCTTTGTAGAAGTTTTTTATCAAGGTTGTATTTAGATGTTTGCTCTTTTATAAGCTTTAAAAAATCCATAGTATCAATTTCACTCTCTCCTGCATATGCTCTTTTTTCATTTATTGCAGTTTTTAAAAAATAGCTATTATTAACACCTGGAACTTCAATAGGATTTTGAAAACTCATAAAAATACCTTCATTTGCACGCTCTGCAACATCAAGTTCTAATAAATCTTTCTTTTTATATGTAATAGAACCATCTTTTACTAAGCAGTCATAATGAGCACTTAAAGTCTTTACTAAAGTTGATTTTCCAGCTCCATTAATTCCCATTAATGCGTGAACTTCACCCTCTTTAATATTTAAGTTTAAACCTTTTAAAATTTCTTTATCATTTATATTTACTTTTAAATCTTTAATTTCTAACATAATTTTTGTCTGCTGGTTAGATTAACCAACGCTCCCTTCTAATGATATATTTAATAATTCTTTTGCTTCAGCAGCAAATTCCATTGGTAACTCTTTTAACACTTCTTTACAAAAACCGTTTACAATCATTGAAATAGCATTTTCTTCACTAATACCTCTTTGCGATATGTAAAAAAGTTGTTCATCAGAAATTTTTGAAGTTGTTGCTTCATGTTCAATAATTGCATCCATATTTCTCACTTCATGATATGGATAAGTATGCGCATTGGCTTTATTTCCAATAAGTAAGGAATCACACTCTGAAATATTACGTGCTCCTGTTGCACTTTTTCCAACTCGCACTAAACCTCTGTAAGCATTAACTCCACTCATTGCAGAAATACCTTTTGAAATGATTGTTGATTTAGTATTTTTACCTAAATGAATCATTTTAGTACCCGTATCTGCTTGTTGTGATTTTGACGATATTGCAACTGAATAAAACTCTCCAACGCTATTATCACCTTTTAAAATACATGATGGATATTTCCATGTTAACGAAGAACCCGTTTCAACTTGTGTCCAAGAAATCTTCGAATTCTTCCCGTTACAGGCTCCTCTTTTTGTTACAAAGTTTAAAATTCCACCCTTACCATCTTTATCACCTGGATACCAGTTTTGAATAGTTGAGTATTTTATTTGTGCATTATCAAGAGCTACAAGTTCAACAACTGCTGCGTGAAGTTGTCTTTCATCTCTTGTTGGAGCTGAACAACCTTCATTGTATGAAACATAAGAGTTTTCATCACAAATAATAATAGTTCTCTCAAACTGTCCCGTATCAAGTGCATTTATTCTAAAGTATGTTGACAACTCCATTGGACATACTGTATTTGGTGGAACATAAACAAATGAACCATCTGTAAATACAGCAGAGTTTAAACAGGCAAAATAGTTATCAGTAACAGGTACAACAGATGCTAAATATTTTTTTAGTAAATCTGGAAATCTATTTGCAGCTTCTGAAACAGAACAGAATATAATTCCTAACTCTTCTAACTCTTCTTGATAAGTCGTTTTAACTGAAACAGAATCAAATACAGCATCAACTGCTACAGTTTTAACACCTGCTAATTGTTTTTGTTCTTCTAAGGGAATTCCTAGTTTCTCATATGTTTTTAATATTTCTGGATCTACTTCATCTAAAGAATCCAAAGCTTTTTTAGGAGCTGAAAAATATGCAATATCTTGATAATCAATTTTTGGATATTTTAAATTTGCCCAAGAAGGTTCTTCCATTTTTTGCCATTTAGCATAAGCTTTAAGCCTAAAATCTAAAAGCCAAGAAGGTTCTTCTTTTTTGGCAGATATTGCTTTTATAACATTTTCATTTAATCCTTTAGGAAAAGTATCACTTTGTACTAAAGTTTCAAACCCTAATTTATATTCACTATTAATAACGTCATGAATGTGTTTGTTATCACTCATAATTGACTCCATAATTATTCAAATTTTTAAATAAGACAATAATTGTCCTATTTGAAATATATCACTTAATAAATTAAAAAATACTTAAATAGGACAAATAAAGTCCTATTTAAAAAAATGATGTATAAAAAAGACTATTTTATATCTTTTTCTAATCGATTAGTATAGTAAGAAATAGGGTATGTTAGAGCTAAATATCCAATAGCAAGAGGTATATAACTTTCTAGTGTAGAGTATGTAATTGCATCAACTTCTTGTGCATTCATAGTAAATTCTGAAATTGCAATAATTGATAATAATGATGAATCTTTAATAATTGAAGCAAACTGTCCAGTTAATGATGGAAGCATTCTTTTAAATGCTTGTGGAAAAATTATATATCTATATGTTTGATAGTTTGACATTCCTAGGCTTATACTTGTTTCATATTGGTCTTTATCAATTGATTGAAGTGCTGCTCTTATAATTTCAGAAACATAAGCACCTGAAAAAATCGCAAGTATAAAAGTTCCAACTATATATCTATTTTCAAAACCTAAGTTATTTGCAAAAACATAGAAAAATATTAAAATTTGAACAAGTAAAGGAGTTCCTCTTATAATTTCAATATAAAATCTTGCAAAAAATCTTAAAATTATAAGTTTAGAGTTTTGTGCATATGTAAAAAATAAACCAATTATAAAACTTAAGATAAGTGCAAAAAAAGAAATAGTAATTGTCATGAAAAAGCCATTGATAAACTTTTGTTTATATTCATAAACATGCGCCCAATTAAAGTCATAAGAGATATTTGCAAACATAAAATAAACAGGAGTAGTTATTAGTATGCTTAAGAAAATAAAGTTAAATAAATAAACTCCCCAAGATAGGGAGTTGTTGTTTTTATAAGTTAATTCATTTATAAATAAGTGTTTAATTTTAAAGATAGTTATTTCCTAAAAGAAAAAAGGTATATTTAATTCATCAAATGTAGCTTTAGCTTCAGTTAAATGTGTCTTTGCAAACTTCGCAAATGTTCCATCTTCTTTAGCTTTTTTTATAAACTCATCAACTTTTTTCTTTAATTCAACATCTTTTTTATTAAGAGCAACTCCCCAGTGTTCAAAATCTTTTTGGAAAGATTTTAAAAGTGCAACAGTTGTATCTTTATGTTGAACATAGTTTTTATAAATAGTTAATTGATCATATAAAAAACCATCTACTTTTCCTTGAACTACTTCAAGAACACAAGCATTCTCTTTATCAAATACTAAAACTTCTGCATTTTTGAAGTTTTTACTTACATAAACATGTCCAGTAGAACCTTTTTTAACTGCAACTTTTTTTCCAGCTTTATCTAAGTCCTCAATATTTTGAACACCTGAGTTTTTATTTGCTAAAATTGCAAGTGAAGATTGTGCATAAGGAATTGAGAAATTAATAGATCTTTGTCTCTCTTTAGTAATAGTCATAGATGAAATAATTAAATCAATTCTTCCTGTTTTTAAAGATGGAATTAATCCACTCCATGCAGTATTTTCAATAACTACTTCTCTTCCTAAATATTTTCCAAGTGCTTTTGCAAAATCTACAGATACACCTTGTGGAACACCGTTCTTATCAGACATTTCAAATGGAGGATATGCTAACTCCATACCAACTGTTAGTACTTTTTTCTCATTCTTAGTTTCAGATGCAACTAAAGTAAGAGATAATAATGTAAACATTAATGCTAGTAATATTTTTTTCATTATAAACCTTTTTTATTTTTTTATATTATTCCATAGTAAACTTAACATCACTTTATTATATGTCTATGCTTTTATACGAATTTGACTATAATACTGCCAAAATTTGTGATGAATTTAAGAATTTTGAATCAAACTATTTTAATTAAGACAATTTTTATCCTATTTGCACTAAAATACAATTCGATTAAAAAATATAAAAATTAAAATAGTAAACAATTAAACTAATAGGAATATAAAATATGATGGAAGTTTATTTAGATAATAACGCAACTACAATGGTAGATCCAAAAGTTTATGAAGAAATGAAACCATTTTTTTGTGACATTTATGGAAACCCTAACTCACTTCATAAATTTGGAGCTGGAACACATCCTAAGATGGTTGAAGCTTTAGATTTCTTATATGAGGGAATTAACGCAGCAGATGAAGATGATATTATTATCACTGGAAATGCAACTGAAAGTAATAACACAGTTATTAAAGGTATCTGGGTTGATAAAATTTTAAATGGTGATAAAAATCACATTATTACAAGTGAAGTTGAGCATCCAGCAATAACAGCAGCATGTAAATTCTTAGAAACACAAGGTGTTAAAGTTACATATTTACCTGTAAATGAAGAAGGTATTTTAGAAGCATCATTAGTAAGAGATGCAATTACAGAAGAAACTGCATTAGTTACTATTATGTGGGCAAATAATGAAACAGGTAAAATCTTCCCAATTAAAGAAATTGGACTAATTTGTAAAACAACAGGTGTTGCTTTTCACTCTGATGCTACTCAAGCAATTGGAAAATTTCCAGTAGATGTTCAAGAGTGTAATCTTGACTATATAAGTTTTTCAGCACATAAATTCCATGGACCAAAAGGTGTTGGTGGATTATATGTTAAAAAAGGTTCTGAAGTAACTCCTTTACTACATGGTGGTGAGCAAATGGGTGGAAATAGAGCTGGTACTGTTGATGTTGCATCAATGGTTGGAATGGGATGGGCTATGCATTTAGCAACATCTACAATGGCTTTAGCTTATGAAAAAAATCACGTAAGTAAATTAAGAGATAAATTAGAAGCAGCAATTTTAGAACTACCAGAAACAATTGTAATTGGTGGAAAAGAGAATAGAACTCCAAATACAACTTTAATTTCTATTAGAGGTGTTGAGGGTGAGTCTATGTTATGGGATTTAAATCAAAATGGTATTGGAGCTTCAACAGGAAGTGCATGTGCTAGTGAAGATTTAGAAGCAAAC
>MDTG01076305.1_pt1 | contig 27906 bp, 36 predicted proteins | sample 811421 | NCBI WGS metagenome assembly MDTG01 (sample SAMN05326645, study PRJNA326480) | marine metagenome | isolation source: seawater | place: Pacific Ocean: South East | collected 2011
CAAAAATGATAATAAAAATACTAGACTAATTAATCTATTAAGCATAAGTTTAAGGATATCTACCTTATATTGTTTTATGCTTAAAGGATCAATTGTTGCGTTAATAACCCCATTCCAAGATGATAATCTTGATGAGAATGCCTATAGAAAATTAATAAATTATCACTTAAAAAATGGAACTAATGGCGTAGTTCCAGGAGGAACTACTGGAGAATCTCCCACTTTATCTCATAGTGAACACAAAAAGATAATCGATATTGCTGTTAAAGAGTGCAAAGGTAAAATTCCTGTAGTAGCTGGAACCGGATCAAATTCAACAGATGAAGCAATAGAGTTATCCAAGTATGCTGAAAAGGCAGGTTCAAATGCCTTACTAGTTGTTACACCATATTATAATAAACCCACTCAAGAGGGTTTGTACCAACATTATAAAAAAATTAATGATAATGTAAGTATACCAATTATTATTTATAACATTCCATCAAGATCAGTTATAGATATGTCAGTTGAAACTATGTCAAAACTATATGAACTTAAAAACATAGTTGGAGTTAAAGATGCTACAGGTGATCTAAATAGAGTCGACCAACAACTAAAAGCGATGGGAAAAGAATTTATTCAACTAACTGGTAATGATGATAATGCTCTAGAATTTAATAAACGTGGCGGAGTAGGGGCCATTGGTGTCACGGCTAATATCGCTGCTAAATTGTCTTCTGATTTTCAAAAGGCCTGTGTCGATGATATTGAAAAAGCAAAAAAATTAGATGAAATGTTACAACCATTGCACACATCTTTGTTTATTGAAAGCAATCCATCACCGGTTAAATACGCTGCTTCACTACTTGGAATGTGTAAACCAAATGTACGGCTACCACTAGTTGAAATTAAAGAAGAAACAAAAATTAAAGTTTCAGATGCACTTAAAGTAGCTAAATTACTTTAATGAGACCTAATACAGCACCTGGAAAAAAAATAATTTGTTTAAATCGAAAAGCAAGTTTTAATTATTTTTTTCTTGAAATTTTAGAAGCTGGAATATCATTAAAAGGTTCTGAAGTTAAATCTTTGAGAGATGGGAAAGGAAGCATAGCAGATTCGTATGCGATTGATAATAATGGTGAATTATTTTTAATAAACTCACATATACCTCTTTATAGGCAATCCTCGTATAATAATCACAACCCAAAAGGCGATAGAAAACTACTTTTGAAAAGAAAAGAAATAAACAAGTTAATCGGTAAAATTAATCAAGAAGGTCTAACAATTATTCCAACCAAAATGTATTTTGTTAAAGGTAAGGTAAAAGTTGAAATAGCTGTTGCAAAAGGTAAAAAACTTTATGACAAAAGACAGGTAAAAAAAACAAGAGATTGGAAACGTGAAAAAGCTCGTTTATTAAGCAAAAATAACAAATGATACATTTAAATATAGGTTCAAATTTAAGTTCAAAATTTGGTTCACAATTTGAAAATATTTCTATTGCAGTTAAATTGTTATCTGATTCAAAACTTAAAATTGTAAAAATATCAAATTTTTATGAAACACCATCTTATCCTAATAAAAAAAATCCAAAATTTATTAATATAGGATTACTTGCTGAATTTGATTTTGATCAAAATTATTTAATTAAAACAATACATTTAATAGAAAAAAAAATTGGTAGAATTAGAGGAAAAAAAAATGACCCAAGGGTTTGTGATATTGATATAATTGACTTTAATGGATTGGTCAAAAATGTTGAAAAGTTAAAATTGCCCCATCCTCGGTCGCACGAACGAAATTTTGTACTTTATCCAATTAAAGAAATTGATCCAAGCTGGATACATCCAATTTTTAAGAAAAATGTTGATTTTTTAATTAATCAATTAACTAAAAATTCAAGGATAGAGATTACAAGATTAAACAAAAGTGTTATTATCTAGTTATGATTAATAATAGTGAATTAATTGATAGAATAAGATCTTACAATAGATTTCTGAATTCAGACTCTTTAAAAAAGGCTTATAATTTTGCTTTAGATGCTCATCAAGATCAAAAAAGAGATGAAGGTGTGCCCTATATAATTCATCCAGTTGCCGTTGCAAATATTTTAACCGATTTAAAATTAGATAGTGCTACAATCACCACTGGATTGTTGCATGATACGATTGAAGATACAAACGTTACATACGACACTGTAAAAAGAGAATTTGGTGAAGAGGTTGCAAATTTAGTCGATGGAGTAACTAAATTATCTGCACTAGAAGATAAGGCTACTACGAATTCAAAAGCAGAAAATTTTAGAAAATTAATTTTAGCAACTTCAAAGGATATTAGAGTTTTACTTGTAAAGCTTGCAGACAGATTACATAACATGAGAACCATTCATTTTGTTAAAGATAAAGATAAAATTATAAGAAAAGCTAAGGAAACCATGGAAATATATGCTCCCTTAGCTGATAGAATGGGTATGAACAGAATAAGAGATGAATTAGAAGATTTATCGTTTTCAGTCTTAAATAAACCAGCTAGGGATTTAATTTTAGATAGACTTAGATTTATTAAAAATAATAGAGAAGATACTTTTAAGGTGATCGCTGCGGAGTTGATTGAATTACTAAAAAAAAATGGAATTAATGCAAAAATAACAGGAAGAGAAAAAACTCCTTTTTCTATCTGGAGAAAAATCCAAAATAAAAAAATATCATTAGAACAATTAACAGACATAATAGGCTTTAGAGTTTTATTAGATAATATCGATGATTGTTATAAAACTCTTGGTATTTTTCACAGTAAATTTTCTGCGATACCTGGAAAATTTAAAGATTATATTTCTACACCCAAAATAAATAAATATAAATCTATACACACGTCAGTAATTGGTCCAAAAAAAAATAGAATAGAAATACAAATAAGAACAAATGAAATGAACGAATTTGCTGAAAGAGGTATAGCTTCCCATTGGAAATATAAATCTTCTGAAAAATTTTCTGAACTCTCATGGAAAGAGTATGATTGGCTTAGAGATTTGGTTGAAATAATAGAAACAGGGAATAGCCCAGAACATTATTATGAATTTACTAAACTTCAAATGTTTCAAGACAATGTATTTTGTTTCACACCAAAAGGTGCTGTTATTAAATTACCTAAAAATGCTACACCAATTGATTTTGCTTACGCAGTGCATACTAAAATTGGAGATAGCGCAATTGGCTGTAATGTAAATGGAAGAGAGTCAACACTTCAAACAAATTTAAAAAATGGAGACATGATTGAAATATTAACATCAAAAAATGCTTCACCATCTTTACATTGGTTATCATCTTCTAAAACAGGTAAAGCTAGGGCTTCAATAAGAAGATATTGGCAAGATAAAACTCTAGAAAGTACAAAAGTTAAAGAAACTAGTTATAACGCAACCATAATTGTTGATTTGCCTCATAAACCAGGGGCATTAGGAAATGTGAGCTCTTTAATTGGTATAAATCAAGGAAATATTATTAATGTGGAGCTGGTGGAGAGAAAAAAAGATTATTTACAATTTTCTTTTGATTTGCAAATTAAAGATTTAAAAAACTTTACAAACTTGATAAGTGAGATAAAGCAAAATAATTTAAATTTTAAAATAGTTCGCCATAAACAGAAAAAAAATGCTTTCATACGAAGAATCATTGAAAATTTTAAAAGAAACTAATGCACTAATAGATGGTCATTTTATTCTTTCTTCAGGAATGCATAGTCCTCAATATGTACAGTGCGCACAATTATTAAGTAAGCCAAAACAAGCAGCTCAAATATGTGAGAGTTTAGCTGAAAAAATTAAATCCATCTTTAAAAATTTTGATTTAATACTGTCTCCAGCAATGGGAGGAATAATCATTGGATACGAGATGGGTAGATTATTAGAAAAAGAAACTATTTTTTCAGAGAGAGTTAATAATAATTTTAGATTAAGACGTGATTTTCATATTAAAAAAAATCAAAAAGTTTTAATTGTGGAAGATGTCATAACAACAGGTAAGTCAAGTTTAGAGTGTTCTAAACTAGTTGAATTATCAAAAGCAGAGATAATTGGTTATGCCTGTATAATAGATAGATCTAATGGAAAATCACTAATTAATGATAAAATAATTTCCTTAATCAAATTAGATATACCAATTTACAATAAAGAAAATATCCCAAAAGAACTAATGTCCATTAAAGCTGTAAAACCAGGTAGCAGAAATATTTAATGACAAAAATAAATCTTGGAATAAATATAGATCATGTTGCAACAGTTAGGAATGCTAGAGGAGAAAATTATCCAAGCCCTTTAAGAGCAGCTATTATAGCTCAAAAAGCTGGAGCAGACTCAATAACTATTCATTTAAGAGAAGATCGAAGACATATAAATGACAAAGATTTAAAAATCATTAATTCAAAATTAAAAATACCATTAAATCTTGAAATAGCAGCTACAAAAGAAATGTTAAAAATCGCTATGAAAAATAAACCCTCTTATATTTGTATAGTACCCGAAAAGAGAAAAGAAATTACTACAGAAGGTGGTCTTAATTTAGAATATAAAAAGCCTTTTTTAAAAAAATTAATATCTAATTTAACGGCTAACAAATCAAGAGTAAGTTTATTTATCGAACCAAATCTTAAAGATATTCAAACAGCAAAATTACTGGGCGCTCAATGTGTGGAACTACATACTGGCAAGCTATGTAATTTGATTAATAAAAAAAAAAATTTCAGCAAAGAACTTAAGAAGATTAAAAAATCAGTAATTTTAGGAAATGAATTAGGCTTAGAAGTTCATGTTGGTCATGGTATAACATATATGTCAGCTAAAATTTTGTCTAAAATCAAAGGGATTAAAGAATTCAATGTTGGGCATTTTTTGATAGGAGAGTCAATTTTTTTTGGTTTAGGAAAAAGTATTAAAAAATTGAGAAAAATTATTCAAAAATGAAAATTTATGGAATAGGTACTGATATTACAAACATTAGAAGGATAAAAAAATCCCTAAAAAACAATAAATTCATAAATAGAGTTTTTTGTAAAAAAGAAATCCAAATATGCAATTTACGTAAAAATAAGATCAACTGTTTTGCCAAGCGATTTGCTGCAAAAGAAGCTTTTGCCAAAGCTCTAGGCACTGGTATTTCCAAAGGTGTAAATTTTAAAGAGATAGTTATTCAAAATAATAAAAGCGGAAAACCTCAAATTACTTTATTGGGCAATACAAAAAAAGTAGTTAAAAAAACCTTAAAAAAAAAATATAATATTTTTTTATCATTATCAGATGACCAAATATTTGCGGTGGCAACTGTAGTAATTTCAAAATGAGTAAAAAAAAAATTTATAGTGTTATTTTAGATAATTTAAAAACAATTTTTTGGGCATTAGTTATTGCGGTATTAATAAGGTCATTATTATTTCAACCATTTTATATACCCTCATCTTCAATGGAACCCACTCTTTTAATCGGAGATAGAATATTTGTATCAAAATATACGTATGGATATAGCAAACACTCTTTTCCGTTTAGTCCTACCAATATCTCTAAAAGGTTATTTTATAAGATCCCAGATTATGGCGACTTAGTTGTTTTTAAAACTCCTGCTGATAATAGAACAGACTATATTAAAAGATTAATAGGCAAACCTGGGGATGAAATTCAATTTATCAATGGAGAGATTTTTTTAAACAATAAAAAAATAAATAGAAAAGAAATTAATACTGTTGATATAGTGCGTTGTGGAAAATATTCTTTTAAAGTTAATGCTTTTGAAGAAACTTTACCTAATGGTTCTAAGTATACTGCTGTTTATAGTAAGATGGGAACTACTCTAAACACAGAAAAATACAAAGTCCCAATAAACCATTTCTTTCTGCTAGGAGACAACAGAGATTGCTCAAGAGACAGCAGATATTTGAGTAGTGTTGGTTATGTAAATTTTGTTAATCTTGTTGGTAAAGCTCGATTAATTTTTTTTTCTAATGATACAGTAGAAGGTAGCCTTTTAAAAATTTGGAATTTAGGAAATAGTTTTAGACTGGAAAGATTATTTAAAAAAATAAAATGAAAACAATAAAAGATTTAGAAAAAGTTTTAGGGTATCATTTCAAGGATCCATTTTTATTAAAACAGTCGCTAATACATAAAAGTTTTGATAACAAAAATAACAATGAAAAGCTTGAATTTTTAGGAGATAGGGTACTCGGTTTAGTAATTTCAAAAAAACTTATAGACAAATATCCTAAAGAAAAAGAGGGAATAATAGATAAAAAGTTTGCAAATTTAGTAAACAAAAAAACTTGTTCTAACATAGCAAAACAAATTGATATTAAATCATATATGTTTTTAGGCACTTCAAATAAAACTTTAACAAGATCTTTGGAAAAAGTTACAAGTGATTGTTTAGAAGCAGTTATTGGTGCGATTTTTTTAGATGCTGGGATAAAACCTGTAGAAAAAGTTATTTTAAAATTTTGGGAAAAATATTTACAAAGTTCGGATCAGCCAATAATAGATGCAAAAACGAAACTACAGGAATATAGTTTAAAAAAATTCAAACAACTTCCAAAGTACACGTTTTATAAATCTAGTGGCCCTCAACACAATCCAACTTTTAAAATCGACGTTCAAATACCTAACTCAAAAAAGATCGTAGGAACGGGAAGTTCAAAAAAGAATGCCCAACAAAATGCTGCAGCTAAACTTTTAATATTACTTGGTATTTTATGAACTGGGAAGATGAATGTTACTTACTGTCTAAAAGAAAATTTAGGGAAAATGCAAATATAATAAATATTTTTACTTTAAACAGAGGGAAGGTAGCGGGAATAGTCTATGGAGGTAATTCGAGAAAAATAAGAAATTATTTACAAATTTCAAACAAACTTTTTGTTTTGAATAATGCAAAAAATGAAAATAAAATAGGTTATTTTAAAACGGAATTAATCAAACCAATTTCTCCTATTTATTTTAGTAATAAAAAAAAAACTTCAGCTTTAATTTCCTTATGTTCATTATTAAATATCTTGCTACCAGACTCTCAACCAAATAAAAATATATATAAAAATTTTGAAAAGTTTGTTCTTTCTTTAGATGAAAATAATTGGATTTATTTTTATATTTTTTTTGAAACAGAACTAATTAAAGAATTGGGATATGACACAAATTTAGGTAGCTACAATCAAGATCTTACTGATGCACTTGGTTTTAAAAAAATATCTATTGATGATATTATTTACGAAGCACCAAATTTTTTAATAAGAAAAGAGTTTCCGAACACTCTTTCCAATACATTAATCAAAAAATCTTTAATATTTACTAGAAAAGTTTTTGTAAATAAGTTTTTTTTACCAAATAATTTAATATTTCCAAAATCAAGAATTATTTTTGAAAACTATTTTAACTAGTCTCATACAATTTTTTGGCAATATCTATTGCAAAATACGTTATTATTGCAGAAGCACCCGCACGCTTAAAAGACATCAAACTTTCGATTATTGCGTTTTCGTTTATTAGTTTATTTATTACTCCATTTTTAATTAAGCTATATTCACCTGAAACTTGATAGGCAAAGATTGGGACTTTAAAATTTTCTTTCGCTTTTTTTATAATATCTAGATATGGCATACCTGGCTTTATCATAACCATGTCTGCTCCCTCTTTTATATCTAAACCAATTTCCCTTAAAGCTTCAGATGAATTTCTGAAATCCATTTGATAATCTTTTTTGTCCGATTTTAAATTACTTTTAGATCCAACAGCATCTCTGAATGGTCCATAAAAATTTGAAGCATACTTTGCAGAATATGAAAGAATACATGTATTTTTATAATTATTTTTATCTAAAGCTTTTCTAATAGCGCCAATTCTTCCATCCATCATATCTGATGGAGCTATTACATCACATCCCATTTTAGCTTGCAAAATTGATTGCTTAACTAATAATTCTATCGTTCTATCATTATGAACTTTACCATTAACTATTATACCGTCATGTCCGTGGGATGTATAAGGATCTAAAGCAACGTCAGACATTACACCGATGGTAGGAAATTTTTTTTTAATTAATTTAATTGATTGACAAACTAAATTATTTTCATTTAACGCTTCAGTCCCATACATGTTCTTTTTTTTTTGAGGGGTAAAAGGAAATAAGGCAACCATTGGTATTTTATATTTTATTGCTTTTTTAATTATAATACCTAACTTATCTACAGAATATCTGTATACACCTGGCATTGTTTTTATTTTTTCAATTTTGTTTTTTCCCTCTCTAACAAATATTGGCAATATAAGATCGCTTGGATTTAAATGATTCTCTGATATCAGGTTTCTTATCCACTTTGTCTTGCGAACTCTTCGCAATCTAGTACTAGGAAATTTTCCAATTATCTTCATTTATTTAAACTATTAAATTTTAATTGATGCGACAAATGATATATTATAAATAAGTTTAAAGTAATTATAAAACACAATTATGGCACACTTAAATTTTGCAGATTTTTATCAAGTTCCTGATCTTAAATTTGATGTGAAGAAATTAAGAACCGATCTTGATTTAATTTTAAAAAGAAAAGGTTTTAAATCTCTAGAGGGAATTACTAATTTTGGAGCTATACCATTAAATCAAATACCTAATGACGAGAGTTCTATCAAGGGACACAAAATGAGAGGTATCTATTGGACTATAGCTGATGAAAAAGGGAAAGAGGTTGAAAGAGATATACGTATTGATGAATCTAAATATACTCAAATTGTTCCAGAATTTAAAAATACCTATTTTAACGATGTTTATGAAGTTTTAAAAAAAAGGTTTAAACTTGGCAGAGTAAGACTGCTTTTAAAAGAACCGAGGTCGACTTTAAGCTGGCATAAAGATCCTGAGCCAAGATTGCATATACCAATAATAACAAACCTTGGCTGCTCAATGGTTATAGAAAATATAGCTAAACATTTACCAGCAGACGGTCATGTAACTATTACGAATAATACGAAATACCATAATTTTTTCAATGGCGGAGAACAATCTAGAATTCATTTAGTAGCCTGCGTTTTAGAAAATCCTTTTAAAAAAAATTGAAATCTTTATTTAAAAAAATCTGTATAGCTTCAGATCACGCTGGGTTTAAATTAAAAGATCAAATTTTAGATTTTCTTATTTCTAAAAATATATCAGTTATTGACTTAGGTCCATTGGGCAATAATTCTGTTGACTACCCTGATTTTGCCAAAAAAGTGTCTAAGAGAATAAGTTCAAAAAAGAGTGATGTTGGGATACTTATATGTGGATCGGGTACAGGTATGGCAATAAGCGCAAATAAAATAAAAGGAATTAGAGCTGCAGTTTGCTATAATTTGAGATCAACTCGATTGTCTAGAGCCCATAATAATGCTAATATTATTTCTTTAGGATCGAGATTAACAAAGAAAAAAGATGCTTTTAAATTTGTATCTACTTTTTTGGAGACCAGATTTGAAGGAGGAAGACATTTAAAAAGGATTAAAAAGATTTAAATTTATGTCTACAGCAATAAAAATTGATAATTTTTTGAATAATTTTTTTAGGTTAAGCTTAAAAGATATAGATCAGGAACTGTATGATTCAGTCAAAAAAGAATTTATTAGGCAACAAAACCATATAGAACTAATTGCGTCTGAAAATATTGTTTCAAAAGCTGTTTTAGAGGCGCAAGGTTCAGTTTTAACCAATAAATATGCAGAGGGTTATCCTGGTAAAAGATATTATGGAGGCTGTGAACACGTTGATCTTTCAGAGTCTCTTGCAATTGAGAGAGCTAAGAAATTGTTTAAATGTAAATTTGCAAATGTTCAACCGCATTCAGGAGCACAAGCAAATGGTGCTGTTTATTTAGCTTTAATAAAACCTGGTGATACAATATTAGGGATGAGTTTAAATTCTGGTGGGCATTTAACTCATGGAGCAAAACCGGCTCAATCAGGCAAGTGGTTTAATGCTGTGCATTATGATGTCGATAAAAAAACAGGTTTAATAGACTATGAAAGTGTTGAAGAATTAGCTTTAAAAAATAAACCTAAATTAATAATTGCTGGTGGTAGTGCTTACTCAAGAAAAATAGATTTTAAAAAATTCAGAAATATTTGCGATAAAGTTAATGCATATTTTTTAGTAGATATGGCACATTTTTCTGGATTAGTAGCTGGTGGCGTCTATCCAAATCCGGTAGACTACGCTGACGTTGTTACTTCTACTACACATAAAGTTCTAAGAGGACCTCGAGGTGGAATTATTTTAACAAATAAAGAAGAATTAATAAAAAAATTTAATAGTGCAATATTTCCAGGACTTCAGGGCGGTCCATTAATGCATGTAATTGCTGCAAAAGCTGTTTGCTTTAAAGAAGCTTTATCCGAAGATTTCAAGATGTATTCAAAAAATGTAATTTCTAATGCACAGATTTTAGCAGATAAACTTACAAAAAATGGTTTTAAAATATTTTCAGGAGGTACAGATACACATCTTATGTTAGTTGATTTAAGAGAATTTAATGTTACTGGTAAAGACGCCGAGGCTTCTCTTGGTCGTGCAAACATAACTTGTAATAAAAACGGTATTCCATTTGATACACAGAGTCCTATGATCACATCGGGTATAAGGTTAGGCACACCAGCTTGCACGACAAGAGGATTTGGCTCTAGAGAATTTAGTTTAGTTGCAGATTTAATAACTAAAGTTATAAAAGGTTTAAGCCAAAATGCTGAAAATAACTCAGAAATAGAAAAAGATGTTCAAAAAGAGGTTATTGATCTTTGTGCTTCTTTCCCTATATATAGTAAATAAACGCAATTAAATAACAATGCTTTGTCCATTTTGTAGAGAAAAAGATACCTCAGTAGTAGACTCTAGGCCTTGTGAAGAGGGAACAGCTGTAAGAAGACGTAGGTTATGTACCTGTCATGGAGGAATGAGGTTTACTACTTTTGAAAGAATTCAATTTCAAGAGCTCACAGTTATAAAAGGAAGTGGTAAAAGAGAACCTTTCGATAGAGATAAAATTTCAAAATCAGTTAGAATTGCTACCAGAAAAAGACCTATAGACTCAGAAACTATAGAAAATTTTGTCTCAAAAATAGTTATGAAAGTAGAGGGACTCGGTGAAAGTGAGGTTCCTACGTCATCTATTGGAAAATTTATAATGGAAGGCCTTTCTTATCTTGATAAAGTTGCCTATGTTCGTTTTGCTTCTGTGTATAAAAATTTTAAAGAAGCTAAGGATTTTGAACAATTTGTGGGCAATTTAGATGAGAAAAAGTCATAATCACTTCTTAAATTTAGCATTTGAAGAAGCTAAAATTAATTTAGGTAAAACCGGTTCAAATCCAACTGTAGGATGCATAGTAGTTAAAAATAATTCAGTAATTAATTCTGGCCATACGTCATTAAATGGACGTCCACACGCAGAATTTAATGCTTTGAATTCTTCAAGAAAAATTACAAATTCCGATTTATACGTTACACTTGAACCATGCACGCATTACGGATTAACACCTCCCTGTGCAAATTTAATCATTAAAAAAAAAATTAAAAGAGTTTTTTTTTCAGATCATGATATTGATGAAAGATCTGCAAAAAAATTAAAGCTTGTTCTTAATAAGAAAAATATCAAAGTAATTAAATATAAGAATAAAAACTTTTCAAATTTCTATGAGGATTATTTTTTAAATCGAAAGAAAAAAATTCCATATATAGATGGAAAGATTGCTGTTTCTAGAGACTATTTTACTATAAATAAAAATAGCAAATGGATAACTAATGAATACTCAAGAAAGCGAGCACATTTCATTAGATCTAATTATAATGCAATTATTTCAACTTCTAAATCTATCAATAAAGATAATTCTCTTCTAAATTGTAGACTAGAAGGGTTTAATAGTAATAAACCTGACGTAATAATAATTGATTTAAAACTTAAAATTAAGAAAAATATTAAGTTATTTAAAACTTCTCATAAAAGAAAAATAATCATCGTTACTACTGTAATAAAAAATAAGAAAAAAATATTTTTAAAGAAAAAGGGAATTAAGTTCATTAATATAGTTAATTTATCAAATACAAACGATTTTAAACATTTGTTAAAAATCTTAAAAACAAAAGGATATAATCGAATTTTAGTTGAGAGTGGATTAACTTTTTTAAATGAATTCATTAAAAGGAGATTAATTAGTAATCTTTACTTATTCAAAACCTCATTAGAATTAAGAAAAAAAGGTTGCAACAATACGTCAAATTTAATTTTAAAAAAAATTGGGTTAAAAAAACAAATTAATGTAAATTTAAAAGATGATAAATTATATAAAATAAGGATTAAATAATGTTTAATGGAATTATATATAATAGTGGAACAATTATTAATATTAAAAAAAGCCCAAAATATGTTAAAGGCAGTTCTGTAATTGAAATAAGTTCCAAAATTAAATTCAACAAGTCTGATATAGGGGAGTCAGTTTGTTGTGACGGTGTTTGTTTAACTTTAATAAGGATTAAAAGAGACTCTCTTCTATTTTATCTTTCAAAAGAAACATTAAAAAGATCAAATTTTAAATTTGCTAAAATAGGTAGAATAATAAATATAGAAAAATCTCTTATTCACGGCCAAAAAATCTCTGGCCATTATGTTCAGGGCCATGTTGACTCAACAGCGTCAGTAAAAAAAATAGATATTATAGATAAATCCTGGATAATTAAATTTAAGTTAACAAATAATGAATTAATGAAAAATCTAATAGAGAAAGCTTCTATTTCCATCAATGGTGTTTCTTTAACAATATCGAAAGTTAGAAAAAGTTATTTTGAAATCACTGTAATTCCTCATACGCTAAAGTTGACCAATCTTAAAAATTTAAAATGTAAAGATTTTGTCAACGTAGAACTAGACATATTTAGCAAATATATGTTGAATATAAATAAATAATGACAAACAAAATTTTTTCTTCCATAAAAGAAATCATAAAGGACGCTAAAAAAGGAAAGATGTTCATTCTTGTCGATGACAAAGATAGAGAAAATGAAGGTGATCTAATAATACCAGGCTCAAAGTGTTTTTCTAAAGATATAAACTTTATGGCAAAACATGGAAGAGGTTTGGTGTGCTTGGCTTTGTCAAAAAATCAAGTAGATAAACTAAAATTACCTTTAATGTCTAGAACAAACAAATCTAGAATGCAAACAGCATTTACAATTTCAATAGAAGCCAAAAAAGGAATATCAACGGGTATCTCAGCATATGATAGAGCAAAAACGATTAAAGTTGCAATAAATGCTAAATCAAAAAAAAAAGATATAGTTTCCCCAGGTCATGTTTTTCCATTAGTTGCAAGAAGCGGAGGTGTGCTTGAGAGAGCAGGTCATACTGAGGCATCTGTAGATATATCAAAATTATCTAAGTTAAACCCTAGTGCAGTTATTTGTGAAGTAATGAATGAAGACGGAAGAATGGCTAGACTAGAAGATTTAAAAAAGTTTTCCAAAAAACATAAAATTAAAATAGCCTCAATAGAGGACTTAATAGCTTATAGACTAAGAAATGAAAAACTTATAACGAAAATATCAACAAAAACAATTAAAACCAAAAATCTCAATAACTGTGACTTTTTGATTTATGAAAATAAACTTAACAAAATTAAAAACTACGTCTTTAAAAAAGGAAAACTTAGTAAAAATAAATCAATAAGAGTAAGAGTAATCTCAGCAAATATCATGAATTCCAAAAAAGCCTTAAAAAATACAAATGTTATTAAATCTTTGAAATTCCTTTCAAAATTTTTAAACTTTGTTTTGATCATTATTAATAACAAAAAAATTGAGAAGATAGAAAAAGATAGCGCTATACTTAGATATTACGGTATTGGTGCTCAAATAATTAAAGACCTAAAAGTCAAAAATATGATACTTGTATCAAGAACTAGAAAAAAAATTATAGGTCTAGAAGGTTTTGGAATAAAAATAAAAAAACAAGAAATTATAAAATGAAAAAAATTTTAATAGTAAATGCAAATTATTACAGTTCAATTTCTTTAAACTTAATAGCTAAATGCAAAGAAAAATTAAAATCGTATAACTTTAAAATAAGTATTGTTCATGCACCTGGCTGTTTTGAAATTCCTATTTTAATCAGCAAAAATATAAAAAAATTTGATGGATTTGTTGCATTAGGTTGCTTGATAAAAGGCGAAACGCCACATTTTGACTTAATAAGTAAAGCCACTTTTGAAGCGTTAATTCAAATCTCTGTAATACACAAAAAACCTATTGGTAATGGCATCATTACTGCTCTTAATAAAAGACAAGCAATTAATAGAAGTTCTTTAAAAAAAAGATTTTTTAAACCAAACAAAGGTATTGAAGCAGCAAACGCTGTAATTTCAGTTTTAATAAATGAGCCAAAAATTACGAAATAGTTCATTACCACGAATTAAAATTATTCAAAAAATTTATGGTTCGTTATTAAATCCTGAAGAAATAATAGTTTACCCTAAATCTCAATATAAAAAGTTTATCAAAGATGTTGTTTCAGGAACTTTAGAAAGACTTGAATTAATTGAAGAAACGATAATTAAACATATAGATAAAGATATTGATTTAAAAAAGACTGATAAACTATTGAAAATAATTTTATTTTCAGCCGTATTTGAGTTTATGTTCAAACATAATACACCCAAAAATGTCATTATAAGCGAATATGTGCGTGCCTCTGAATTTTTTTTAGAAAAAACTCAGATAAGCTACTTAAATGCAATTTTGGATAAACTTTCTAAAACTATTAGAAAAGAGTGATATTGAGACATTTTTAACCTATAATTGATAACTTTATCTTGCCTTTTTTAAATTTTTTTGGCATTTATCCCTGATATAAAATGAATAACTTTTTAGAACTTCTTTATTTAATATCATTTACAGGTATTCTTGCCGTAGCTTACAGTTATCTTCTTTCAGGACAGATACTTTCAGCTAGCCCAGGAAATAGTCGTATGCAAGAGATTGCTGAAGCTATACAAATAGGAGCAAAAGCTTATCTAAATCGTCAGTATAAAACCATAGCAATCGTTGGAATTATAGTTTTAGCAATTGTAACTTATTTTTTTAATTATCTTGTAGGTCTTGGTTATTTTATAGGTGCCTTTCTCTCTGGTGTAGCAGGTTATGTTGGAATGTTAATTTCTGTAAAAGCAAACGTAAGAACCGCAGAAGCCTCAAGAAAAAGTTTACAAGCTGGTTTAACAATTGCTTTTAAATCAGGGGCTATTACTGGTCTGTTAGTAGCCGGATTAGCTTTATTAGCGATTACAATTTATTATATAATTCTTATTAATTTAAATGTTGATGATAGAGAAATAATTAATGCATTAGTTGCATTGGGTTTTGGTGCATCCTTAATATCAATATTTGCTAGATTAGGAGGTGGCATATTTACTAAAGGTGCAGACGTCGGTGCTGATTTAGTTGGCAAAGTCGAAGCTGGAATACCAGAAGATGACCCTCGAAATCCAGCTGTAATTGCTGACAATGTTGGAGATAATGTAGGTGATTGTGCAGGCATGGCCGCAGATTTATTTGAAACGTATGCAGTCACTATCGTAGCTACTATGGTTTTAGCCTCAATTTTTTTTCCTACCGACCCAAGTTTAATGATTTATCCGTTAGCAATCGGAGGTTCTTGTATAATAACATCCATAGTTGGAACTTGGTTTGTAAAATTAGGAAAAAGTAAAAATATTATGGGTGCTCTTTATAAAGGCTTTATAGTAACATCGATAACTTCGTTACTCATTTTATATCCTGTCACTAATTCAATAATTGGTTTAGAAAATGTTTATCAAAATAATGAAAAAAGTTTCTCAGGATTAGATTTATATATATGTGGTGTTGTGGGATTTATAATTACCGGTTTACTTATATGGATAACTGAATACTACACAGGAACTGATTATAGACCCGTTCAATCTGTTGCTAAATCATCAACCACTGGGCATGGTACTAATGTAATTCAAGGCCTTGCTATTTCAATGGAAGCAACAGCAATACCCGCAATTATAATTGTTGCTGGAATATTATTTACGAATAATTTAGCTGGTCTTTATGGCATAGCTGTAGCAGTTACTGCAATGTTAGCATTGACTGGTATGGTCGTTGCACTAGACGCATATGGACCCGTCACAGATAATGCTGGGGGTATTGCAGAAATGTCGAAATTACCAAAAAATGTTAGAAAAACTACTGATGCTTTAGATGCTGTAGGAAATACAACAAAAGCAGTAACTAAAGGTTATGCAATAGGATCTGCTGGATTAGGTGCTCTAGTTCTTTTCGCGGCATATACTGAAGACATTAAATATTTTTCAAAAGTAAGTGACTCTGCGTTAGCCGGTGTAAACGTCACTTTTGATTTATCAAATCCCTTTGTAGTTGCTGGTTTATTAATTGGAGGTATGTTGCCTTATTTATTTGGTTCAATGGGGATGCAAGCTGTAGGAAGAGCAGGTGGTTCGGTTGTAATAGAAGTCAGAAGACAATTTAAAAAGATACCTGGAATTATGAAAGGTAAAAGAAAACCAGACTACGGAAGATTAGTTGATTTACTCACTAGAGCAGCTATTAAAGAAATGATAATTCCTTCACTACTTCCAGTTCTATCACCAATAATATTATATTTTATTATTTTACAAATAGGTGGTTTAGAAGCGGCACTTTCATCCTTAGGTGCAATGTTATTAGGTGTAATTATAACTGGTTTATTTGTTGCAGTGTCTATGACAGCAGGCGGTGGTGCATGGGATAATGCGAAAAAATATATTGAAGATGGAAATCATGGTGGAAAAGGATCTGAAGCACACAAATCAGCCGTAACAGGAGATACAGTTGGAGATCCTTATAAGGATACTGCAGGACCTGCGGTTAATCCAATGATAAAAATTACAAATATTGTTGCTCTATTATTGCTAGCTGTAATTGCCCACTAAGAACTATTTTCTATTCCCATACATTTTTTCTTTTACACTAGAAAGAAAATTTTCCACAAAGCTTTTCTTAGTTAATTGACTATCAGTGTTTTCAGATGAAAAAGTAATATTTTTTATATCGTCTTTGTTATAAAAATCTTTTTTTTTTAAAACTCCGTATTTATCAAAACTTAAAACTAATACATTATTATCTTTTACAATATTTTTGCCCAACTTATGATACTTGCCTTTTGAAAGAGATCTCTCTATATATATCCAAGTATCTTCACTATCTACAGATCTTGAATGAGGGTATCCAATTATTTTTAAAACATCGTTTTTGTTGGTATTGTCAACATTAAGCTGATTAGATCTATTTTCTAAAAAAAGAATTCCATGATTTTTTTGTGGTTCTTGTAATTGACAAGATGATAAAAATAATAATAAAAATAAACTAATAATAATAAAATGATATTTAATTTTAAAAAACATAATACCGATCTTTACAATACATTATTACTTTTGTCTCGTAATATATTTTTTTATGACAAAATTAATCTCAAAGATACTTTTGAAACAAGAATATATTTAATCTTTATTCATTTTTCCATATTTTTACTTATATTCAAAAGAAGAGGAGAGAAATTTTCTCAAAAAAAATACGATAGTTTATTTTTTTGTATTGAAAATAATCTAAGAGAATTGGGATTTGGAGATGTTTCTGTTAACAAAAAAATGAAAGATTTTAATAAGATTTTTTATGATATTTTACTTAAGTTAAATCAGTCTCAAAACTCATTTAATATTAACAAAGAATTAGTGTTAAATTACTTTGTTGATTTAAAAGAATTAAACCTCAAAAAATACCAGCTTTTTGAGGATTATTTTTTGAAATTTTATGATTTTTGTTTTGAATTAAACAGTGAAAATATGATAAAAGATGCTTTAAAATTTAAGGATTATAATGGCAGTACCTAAAAGAAAAACATCTGTTTCAAGAAAAAAAATGAGAAGATCTCATCATGAAATTAGCTCGGTAAATATTGTGGAGGATAAAAAAACTGGGGAGTACAAGCTATCTCATCATGTGGATTTAAAATCCGGATATTATAACGGAAAAAAAATATTAGATATTTAATCAATATAAATGACTGATAAAATTACTATTGCCATTGATGCAATGGGTGGTGATAATTCACCTAAAAAAAATATAGATGGTTTAAATATTTTTTTACAAAAGAATATATCGAAAAATGATTTTGAATTACATTTGTATGGCGATGAAGTTTTAATTAATAAAGAACTTTCAAGATTAAAAATATCATCAAATAAATTAAAAGTTTTTCATACAGATGGAGTCGTATCTGATAAAGAAACACCTTTAACGGCTATAAAAAATTCCAAAAATACTAGTATGTGGGGATCAATCAAGTCCCAAGTAGAAGGCGATGCAGATATAAGTTTATCTGCTGGTAATACAGGCGTTCTTTTAGTTATTTCAAGAATGATTTTAAAGATGATTAAGGAAGTTGATAAACCAGCGTTAGCAGGTTTATGGCCAAGTAAGAAAGGGATGAGTGTCGTATTAGATTTAGGAGCAAATATTGAATGTAGTGAGAAAAATTTAATCGATTTTTCAGAAATGGGTGCGGCTTTATTTAAATCAATATTTCCAGATCAAACACCAAACTTATCACTTTTAAATATTGGTTCAGAGGAAATAAAAGGAACAGAGGTACTTAAAAACTCCTACAATAAACTTAAAAACTTAAGTAATAAAGATAATTTTAAGTTTAATGGTTATATAGAAGGAAATGAAATAATGGATGGTCAATCTAATGTAATAGTCACTGATGGATTTACAGGCAACATAGCTCTTAAAACTGCTGAAGGAACTGCGAAATTTATTACTGGGAGTTTAAAAAGATCTTTAACAGAAAACTTATTCTCAAAGATTTCACTTATTTTTTCTTATTTTTCATTAAAAAAATTTAAATCAAAACTTGATCCTAGAAAATATAATGGTGCTATTTTGCTGGGATTAAATGGTCCAGTTGTAAAAAGCCATGGCGGAACAGATGCTATAGGTTTTTATTATTCAATAGATTTATGCTATAAAATAATTAAAGGAAATTTAATGAACGAAATTAAAAAAAACTTAAACCATCTTGATGAAAAAAAGTAGTGTAACAAAAAAAGATATTATTCAACTAATTAATAATAAAATAGGAATTTCTAAACTGTATACTGGAAAAGTACTTGAAGATTTTTTGTTAATTTTGAAGGAATTAATTAAGAATGAAAATATCACAGTGCAAAATTTTGGATCTTTTAAAATCATACATAAAAAAGAGCGCTTGGGTAGAAATCCTAAAACAAAAATAAATTATAAAATTTCAGCAAGAAAATCATTGAGTTTTATAATGTCTAAAAATTTATCCATAAAATGAAATGGAAAAACTTATAAATATCTCAGATTTATCTATACTCTTAAATTTGGTAGACAGGAAAACAAAAAAACCACTTAACTACATTATTAGATATTGGGAAAAGGAATTTAAACAAATAAGCCCCAATGTTATTAGAAATAGGCGATATTACTCGTCAAAACAAATAGAATTAATAAAACTGATAAAATTTTTATTAAAAGACAAAGGTATGTCAATTAAAGGAGCAAAAAGGGTTCTTAACTCTAGAATAAATAACCTTGACGATTACAATTCTAATAGTTTACAAGCTGAGTATTATAAAAAAAGTTTAAAAACCAAAAGCAAAAAAATTTTAGAAAAAATTAAGCATATTAAAAGATATGGCAAAAAAGTCTCACATTAAAGTAAGATTGGTTCCGGAGAATAATCCAGATAGTAAATTTATTTATTATGCTAAGAAACCTACTAAAGGTGAGAAGGCTAAAAATAAATTGAAATTAAAAAAGTATAATCCAAATACAAGAAAACATGAAATTTTTGTAGAAAAAAAATTACCTCCACATAGCAAATAATTATTTTTTTTTAAAATTTCTATATTCGTAATCTATAAAAGCATTGATCATTGAAGACCATATTCTTTCTGTGATCTTAGGATCTATATTTTTTTTCTTAGATTTTTTTTTGATATTTTTAATTATTACAGCTATTCTTTTTTTATCTACAATATCTTTTTTATATTTTTTGTTTGCTAGAATTTGATTAACCAAACCAGTTCTTTTTTTTATTATTTGCAATAAAGCATTATCTAAGGTATCTAATTTTTTTCTTATTTTTAAAATGTTTTTATTCATTATAGCGACATTAAGATAATATTATTTTTAAATTAGAAATTATATATTTATTCAAATGTATTCAAGTGATCAAAAAATCAACAAATTATTCTATTACTGGTTGCTTACATCATTTATCTTAGTATTTATAATGGTAATAGTAGGTGGATTAACAAGACTAACAAATTCAGGCCTATCAATAACTGAGTGGGAATTGTTTACCGGAATTCTACCTCCAATAACACAAGCCCGTTGGGATATGTATTTTGATGCGTATAAAAAAATTCCACAATACTATTTATTAAATCAAAATATGACTATCGATGAGTTTAAAATCATTTTTTATTGGGAGTATTTCCATAGAATTTTAGGAAGAATTATTGGTTTATTTTTTTTAATTCCACTTATTTATTTTTATTACACAAAGAAAATTAAAAAAGATTATTTACAAGTTAGTTCAATAGTGTTCGCTTTAATTTTACTTCAAGGTTTTGTTGGCTGGTATATGGTTGAAAGTGGACTGGTAAATGAAGTGACTGTAAGTCATTATAGACTGTCATTACATTTAAGTATTGCTTTCTTTATAATCTCAATTTTATTTTGGATGATACTTAATTTTAGAAATTACCAATTTTTTTTTAAAAATAAAAAAAAAAATATAATTTTCTTTTATTTTTTGATTTTTTTATTATTTGTTCAAATAATAATAGGTGCTTTTGTTTCAGGATTAGATGCTGGTAAAATTTATCAAACTTGGCCATTAATGAATTATAGTTATTTTCCAGACGATATTATTTTAAAAAATTTAGAATTTTTGCTTGATTTTAATAATGAAGGGTTGATTCAATTTTACCACAGAAATATTGCCTATTTTATTATTATATATGTAGCAGGTTTGGGATTCTATATATTTAAAAAGAATATTAAAAAACTTTTTAGGCCATTTTATATCTTAAGTTTTTTTTTAATTGCACAGGTACTGTTAGGAATAATAACTTTGTTAAGTGGTTTAAACTTATATCTGGCATCAGCACACCAAATATGCAGTATCTTTTTAATCCTAAGTGTTATTAATCTTTATTATTGTTATATAAAATAAATTGACTTTTTAATGTAATGTTAGTAATTATCGCCTTTATTTATGACACCCTTTGTTAAAAAAAAAGAAATTAAAAAAGACTGGTATTTAATAAATGCTGAAAATGCTGCTGTAGGTAGATTAGCTTCCTTCATATCAAAATTGCTTAGAGGAAAAAACAAAGCATCTTTCAATCCACATATAGATAATGGTGATTTTGTTGTAGTTACAAATATTGAAAAGATAAAGTTTACAGGCAAAAAATTTAAAGATAAAAAATATTACAGGCATACAGGGCACCCAGGAGGAATTAAAGAGATTACTCCATTAGATTTATTTAATAAAAGTAAGACACAAGAAGTTTTAAAATTAGCAGTTAAAAGAATGCTACCCGGTGGCCCTTTAGCTAAAAAACAACTTACAAAACTAAAAATTTATGTTGGTGGCAACCATCCTCATGAAAATCAAAAGCCAAAAGAAATTAATTTTGAAAAACTAAATAAAAAAAATGTTATTAGAAACTAATGCAAGAAGCTAACTTATCACAAAACAAAACAAACAAAATTAAACTTAATTTTAAGGATAGTAAATATGCTACTGGTAGAAGAAAAAAATCAATAGCTAAAGTTTGGGTCAAAAAAGGATCAGGTAATATTTATGTTAATGGAATGAAAATGATCGATTATTTCAAAAGACCAGTTCACCAAATAATTGTCACGAGACCTTTAGAAATTTCTGAAGTCAGAACTAATTATGACGTCAAATGTTCTGTTAAAGGCGGGGGTTTATCGGGGCAGGCCGGAGCTATAATATTAGGTATTTCGAAAGCTTTAATTTCGCACGAGGAAACACTTAAAAAAAAATTAAAAAAAGATAAACTTACCACCCGAGACTCTCGTGTTGTCGAAAGAAAGAAATATGGACACAGAAAAGCAAGACGTAGTTTCCAGTTTTCTAAGAGATAATCATTTAAATTTAAATATTATTTGTACAATGTTATAAGACTCAATGTCTAAAAAAAAACTTAATATAGCTGTTATTGGAGCAACTGGTTATACAGGACTGGATTTAATATCTTTACTTTGTAAACATCCAAAAGTAAAAATTAATTATTTGTGCTCTACTCAAAGTATCGGAAAAAAAATATCAGATTTTGACAAAAGAATAAAAAAACAATTACCAAATCTTTCCTCTGTAAAAAAAATTAACTGGTCTAAAATTGATCTAGCGTTTCTTTCTTTGCCGAATGGAGAGGCACAAAAATTAATTAAAAAGAATTATTTTAAATATCAAAATTTAAAATTTATCGATTTGTCAGCTGACTTTAGAATAAATAATTATTCTATATATAAAAAAATTTACAATTTTTCTCATAAAGCAAAGAATTTAATTAAAAAATCTATTTATTCAGTTTCAGAATTTGTTAATGAAGATGTAAGAAAATATAGGATAATTTCAAATCCAGGATGTTATCCAACTTCTATACAATTGCCACTTTTACCATTGTTGCTAAAAAGAATGATAAAATCAAAAAATATAGTTATTGACTCGAAATCAGGATTTTCTGGGGCAGGGAAAAACTTTGATAAAAAATTTAAACATAAGAATAAATATCACTCTTTATTTGCTTATAGTACAAAATATCATAGACATATTGCAGAAATAGACCAAGAATTATTTAAAAGGACTAAACAAAAAATTAATTACACTTTTAATCCTCATGTTATACCTACATTCAGAGGAATCTTGAGTTCTATTTATCTTGAATTAAATTCGAAAAACAGTGCAAAAAAAGTAAGAGGTGAACTTTTAAGATTTTATAAAAATAATAGATTTATAAAGATATTAAAATTAAATACTGAAATTGGATCAGGAGATGCAATTAATACTAATGAATGTAAAATATCTATTTGTGAAACTAGGTATAAAAATAAGATAGTTATTTTTTCTGCTTTAGATAATTTGGTGAAAGGTGCTTCTGGGCAAGCAGTACAAAATATGAATTTATTATATAAATATCCTGAGAATTTAGGTTTGAAATGATGAGAATTTGTTTCATAATTGTTTTAATATTTTTATACAGTTGCAGTAAACCAAAAACAGTAATGATTTGTGGTGATCATGTGTGTATAAATAAAACTGAAGCAAAACAATATTTTGAAGAAAATCTTACTTTAGAAGTAAAAATAATTGACAAACAAGAGCCTGAAAAAATTGATTTAGTAGAACTTAATCTTGGATCTGACTCAAGTGGAAAAAGGAAAATAAGCATATTCAACAAAAAAAGAACTGAAAAAAGAATTATTTCTCTTTCAAAGGAAGAAATTGATCAAAGAAAAGCCCAAATAAAAAAGAAAATCAAAGAGGCTAAGATTGCTAAAAAAACAAAAAAACCTTTAAAAGAAAGGAAAAAAGTTAAACAAAATCTTTTTAGAAACGATAATAATAAAATAGTTGATATTTGTACCATTCTAAAAGATTGTAGTATTGAAGAAATTTCTAAATATTTAATTAAGAAAGGTGCAAAAAAAGATTTCCCTGATATTACTTTAAAGGAATAAATGAAAAAAATAAAAAAAATGAATATAGCTATTGTTGGATTGGGGAATATAGGTAGTTATTTATACAGATTCTTACAAAAAAATAAAAAAAATTTATCTAAAAAAAATAATTGCATACCTAACGTTATTTATGTATCTGCAAAGAAAAAAAATAAGAAAAGAAACATAAAAATTAATAAGAAAAAATGGCTTAAGAATTATTTAGACGCAGCTAAATTAAAAAATATTGATATTGTTGTTGAACTAATAGGTGGTGCTGAAGGACCTGCAAAGAAATTAGTCTTTAATGCGCTTAAAAACAAAAAACATGTTGTTACAGCGAATAAAGCGTTAATAGCAAAATATGGAGATCAATTAGCTGAAATCGCCGAACAAAATAAAGTAAATTTAGAATTTGAAGCTTCAGTATGTGGAGGGGTCCCAATTATTAGATCTCTTAAGGAAGGTTTGATAGCAAATAAAATAAATAAAGTTTATGGAATTTTTAACGGTACATCAAATTATATCCTCTCTACAATGGATAAAGATAATAAAAATTTTAAAGAAGTCTTGTCTGACGCAAAAGATTTAGGTTATGCAGAAAGTAAGCCTATTTCAGATTTAAATGGTGATGATGTTGGATCAAAATTAAAAATTTTATCTTCACTTTGTTTCAATTCTTTCATTAATAACAATATACATGTTGAGGGCATTAATTTTATTGATAAAATTGATATAGATAATGCAAATAAACTTGGCTATAAAGTAAAACTTCTTGGATTCTCAGAATTTATAAACAACAAGGTCTATCAGAGAGTTCACCCTACACTAATTGAAGAAAGATCATACATAGCTAGTATTGACGGTGTTTTAAACGCAGTAATCATAAATGGTGTTCCAGTTGGACGAAGTGTTATACAAGGTGAAGGAGCAGGCCCAGAAGCCACTACTTCGGCTTTAGTATCTGATATTGCCTCTTTATTAAGAGGAAACATTAAATTTCCTTTTTCAATTTCAAAAAAAGAAAGAAAAAAATTAAATTTTAAAAATATTTCAGAAAGATTATTCTCAGCTTATCTGCGGTTTGATGTTTTAGATAAGCCTGGTGTGCTCTCAAATATAACTAGTATCTTCGCAAAAAATAAAGTTTCAATAAAAAGATTAATTCAAAATCCAAGTAAATCTAGAAAATTTTCCACAATAGTTATTATTACTCATGAATCTAAGGATAGGTTATTAAAAAAAATTTTACAACAAGCGGAAAAAAAATCATATATGATTAAAGTACCTAAATTAATTAGAATAGGTACTGACTAATGTCCTTGAAGTCAAAATACTTAAAATTATTTATTAAAGCTACTGAAATGGCAGCGATAGGTGCTTACAATTTAATTGGGAAGCATGATAAAATAAGTGCGGATAAAGCTGCTGTAGACAATATGAGAGGCGAGTTTAATAAAATAGATATGGATGGTAAAATTGTTATTGGAGAAGGAGAAATGGATAAAGCTCCGATGCTTTATATTGGTGAAAGTGTTGGGACTAAGAAGGGTCAAAAAATTGATTTAGCTGTTGATCCTTTAGAAGGTACAAATTTTGTAGCTAAAAATTTACCTAATTCTTACTCTGTTTTAGCAGCAGCAGAACGTAATAATTTATTTTTTGCTCCTGATACATATATGGAAAAAATTGCAATTGGGCCGAACTTGCCAGCAAACTTGGTTGATCTGGACAATGCGGTTGAGAAAAATATCGAATTACTATCCAAAGCAAAAAATACAACACCTAATAAAATAACAGTTTGTATTCTCGATAGACCTAGGCATGCTAAAGTTATCTCATCCCTAAAAAAAATGAATGTTAAGATAAAGCTTATTTCTGATGGAGACGTTTCGGGTGTAATATATGTAATAGATAAAGAGTCTCCTGTTGATATGTATTTAGGCATAGGAGGTGGTCCAGAAGGTGTTTTAGCTGCAGCTGCCCTTAGTTGTTATGATGCTCAAATGCAGACTAGACTGGTTTTAGATGAAAAGGAGTCAGTGAGAGCCAAAAAAATGGGTATTAAAAATCTTAAAAAAAAATATAGTTTGAATGAAATGGTCAAAGATGACGTCATGTTTTGCGCTACAGCAATTACAAATGGAGATTTTGGAGACGGCGTAACTGAAAAAGGGGATTTCTACGAAACTACAACAATGGCACTACATAAGGATGGTAATGTCAGAGGTTTTTTTAAAAATAAACACAAAAAATGAACACTACGTCAGTTACAGGTAAAAATTGGGTGATGCAAACTTTTGATTTTGAAAAAATTAAGTTCCTTAAAGATAATTATTTTTTAGATGAAATAATAGCTAAGCTTATTGTTATAAGAAAAATTAAGCATGAAGAGATTAAAGATTTTTTAAACCCCTCTATTAAAAATCTTTTACCAAATCCAAACAACTTAATGGATATGGAAAAGTCATCTTTAAGAACTATTGTTTCAATTGAAAATAAAGAAAGAATAGGAATTTTTGGAGATTACGATGTAGATGGGGCCTCATCAACTGCCTTGTTAGGTAATTATTTTAAAAAACTTAATATACCATATGAAATTTATATTCCTGACAGAAAAAAAGAGGGTTATGGACCCTCAATAACAGGTATCGAATCATTAATTAAAAAAAAGGTAAAATTAATATTTACTGTTGATTGTGGGACTTTATCTTATCAAGCAATAGATTATGCTAACAAAAATAAAATTGATGTTATTGTTTTAGATCATCATCAATCGGAAGTGAAATTACCAAAAGCACATTCTGTGATTAATCCAAATAGAATTGATGACAAATCAAATCTTGAATATTTATGTGCAGCAGGTGTAACTTTTATGTTTTTGGTTTCTTTAAATTTTTATTTGAAGAAGAAAAATTGGTTTAATAAGAATTCAATAAATGAACCTAATTTAATTAATTGCCTTGATTTAGTTTCTCTTGGAACAGTTTGTGATGTTGTTCCCCTTATAGGTTTAAACAGAGCGATCGTTAAACAAGGATTAAAAATCTTAAAAGAAAAAAAAAATTTGGGTTTAAAAACTTTAATTGATATTTGTAATATTAAAAATAATTTTTCAAGTTATCATTTAGGGTATATATTGGGTCCTAGAATAAATGCTGGTGGTCGAGTTGGAAAATGTTCACATGGAGCTAACCTATTGTTAAAATCTGATGCAAAAGAAGTCTTTAAACTTGCAAACGAACTTGACCAATATAATAAAGAAAGACAGTATTTAGAAAAAGATCTACTTAAAAAAATACTAAATAATAATAAATTAAATTTTAATGATCCTGTATTGGTAATAGAAGGTTTGAATTGGCATGAAGGAGTAATCGGAATAGTTGCTTCAAGGTTAAAAGATAAATATAATAAACCAACTATAATAATTTCTTTAGATAAAAATATCGGAAAAGCCTCTGCAAGATCAATTTTAGGATTTGATATCGGAGCAACAATTATTGCAGCAGTACAAAAAAAGATTTTATTGAAGGGAGGAGGGCATAAAATGGCAGGTGGTTTCACCATAGAGGCGTCAAAAATTAATGAATTTAAAGATTTTTTAACAAAGAGATTTAATAAAATGAATTTTGATAATAAAAAAAAATTTTTATTTGTGGACAGTAAAATTTCTCCATCTGCATTAAATTTAGATTTTTTTGAAAAGATAAATGTTCTTTCTCCATTCGGAGCAGGGAATCCTGAGCCTAAATTTTGTATTGAAAATTTAAAACCAGTGAACAGTAAAATTGTGGCGGAGAATCACATTAAGTCTATTTTAATTAGCCCTGAAGGCACTAATGTAAATGCAATTGCTTTCAACGCTGTAGATAATGAATTAGGTGCATATTTACTTAAAAAAAAAGGAATTATGTTTAATATTGCTGGAAAATTATCGCTAAATGAATGGAGAGGTGAAAAAAATGTAGAGTTTATTATCGATGATATTTCTGTTAATAAGACAATCAAAAATATGGTCCCATCGTCTATCGGTTAGGACAGTTGGTTTTCATCCAACAAAGAGGGG
>MDTG01390490.1_pt1 | contig 27903 bp, 28 predicted proteins | sample 811421 | NCBI WGS metagenome assembly MDTG01 (sample SAMN05326645, study PRJNA326480) | marine metagenome | isolation source: seawater | place: Pacific Ocean: South East | collected 2011
ATTGTCTCTCCTGAGTGCCTATCTAGGACTAATGTATTTCCTAATTTTGTAACAACAACAACGACGTCAATTCTTTTACCATACTTCTTTATTGTTGTTAAAATTGGGGGAGCAGGTAAATCATTATTCCATAAATCATGACAAGTTTCTTGGAAGTGCCAAAGTTTTTTTTTGTTCTTTATATCAAAGGCAATTACACTATTTGAAAATAGATTTTTACCAGGTCGAGTTACTCCAATATAATTTGGGTGCGGGTTTCCGGTTGCTAGGTAAATTACTCCAAGTTTATCATCTGCGGATAATCCCCCCCATGGATTTCCACCTTTAAAGTCAGGTGTATCTTTTGAACCTTCTCTTAAATAATATTTCCATTTTATTTTACCAGAGTAAATATCGTAAACCTCTATTGATGGTTTAAAGGTAACCAAAACTAATTGATCATCTAATACAATTGGCGGGACTGGACTAGAGCCAGATTTAATAATTCCATTTTTTCCAAATTCTTTTATTGGTTTTCCTGTTCTTGCATCAAGGGAAATAATTTGATCATCATTAGTAAAAAATAATTTTGTTATTTTATTTCTTTTATCTTCCCAGATTTGAATACCTCGTTTTGCTGCATGGAAACCTCTACCCACTTTATACTTCCAAATTACATTCCCAGTTGCACCATCTAAACAAACTATTGAATTTCCTGGAGTTGGGATAAAAATTTTACCTTTATATATTACCGGATTTGCCTGAATACCTTTTTTACCATCTCTAGAATTATAAATCCATGCTAGCTCTAAATTTTTTACATTATTTAAATTAATTTTTTTAAGATTTGAAAATCTTAAAGACAAAATATTTCCATGACTCCTGTTCCAATTTTTAAGATAATCATTAATTTCCTTCTCAGATTTACCTGGGAGAAAGTCATCTGTTTTACCTTTAATAAATATTTTTTCTGGTAGATCGTTTCTTATTTCCTCATCTTCTATTTTCCAATAATTTTTGTAATCTGTTGAAATTTTGTATTTTAGATTAAAGTAATTATTTTCGATAAAATTAAACAGTTTTTTAACTTTTTTACTATTAAGATTATTTTTATCAAGATTTAGAGGGTTTCTATTTAAATAATTTGGGTCATAGCTAATTAAATCATAGCTTATGACCAGTATAATAATCAGGATCAAAGCAGAGGATATACTAGATAATATTTTTAAAAATTTTAACATAATAAATTAATAACATTCTGTTTTTAAATATGATTTTAGTCAATAACTAAAAATGTTAAAATCTGAGCATAATTGTCATGGTGGGTGTGATAAGAATTGAACTTATGACCTCTACGATGTCAACGTAGCGTTCTACCACTGAACTACACACCCTTTTTTATAAGCTTATTAAAAAGACTTCTAATTTTCAACTTTTTAAGATAGTTTTTTTGAGCTTGAATGTTTAATTTTTTTTTCTCAAATTTTTTTTTGTTTTTAGTAATCCAGTACTGCATTTCATCTGCATGGAGTTGAATTTTCTTTATCGAATAATTTTCTCCGTGTAATCTATAGTAAGCTAAAGGTTTTTGGATACTCCCGAATGGCATCTTTAAGCTTAAATTCATAAAAAAATCAAAATCTCCAATGATTTCATATTTTTTATTAAATCTCTTTGCTTTCAGTAATTCACTTTTTATAAGAACAGTTTGTACTGCGACGTCATACTTGTTCAAAAGGACCTGGCTTATATTTCCCTCTGGTAGTTTTCTTTTAGTATAAATTTGTTTTTTTTTGGTATCATCCTTATAAATAAAATAATTCGAAAATACGATTTTAAAATTTTTTTTTTTAAGATAGTTAAATTGAATTTTAATTTTCTCAGGTATCCACCAGTCGTCAGAGTCTAAAAAGGCTAGATAAATTCCTTTAGATTTTTCTACTGCTTTATTTCTTGCGTCATATAATTTAAGGTATTTCTTGGATTTGAAATATTTAATTCTTTTATCCTTAAAGTTTTTTACAAGATCTTGAGTATTATCTGATGAATTATTATCAAATATTATTATTTCTAGGTTTTTGTAAGTCTGATTTAGAGCACTTTTAATACTCTTCTTAATAAATTTTTCTCCATTGTGTGTATTAATTATTACGCTTATTAAAGGAAATGACATAAAATTATATTATTTTTAACAAACCTTTTTTCAATCTAATATTGGGTTTCCAATTATACTCTTTAGATACCTTTTTTATGCTGGGAAAAAGAACTTTTACCTCATCTTTTCTCATTTTAATTGATCCAAACAGGGGATATCCTTTTCCAATAGTTTTTCGGATTATATTAATAACCTGTCTTACTTTATTTGTTTTTCCAGAACCTACATTGTAAATTCCAAAATTATTTTTCTTTTTTTTTAAAATTTTAATTATAAGATTAGAAAAATCATTAATATGCAAAAAGTCTCTAAGTTGATTTCCTTCGGTACATTTAAATGCAAGATTTTTTTTACAAAAATTAATTGTGGAAGGAATTAAACGGTCTAATTTTTGTTTAGGACCATAGATCTGATATGGTCTTAGAATTATACACGGGAAGTTTTTCTTTTTAATTAGTAACATTAGATGTTTTGTTGCTAAAAATTTTGCTTTACCATAATTTGATGCTGGTCTACATTTAATTGTCTCTTTTTGAGGAGATTTTGCTTTTCCGTACTCCAAACTTGATCCGACTTGAATAAATAGTTTTATTTTTTTTTTGCAAAAAAAGTTAGCTAAATTTTTTAGTCCTTTATAATGAACTTTAAAGGTCTCTTTTTTATTTTGATGATTAATGTTTCCACTTAAATTAATTACATATTCGTAATCTGACTTTATCTTTTTTTTTAGTTCAGAAGTTTTTGATAAATCAGATTTGATATATTTGACTTTAGAAATTTTTCTGATATTTCTTGGCAACTTAGATGAAAGGCTGTGTATTTCAAATTTATAATTTTTTAATTCTTTAGCTAAGTTATAACCAATGAAACCTGTGCCTCCGATTATTAAAATCTTTTTTCTCAAAATTTAATCTTTTTATTTTTAAAGTTGCTTTCTAAAATTTGTTTATCTCGAATTGTATCCATACATTGCCAATATCCGCTGTGTTTAAAAGCAAACAATTGATTTATTTTACCAATTTTTTCTAGAGGATCTCTCTCTAGAAAGGTTTTATCATTTTTTAAAAATTTAAAAATTGGTTGGCTCATAACAAAAAAACCTCCGTTGATCCACCCTTCGTCTAGAGAGGATTTTTCTTTGAAATAAACAACTTTGTTATTTTTAATTTTGATTGCTCCAAATCTTGCTGGTGGTCTGACAGCTGTCATGGTAACAATTTTTTTATTTTTTTTATGAAAAGAAAGAAGTTTTTTTAAATTTACATTAGATATTCCATCTCCATAAGTTAAGAAGAAGTCTTCATTATTTAAATATTTTTTTAATCTAAGCAATCTTCCGCCTGTCATGGTTTTAAGGCCGGTATTAATAATTTTTATATTCCATCCAAAATTTTTTTTAGAAAAGTAATTTTTTATTACTTGTCCCTTGTAGCCCGCGGCGATAATAAAATCTTTAAAACCGAAATTTGCAAAATGTTTTAAAATAAAATAGATAATTGGTTTCTTGTTTATATGAACCATCGGTTTAGGTATTGTTTTTGTGTATTCTGCTAATCTGGTTCCCATACCTCCAGCTAAGATTACTATTTTCATTTCAATTTTCCTAATTTTTTTTCAAACAGTTTGATGTGTATTTTAGACTTATTAAAAACATCAATTTTTTTTTCATAAAAATTTTTATACCAATCGACAGTTAAAAAAATTGTTTCATTGAAACTTAAAACTGACTTCCATTTTAGAATTTTTTTTGATTTAGTACTATCCAGCTGTAATAATTTATTTTCAAAAAAAGATCCATTCTTTGATTTATTCCATTTTAATCTTTTCCAATGTAGTTGCATTTTTTTAACCACTTCTTTTACTTTATGATTTGTTTTAAGATTTGGCCCAAAATTAAATGCCTCTCCATGAAGCTTGGGATTTTTGTAAAGTTTTTCAGCTAAAGTTAAGTAGCCACTTATAACCTCTAGAACATGCTGCCAGGGTCTTGTTGAGTTTGGATTTCTAATCGTAGCCTTTTTTCCATTTATAGAACTTCTCATACAATCAGGTACAAGCCTATCACTTGACCAATCGCCGCCTCCTATAACGTTTCCAGCTCTAGCTATTGAAATTTTTGTCTTATTTTTTTCTGAAAAAAAGGATTTTAAATGTGATTGAATAGCAATTTCCGCAGCAGATTTTGAAGCTCCGTAAGGATCAACTCCGCCAAGCAGATCGTTTTCTTTGTAACCTCTTTTTATCTCTAAATTTTTATAAGCTTTGTCACTTGTAATTATTACTCCAGTGCATTTATTATTTAAATGTCTCATGGACTCAAGAACGTTTAAAGTTCCATTTAAATTACTTTTCCAAGTCTCTATTGGATTGTTATAAGATTTGCTCACAATAGACTGAGCTGCTAAATGAAAAACAAAATCTGGTTGAAATTTTCTAAAACTTTTTTGAAGTTTTTTTAGATTGCAAATATCTAAATTTAAAGATTTAATTTTTTTTTCTAATCCAAGTGATACGTAATGTGACGGTGAAGTAGGAATATTTTTTGATATACCAATAATTTTTGCCCCACTTAAATAAAGCCAAAGAGCTAACCAAGATCCTTTAAAACCAGTATGACCAGTTATAAGAACCTTTTTTTTAAAAAAAATCTTTTTATTCATTTCATTTATTATTATCTATATCAGATAAAACATCATAATTGCTCATAAAGTCCTCTCTAGATGTAAGATATTTTTTTGTATATTCGTTATATTTTTTTTCATTGATTATTAAATTTTTTTGAATTTGTTCTAAACTGAATTTGTCGTCGATATTAATTGGTGTTACACCCAGTTTATCTGCATAAAATTTTTGCCTTGATCTTAAAGTATCATTTTTTTTTAATTCATCAGAGTAAACCATTATTGCTGGGATCTTATTCATTACACTATAAGATAAACCTGTTGAGTCTATTGAAACTAGAAATTTTGCATATAGGCTTGCGTGGGCAAGTCTTTGAGAAATTACTTCTCGTTTACCGTAATATTTTGGAAATCTTACATGATTAGTTTTCGGATGAGGTGCAATCTTCACTTCCGTTGAAAAATATTTTTCTAATAAATCAAAAAATTTACAAATTGAAGGGTACCATTTTTCTACTGTGAAAAAATCTGACATTTTTTTTTTTGTTATTAGATTATCAGAAGGAAACATTGGTCCAGGTTTTTCTAAAAATAAAATATTTTTTCTCTCGATATTCTTTAAGTTTTTCTCTTTCTTGATAATTAAAAAATTTGAAAAATCGTGTGAACTAGCTCTTATTATGATGGAGTTTTTTTTTCCAAGAAAATTTTCTGTACCAGTTTTAAGGGCAAATTTTGGGTTTAAAATAAACATTTTACCTAAAATTTTAAATACATTATCCCGAATGAAAAAACCAAAAGGTTTGGGATTTATCAAAAACCAAAAAATTTTTTTTATTATATTTTTAAAATTAAAAGGTAAATTTGAATCTGGAAAACCAGGTGAGGCAAAAAAATAATCTCTTACTTCAAATTTTTTAAGTTCAAGAAGAATTATTAAAGATTTAATATTAATTGGTTTGACATGATTCATAATTAAAATATTTGGGTCTTTTTTTACTAATTCACTAAAAGCTATTCTCCAACTTTTGATATCTTTGAAGATTTTAATATTTTTATCAATTGTTTCACTTGACCATGCTTTTTTAAAGTGAGGATAAATTACATCAATCAATTCATGTATATGAATCTTGATATTATATTTTCTCTCGAGGAGCTCACATTCGAATCTATGCCAATCAAACTTTCTAAATTTATAGGGGTGTAAGAAAAGAATATTTTTGGTCTTCATTTCTGCCCTTTTGTTAATACCTTAACTATATAGCTAATATCGTTAAGACTAAGACCTGGTCCTGATGGAAGGCAAATACAATTTCTATAAGCTTTTAAAGCTTTATAAATTTTATAATTTTCACATTCTTTAAAAGGTTTTTGTAAATGGTTTGGTTTCCAAATGGCTCTGGCCATTATCCTATTTTTAATAAGTAATTTTATTAGTGTCTTTGTATCAAATTTGTAGCTTTTTGATTTGATTCTTAAAATGTTAAGCCAGTGATTATTTGTAGCAAATTTTGGTCCCTCTAATAATTCTAAGCCATTAATTTTTTTAATTTTTTTTTTTTATATATATTAAAAATTTTTTTCTTTTTTTTTGCAATAATTGAAAATTTTTCGAGTTGAGCTACCCCAACTGCTGCGCAAATATTTGATAATTTAAAATTGTATCCAACTTCGTTATGTATAAAATAAATATTATCGTTTTTAGCTTGGGTTATCAAATACCTTGCTTTTTTTTCTAAAATTTTATTTTTGATAAGAATTGCACCACCGTTCCCAGAGGTAATGGTTTTATTACCATTAAACGATATCACTCCAAAATCTCCTATCGTACCTGTATATTTATTTTTAAATTTTCCAATATTATATTTGGTGCCTATGCTCTCAGCAGCATCCTCGATAATCTTAATGTTCCTTTTTTTGCATAAATCGTAAAGTTTATCGAAATTAGCTGCGTTTCCAAAAGTATGTACAATTATTATCGCCGTTATTCTTTTTTTTGATTTAAAATTATAGGTGTAATTATTTTTAACAAATGTTTTTTCTTTTATAAATTTAATACATTTATCCTGATCAATATTTAAATTTTCCTCAGTATCAACAAAAATTGGGCTTCCTCCTGCATGGTTTATAGCATTTACCGTAGCTACAAATGTAATAGTTGGAACAATTACCTCGTCGCTATTTTTAATACCAGATAATATTAAGCTCATTTGCAAACCGATAGTTCCATTTAAGACTGCCACTACACTTTTTGAACCTGTAAGTTTACATAATTTTTTTTCAAAAATATTTACATATTTTCCAGCGGTAGATATCCAATTTTCCTTAATACAGTTATTTAGATATTTTTTTTCATTTCCAGTAAGAAAAGGTTCATGAAGAGAAATATTTTTTTTCATTTATATTAATGTCCTTCCTCCATCAAGAATTATATTTGCCCCTGTCAAATAATCACTTGCATCTGAAACAAGAAAAATTGAAGTTGACGCAACATCTTCAGCAGTAGCCATTCGATTCAAAGGAACTTTCTTAATGTAATTTTTAACGAAGCTTCGAGTTTGTAATAATTTTTTACCAGCGATTTTTCCTTTTATACCTCCCGGACTTAAAATATTCACCCTGATCCCGTACCTGCCGTAATAAGCAGCAAGTTGTTTTGCATGATTTATCAAACCACCTTTTATAGAAGAGTAAACTGCATTTAGTTCAATGTTTGAATTTTTATAAAGATTTTCATCTTGAGATATTACGCCGTAAATTGATCCAAGCATTAAAATTTTTCCACTAATTTTTTTTTTTCTCATCTCTTCTGCCACTATACGATTAAGCCAAATTGAGACAGAAAGTTGTAAATTAATATTTTTTTGTAAAGCGTCTAATTTTAAATTTTTAAAATGCATTTTTCCCCAGTCTTTTGTTCTAGGGTAAGAGCAATTTATAAAGATTTCCGGTGCTCCATATTCTTTAAATAGTCTCATAATTTTTGTTTGAGAAAATTTAGTTTTTTTCAAATCAAACTTTACAAAATCAACTTTTAATTTTTTCAAGCTTGCATCATTCCTAACATCTAAATTTAAAACTTCTGCATTATGTTGTAATAATGCTTTGCAAATTTCTATGCCCATTGTCCCAGAACCACCAAGGACAAAAGCTTTTTTGTTTTTAAAGTTATATTTATCTAAATATTTCATATCTTGCCCCTTTTCATAAAGTATTTTACTAATTCAAAATCTTCCAAATCATCTATGTCGGTTGATCTTGCTTTTGGCATTATATAGATTCCTGTTTTATTATTTATCAATTTTTTATTTTTCAAAAGTGAGCGTCTGCTCCAAATATAAATTGATGCATTTATATCAAAAACTTTAGGTGCCTCTTGTCTTCCATAAAAATCTATATTTGATTTCTTTACAATTTTTATCTCTTTTCCTTTTTTTTCAATCATATTGTAATAAGGATTTTTATTAGATGGACAAACACTAATTAAATTAGAATTTTTGTTCTTTTTGAATATCTTTAAAGCGTTTATAATATCTTCTACCCTTCTTAATGGCGAGGTAGCATCGAGGTCTACTACTATATCAAATTTTTTTTTGAAATATTTTTCAGAATTAATTAAAGCATGTTTAATCGCGGGAAGTTTTGGGGATTTATCGCTTGAAAGTTTAAGAGGTCTTTTTATTTGTAAGTTAGTTTGTTTTTTTGCAATTTTCAGAATTTTTTTAGAGTCAGACGAGACAACTATCTTATCAAAAATACCAGTTTTCTTTGCCGTTAATAAAGTATGAAGTATCAAAGGTTTTCCACGTAAAATTTTGATATTTTTATTTTTTAAAGTTGTTGAACCACCCCTGGCACAAACACTACATAATATCCTCATGTAAACAACCTTATTTTTTCAATTATTTTTTGAACATTCATTGCCTCTCTCAAAGTACAATTTGTTAAATAATTTCGTTTTATTAAATCAAGATTTTCTTTCTTATAACTTTCGCTAATTTTATAATCCTTAAAGTTAACAAACCTTTTCTTATAATTTTCAACTAAAGTAATATTGTTTTTTCTTAAATCACCTAAGATAGAAAAATCTTTACCGTTAATTAATATTTGACGTTTCTCGATTCTAGAAAAAAAATTTAGATTTAAATTTACAATAACTTTTTTGTTAGATGCCGCATTAAGACACAAAATATCATCACAATTAATTCTTAGGTTAGAGATTTTTTTGTTATAACAATATTTTATTTTTAAATTCCCCAGAAGCCATATCAAGTAATCTATTTCATGACTAAGTTCTAAAAGGACACCACCTCCTAGTTTTTTTTGAGCGCTCACTGTTTTTCTATAATCAGTAATTCTCCAGTCCGGTAAATACGTAAAACATTCAGAATTAACAAAAAAAATTTTTTTTCCCTTTATATATCTCTTAATAAATTTTAAAACTGGATGATGTCTCATATTATATCCTACAAAATATCTATTTTTCATTTTTTTTAATCTACTTTTACTTTTATCAAATAAGGGTTTTTCTATGAGAATAGTTTTATTTTTAAAAATCTTTTCAAATATTCTAATAAACTTAAGATGGTGAGCTGAGGGAGCGCTAACAATTAAATAATCAGGATTGAAAATTTTAAGTTTATTGGAATTTTTTCCAAAATTATTTAAAAGGTTTCGAGATGAAATAAATTTAATTAAAAAATTTTGACGAATTTTTTTTAAAGCATTAAAGTGGTTTTTACCTGCTGAACCTTTTCCAACAATTAAAATTTTATACATTCATCAAATCCAATCTTTTTTTATATTCTTGTAATTGACCAATATCGTACCATTGCTTTTGATTAATTTTAAAAGTCCCGATTTTAAAATTTTTTTTTTTTTAAAATTTCAATAAATTTATTCATATCCATGAATTTATTTTTCGGTAAAAATTTTAATATTTTTGAGTTTAAGACATATAGCCCTGTCGTTATAAGATGCTGATACCTTGGTTTTTCGATAATTTTAGAAAAGTTTTTATTCTTATCCATTTCACACACTCCATAAGAGATAATTGAAGTTTGTTTTGATGTAACAAGTGTTAAATCATTTTTATTTTTTAAGTGATCTTTTATAAGATTTTGAAAGTTTATATCAAAAACTACATCACAATTTGAAACTATGAAATTTTTTGATATTTTTCCTTTAAGCTTTTGAAGACCCCCAGCCGTTCCCATAGGTTTTATCTCATTAACATATTTGATTTTTCTTTTTAATTTCGGCTTATTATTAAAATAGGCCTTTATTAAATCTGATTTAAAGTTAAGAGTGAAAAAAAATTTTTTAGCACCAAAGTTAGAAAAACTTTCTAAAATGTTTTCAATAGCTGTTTTTTCTTTTAAAGGGACTAAAGGTTTTGGAAGAACTCTTGTAATTGGATCTAGCCTTTCGCCTTTACCACCAGCCATAATCACTATATTTATATTCTTTAAAACATCTATTTTCTTACCAACCTGTTTAACTTTTGCTTTAAAATAATTAGATCTAAGAATTATATCTACGATTTTTTTTTCTTTATTTAAAACCGGAATAATCATAATTCTTTTTTTAACAAATAAATTGTGTATTTTTTTATTGTTTATTTTATTTTCATGAAGATAGCTTGTTTTTTTGTAACAAAATTTTTCTACTTTATTTTTTAGACTTTTACCTTTTCGAAGAATATTTCTTCTTATATCTCCATCTGTTAAAGAGCCTATAAGTTTATTTTTTTCGTCAACAACTAAGCAGTTCTTTTCACCGTTTTTTTCAATTAGCTTTAGAGCTTGTTCGACTGATTTATCTTTAAAGATTGTATATTTATTTATTTTATTCATAATTTATTCCTATTATTTTAAATCATAAAATAATTTTTCTCTTTTTTTTTCATTTATAATTTTTCTTAAAATCTTTACTATTTTTTTTGTGGTATTTTTTTTCTCAAAAGGATTCTTAATATTTTTAAGCTTATCTTGGAACTTTTTGCTTCTGATTTTATTGATTGAAGAAATAATATTTTTTTTTGAAATTTTTCTACAATCTACTACTGACTTAGACCTTATTCTACCGTCTTGTCTAACTCCTAAATTTAAAGTTGGAATTTTAAAACTTGGCACTTCAATTAATCCACTTGATGAATTTCCAATTACAATATTTGAATTTTTTATACATGAAAAATATCTATTGCTTCCAAGAGAAATAAAAAATTTAGAATTTTCATGATCTTTTACAAAACTTCTAATCAGATTAGAAAACCTTTTATTTCCAATATCTGAATTAGGCATTGTGAATATTAATCCAACCTTTTTAAAGTTAGATAAAACTTTAAGTAAAATTTTAAAATTTTCTAATCCATAATTTTTTTCATAAGTTACAGGATGATAAGTAATTAAAAAATTCTCATCTCTTAAAGAGAAATTTAATTCATCTTGTAACTTTTCTTTATCCATAAGATTTAATAATCTTATGTTTTCAGGACCAGTGCTTCCAACATTAAAAACCCGTGATGGATTTTCACCAAGCTGAATAACTCTATCCCTATATTTTTTGTGAGATACAAAATGATAAGATGCAAATTTAGTTATTGCGTGTCTTACACTATCATCGATAGAACCTGAAGAAATTTCACCCCCAGAAATATGTATGATTGGAATTTTAAAAAAAGCTGCGCTTATGACATGAGATAGAATTTCAAACCGATCACCTAAAACTATTATAAAATCAAAGTTATTTTTTTTAAGAATTTTAGAAAATTTTGTTATTCCTCTACCCATGGCATCACAAATTGATTCTTCCTTATCACCATTTTGAAGAATATCTATTTTGTGGTCAATTCTAATGTTGTCCGCTAAAACTTTTTTTAAAGTATAACCAAATCTTTTTGATAAATGTGAACCAGTAACTGCTACTGAAAGATTGCAAATTTTTTTTCTTTTAATCTCCTTAATCAAAGGTCTTAGTAAGTCATACTCTGCTCTTGATCCAGTTATTAAGCAAATTTTTTTTTTCATATCTTTATTAACTCATCTTGTTTAAAATTTTTTTTAGCTTTTAATTTTAAAACTTTATTCCATAAAAATGGTGAAACACCAGTTCCAGGTCTTTTAATTGTTAAATTCTGGTAGTTAAATTTTTCTCCCTTTAAGATTGGTTTTTTTGCTACAATAGATTTTCTTACAAATTTAATATTCTTTTTTTCACTGTTTGTGACGGGTTTATTTTTTTTTCCTAAACACAGCTCAACTTTTCTTATTGATAAAACCATGTTTTTAAATTCATTTGGTGTCATGCTTGAAGCATGGTCTGGCCCTCCTAACTTTTTATTAAGAGTTAAATGTTTTTCAATTATATCTGCTCCTAAAGTTACAGCTGCCAAGGCAGCTTCCATTCCAATTGTATGATCAGAAAAACCCACTTTAAGCTTTAATTTCTTCTTTAAAAATGGAATTGATTTTAAGTTTGAGTCTTTTATAGGCGTTGGGTATGCAGTATTACAATGTAAAATTGAAATCTTGTTATTTTTAACGCCATTTTTTTTTAAAACTTTTAAAGCTCTTTTTATTTCAACAATATTAGCCATTCCAGTAGATAGGATTATTAATTTTTTTGTTTTTGATAATTCTTCTAAGTAAGGAAAATTAGTGATTTCTCCTGATGGCACCTTAAGCCTTTTTAAATTAAGCTCATTGGATAAAAAATTTAAACTTGATAAATCAAATGCTGAGGAAATAAATTCAATATTAATTTTTTTACAATATTCAAATAAAAATTTCTGATCTTTTTTTTTAAGTTCATATCTCTTTAACATAGATAACATTGAATTATGTTTCACTTTTTTCTTTTGATAGCCGGCTAGTTTAGCTTTTTTAGAAACCAGATCCTTCGAGACATAACTTTGAAATTTGACTGCATTAGCTCCAGAGTTTTTTGCTATCTTTATGAGTTTTTTTGCAAGCTTTATTTTCCCATTATGATTAACACCTATTTCTGCAATTATAAATGTTTTCATATCTCTATTTGATAGTTTCCATAATTAGATATGTCTAAGTCTGGGTTTTTTTTTTTTAAAAAATCTCTTATTTCACCTATACCGTCTTTAATAGTATATGAGGCTTCAAAATTTAAAGTCTCTTTTATTTTACCGAAATCAACTTTGTAATTTCTTTTATCTTGATCACCTGTTACAAACTTTAAATCCACATCATTAATCAAATTTATGATTTCATCGGAAATCATTTTTTTAGTAAAATTATTTTTATTTGATCCTGAATTAAATATTTGGAAATTCACTTTTTGATCTTTAGCAAATATAACATTTTCAATAATATTACTAAAATCTTGCACATGGCAGTATGGTCTCCAAGTTTCAGGATCATAAATAATCAATTTTTTTTCTTTTTCAGCATCTTTTACAAAATGATTCACTGTTAAATCAAATCTCATTCTATTTGATAATCCAAAAGCAGTTGCAAATCTTAAGACTGTTGTGATTGTTGTGGTATTTTTATTCTTAAAAGACATAATATAATTTTCCAAATTTACTTTTGATCTTGCATAAAGAGAAAGTGGCTTCAAATCATGTTCTTCGTTAGCTAATTTGTCATTTTTAATCAATCCATAGTTAGAACAAGTCGAAATAAATATTAGTTTTTTAATTTTATTTTTGAATGAAATATCAATAATATTTTTTAACGCTACATCATTAATTTCACTAGAAAGCTGTGGATATTTTTTTGTTATTGGGTCTCCGACTAAACCAGCAAGAACTACCACAATATCAAAATTTTTTAAGTAATTTTCAAGAGCACTTCTATTTCTAATGTCCTTATCAATGACGTTTAAATTTTTAAATTTTAAGAGATTATTTAATGTTTCTTTGTGATTATAGATAAAATTGTCGAGAATAGAAACATTATGTTTTTTTTTAAGAAAATTATATGCAACTGTATTTCCAATATAACCTCCTCCGCCTACTAATAAAATTCTATTCATTTTATTTAAAACTTTTATTTTTTTTTATTAATCTCAACTTCTTTCTTTAATTCGTCATACTCTCTCATTTTTCTTTTCATAAAAGCTAGGGTTAACTTTGTTTTTTCAGCTATTCCTTTAGGTGTGAGAACATAGATATAATTAATTTTTTTTGGGTTTTTTCTAAAATTATTTATTTTTATTAATCCTTTATCTTTTAACGATTTAAGACAATAATTTAGTTTTCCTAGACTAAAATTTAATTCTTTAGCTAACTCCCTCTGTGAACTTGAGGGGTTATTTTTTAACTTTCTAAGTACATTTAAATGATCTTGATTATCTTCCATATTTTTAGTTGTTCAAATATTGAACATTAAATGAAAAAAATTGCCATTTGTAAAGGTTTTTTTATCTATTTTTTTTTCGTTTTTTAAGCTCTTTAGCGCTGTTTTTTACTTTAGCTCCTCCGCTAAGGCTAATATACGCTTGATGTAAATGAATCAAAAATGTTCTGAAAAATGAAATAATAAATATTATAAAAATTACAGTTAAGATATAGATAAATCCGTTGCTCTCTCTATCGATCAAAAATAACAATGCGAGAGCTATACTGTAAATGTCACAATAATTTTTAGTAAATCGAAATGATGAAGATCTGACAATGTAAGGTTTCATTCTTGTATTATTTTCCTGATTTGACCATCTTATTAAAGAGGCATATCTATCTAATATTAAATTATCAGCAATAGTGAGAAGAGAGGCGATAATTCCAAGAAAAAATAAATTTTGAGAGTCTAAAAAATTTAATGAGAAAATAGAAAGCGATAAAAGTAAAAAAGAATCCCTGAAAATGTCCACTAAACCATCAATATATCTTCCAAAAAAAGTTGAGCTTTTTTGATATCTAGCGATGCTTCCGTCACAAAAGTCAAGCACTCGATAAAAAAAATAGCAGCCTATGCCTAAATAAAAAAAGTTGCCTACTCCCAAAATAATAAAAAAACCCATTAAGGTAGCTACAAAAAAATTAATAAAAGTAATAAAATTAGGGGTAAATTTAAAAATTATGAATATAGGTGTTATTACGTTTGATAACCTGCATAATAAAACTTGGGAGATTGGATCATTATGAATTGTGTAAATTTCTTTATTTTTTTTTGATACTTTTTTAAAAATATCTTCGTAGTTTTTCATAGTTTTTCTCTTATTATCACACCACTTTTTTTAACTTCAAATAGTTTATTACAAAATTTCATTGGTGTTTTTTTGTGTGAAACAAATATTACGGTTTTATCTTTTTTAACATTTTTAATTGTTTCCATAATCTTTAGTTCTGTCTCATTATCAAGTGAACTTGTAGATTCATCAAATATTAGAATTTCCGGATTGATATATAACGCTCTCGCTATTCCTATTCTTTGTAGTTGACCTCCCGAAATTTGCATGCCTCTTTCACCAACAAAACTATTCTCCTTTTTTGGTAAATTTAAAACAAATTTTTCAAGTTGAGAGTCTCTAATAACTGAGATCATTTTTTTATGGTCAATTTCAATATCTGAAACTCCAAATGCAATATTTTTTCTAATAGTATCATCCAGAAGATAAATACTTTGTGGGACAAAACCTATCTTTGATTGCCATTGCGATAAATTATTTTCAATATTTTCACCATCAATTTTAATTTTACCGAAAGTCGGTTTAATTAAACCAAGTAAAATATTCAGTAAAGTTGTCTTTCCAACTCCAGTCTCCCCGAAGAAACCTACGAAATCACCCCTTTCAATATTTAAATTTATATTATCGATTATTTTTTTATCCTCATTAAAACTAAATGAAACATTTTCAAAAGTTAAAGTTTTTGTAAATTTTTTTTTATTTGATGAAACATTATTAATACCCACGGGTTGTTGTATTCCATTTAAATTTTCATCAAGCATAATTAAAGCTGCTTCTCCAAAATTAATAGTTTGAACGGAAAGTAAAATTCTGTTAATTGATGGAATTAATCTTATTGTTGCTACTCCAAATAAACCTAAAATTGGAGTGAGATTAATTATATCAATATTACTCAAAGTCATTGTAAAAACTAAAAATGTTACAAAAATTAAAACACACAAAAATTCAAACCAAAGTCTTGGTAATCGTTTTAAAAAAGTTTCATAGCCTTCAATATCTACAACTTTTTTGTTGTAGATATTAAATAGATTAAAAAAATAATTTTCTTTATTGTAAATCTTGATTTCCTTTATTGATCCAAAACTTTCTTGTAAACTTTTTATTTTATAAGATTTATTGTCAGACATCTCTTGACTAAGTTTTGAAATTCTTTTCTTCATTGCTTTATAGAATATCAAACCAAAAATCGAAGCTAACAACGCAATAATTGCAGTTCCACTTGGTTCTGTAAAAAATAAAACTGAAATAACACCCAAAATAATTAAAGTCTCAGCTGCAAGTATTACACAATTAAACATGCTGTTTGAAAAAGAGTCAATTTGATTGGTTGTAAAGTTTATTAAATTAGATGAATTATTATTAAGATGGAATCGATAAGGATTTGTAACAAATTTTTTGTAAAGACTTTCAGCTGTTTCGAATTTTATTTTAACAATTTTTAAAACTTCAATTTTTGCAATAATTGTTAATACAAGGTTTTTTATTAAGTAAATTATAACTAGCAACAATAAAGATATTAAGATCATGTTGTCTTGAGAGATATCATTTGAGAAAAGACCAAATATTTTTTTAAGAAATTGTGTCGATTGGTTACCTACATCGAATAAAATAGAAACAACCGGAAACACCAAACCAATGCTTAGAAGTTCAAAAAAAGTTCCAATCATTATCAAAATAATTAAAAAATAGAATTGTTTTTTTTGGTTATCATTTAATATGTTCCAGATTTTTTTAAGATTTTCTCTCATTCTAATTTGTATTAAAAGATTTTAAAATTAAATTGCTAACATTATTATTATTAAGACAAAAATTATTAAAGTAATTTTTATTTTTTTGAAAATTAATTTCAGAATTTAATTTCTTTTTAAGATCATCTAAATTTGAAACACTTATTTTATTTAAAATTTCATTTTTTTTAAAAAAAATATTATTATTTTGATCTACATCAATGAAAAAGCCTTTTTTTCCAAATCCATAAACTTCAAGAATCATAGTAGATGAAAAGGATAAAAAAAATTTTGTATTTTCAATAAACCTATAAGTGTTAAGATAAGGGTCTAAAAACTTTACGTTTGACCCTTTTAAAATTTCTTTTTCCTTAGTATCAGATACATTGTTTGGATGGTGTTTTATTGAAATATTTAAATTTTTATCAGCTAAAGATAAATCCCTAATAAATTTTACGAAATTGTAGTAGTTTTTTTTCTGAGCTTCATTAACGTAAAGCCAATTAAATAAGTTCACACCAATAATGAGAAAATCAATTTTATTTTTATAACTAAAATTGTTTTCTTTATCCTTTATGAAACTTTCACCTCTAAGTGAACCAACTGGCTCAATTTTTTCAATTCTACTTCCGAATTCTGTTAAATAATCCAACGTGTATTTTTCACTTCCAAACGATAAGAGAACGTCTATATCGTTAAACATACTTATAGATCCTTCAACAAGATGGGTTTGCAAACAATAAGTTTTTAAACCTCCATTTTTTTTAAATAAAAAATTTCTTATTGGACAGGTGTTATAAAGTCTATCTTGTAAAAGAATTTTGGATTTATATTTTGAAAAAATGGAATAATTTTTCATGTATGATTGAAAAATTAAATTTAAAATTCGTAAAAAATTAAATTTAGTTTTAAAGGATATAATAAAAAATCTTAATGCAAATTTTAGAATCGCTGGCTTGTTTTTAATTGGAGCTTTAAATAGTGGGGTCTTGTTAATTTCTTTAATATTAGTTTTAAATTTTGATATAACATTTTTATCTTTATAAGAAAATGTAAGTTCCGAATTTTCATAATTAACTATGAGGTTTTCTTTTAAATATTCATCTTTAATATTTTTTTTTGTATCTTTAAAATATACATCCTTATTAAAAAGAATTGTAGAGCTACTTGCTTTTGCAAGTACATTTTTGAATTTTTCAACTTCGTCATAAAAGTCAACGTTTGTTAAAAGTACCTCAGTTTTTATTTCTTTATTTTTTTTGCCAAAAAAGGAAATTCTAAAATATAATAACAAAAAAATAATCAAGTCTAATATTATGTTAAAAGGATTGGAAAAACTATAAAACTTGTTAGATTTATAATTAAATTTAGTTAGTAAATATTTTTTTATTTTCAAATTTAAAATACTTTGTTTAAGTTCTAATTTATCCGACAAAAATGTTGTTAGATAATTGAATTCTTTTTGATTAACAAAACCATCTAGAAACAGTTTTAACTCCTTTATAACTTTAAATGAATCCGGGTTCGATCTATCTAATTTAAATCTTTTGAAATCTATCATTTATAAGTTTTAACTAATTTCCATTGCTATTTTATTAGTTCAATTATCTCTTTAACCGAACTAATTTTTTTTTCTATAACTGAGGATTTTTTTGCCTCAAGTATTCTTTTTGCATTATTTAACATCGACGGATACGAAGATCTCATCATATGGTTTGCGTATATTACTACTTTAAAACCTTTTTTTATGAGATCTTTTTCATGAACATACGAATATGTTGATGGCACACATACCATAGGTTTATAATATTTGCTTTTAGTAAATTTTTTTGCAAAATCAAAAATCTGTTTTGGATTTTTTTCTTTACTGTGAATTAATACAGCGTCTGCTCCAGCCTTAGAATAAGCTTCCGCTCTTGTTAAGGCATCTTTTAAAGTTTTTCCAAGTATAAAACTTTCTATTCTTGCTATAATTAAAAAATCGTCAGAAATACATGCTTGTTTGGCGGCACTAATTTTTTTTGAAAAGTCTTTAATTGAGTCTTGGCTTACTCCTTCTTGATTTCTAAATAAAGAATTTTTTTTTAAACCAATTTTATCCTCAATTATAATTGATGAACCTCCTATTCTCTCTAAAGAACTTACAATGTACTTGATATGTTCAACTCTTCCACCGTTATCTGCATCAAAAATTAAAGGTTTTGTAGTTACGTCAAAAATTTCATTGATCCAATTAATTCTAGTTGAATACTCAACAGATTGATTATCTGGTTTTCCTCTTAAAGCCGAGTCAGTCAAACTTGATGACCACATTCCATCAAATTCTAAAAGTTCATTATTCTTATTTATATTTAATTTTTCAATTAACAATCCAGATAAAGGTGAGTGTGCTTCTAATATTCTAACAATTTTTTTTGACTCAATTAAGCGCTTTAATTTTGATTTTCTTATTTCAGGAGTAGTACCGGCAGAAAAAATTACTTTCTTAAATTTTTCTGATGAAATATTTTTTGTATATTTCACCTCAATTAATTTACCACCCCACTCTTTTAATGTTTTAATAACTCTCTCTCTAATCTTTTTTTGTACACCCGTTTTCCAATCGTCTCCATGGATAACATAATCTGGTTTGTATTTTTTTAAGTTTTTTTCGTAATCTAACGTTTCTTGAGGAACAACTTTTGAGACATATTTAACGTTTTCTAAGATAAATTTCCTTCTTTTATATGCGTAGTGCGGCAATCTTTTGTAGGATGCGATAGCGCTATCAGTTAATAACCCAACTATTACCTCACCATATTTTGCAGCAGATTTCAGAATATTAATATGACCCTCGTGAAGAATATCAACTGAAAAAGCTGTGTAAATTTTTTTTTTCATGAAAATAATTTTCTGGCAATATTAAGATCTTTAATAGTATTTACGTTTACCCATTTATAATTTTGATTTTTTAAAACATATAAATGGTTTTTTTTTGAAAATTCAGATAATGGATACTCCCAAGTTATATTGTTAGTTTTTTCTTTAAAGTATTCTTTTAAAAATATTAAGAGTTTTTTAAACATGAATACAGAAAACTTATTAATACATAAAACCTCACCAAAAGCCGGTTTGCAGTTTATATGCTTACCTATTTTTTCTATACGCTTTGATTTTGAAACTTTTACGACAAATTTATTTGGGCTAATACTTTTTGAATTAGTATTTTTTACACCAATCAAATTTTTATGTTTACTTATTATAATATTTTCTAAGTATCTTTGATCAAAAATAATATCAGTGTGAAACATTAAAATCGGTTTTTGTTTTTGATGCCTTAACCATAATTTTTTAAAATTATATAAAGAGTAAACTGAGCCTGTGTTGATATAATCTCTCATTTTTATGTAATTTATTTTAATTGACTTAATCTTTTTTAATTCCTTTAAGATCATTTTATGTTTGTAACCTAAAATAATATTTAGTTCTTTTAATCCTTTTAAAATTAAGATTTCGATAAGTCTTAAAATAATAGTTTTTCCATTTATATTAATTAAACATTTAGGTTTTTTTTTTCCAGATTTCCCTAATCTATAACCTCTTCCAGCAGACAAAAAAACTACTGAAAAATTTTTAAGTGGCTCTTTTAATTCAGCCATATTCTATAAAGTTTACGATTTGAACTTAAATTATTTTTAATTTTAAAAGTTGATCTACCGTGAGCTAAAACATGATTATTTAAAATAATGAGCTGACCTCTTTTTAATTTAAGTTTTTTCGTAAATTTTTTTGATATGAGTAATTTATCTAAAAGATTCATTGCTTTCTTTTGTTGTAATGTAATACTTTTATTTTTTAAGATGAAACCTTTTTCAATATAATCTCTAAGATATCTAAACAAAAAATTATTTTTTTCAAATATAGGTTTTAAAAATACGTTTTTGTTTTTATATCTAAATCCTCTTCTTTCGAAGAAAAATTTGTTTTCTAGTACTTTTAGTATTTTTTGATTTTTCTTTAATAAAAAATTATAAATCTTTTTAGTGTCTACAAGAATTGTATCTCCTCCAGAATATGTATTATTTTCACAAGCCATTATGATATATTTAGGAGGTTTATCTAATTGAGGTCCATCAGAGTGAATAGAGCCTCCTAAATTAGTTTGGTGATACCTCAAAACAGTTTTAATTTTTTTTCCTCTTTCTTTTAAACTGTTTATTTTTTTTATGTTTGGTTTAATCTCAATAATTTTGTCCTCATTATTATTTTGAGAACGTATTTTTCCAAGCTTTTTAGCATATATTAAAAACTTTGACTTCAATTCTTTATCTCTTCGATTTGGAATTTTCAAAATTTTATAATAAGGATAATTTTCAAGTTTTTTTAGTATATTTTGTTTCATTTTTGAAATTTAGTTTTTTTATTTTTAAGAAAGTCTAATTCTTTTTTAATTATTTCAATACCATAAGATCTTGCAATCTTCAATATATTGATGGATCTCACATATAAAATATCAGCTGCAAAACCAATGTATACTTTTTTTTTAATTTTTTTTTTCTTCACTATTAATTTTTCCTATTTTTAAAAAGATATTCCGCAAATTCAAAATCGTTAATAGTATTTATGTCAAAAGACTCTATTTCGTTAATTTTATAAAAAAATGGATTATCCCCTATTAAAGATTTTTTTTTTTTCATTAAACTGGTTGACAAAATATTTATTGCAAAATTTAGCTTTATTACATCTGGCAAATTTTGAGAGTTTGGTGCTTTACTAAACTCAAAATTTAATGGTTTATTTTGAAGAATTAAAAACTCTTTAACTTCGGTAACACTATTAAAGCTATCAAATTTATTTTTTTCTTTATAAAATATTTCGATCATTTTTTCATAAGTATCAACCTTAATTAAAGGGTTTGTACAATGGGTAAACAAAATGTATTCAGTTTTTGTATTTTCGGCAATATGACACCAGAATTCGCTATTAGGGCACTCTGAACTGGCATAATACGCTTCTCTTCTATGATGAGAAACACCATATTCATTCGCAATTTTTATAGCCTCTTCTGAGTCAGTGTTTACTATGATTTTTTTTATACTTTTCACTTTAAGTAAAGTTTCAATTTTATAAGCTAAAAGGTTCTTTTGATAAAAAGGTTTCAAGTTTTTATTTTTTACCCGCTCAGAACCTTTTCTAACTGTTAGCACGGTAGAGATATTATCAATATTCATAATGTATAAATTGATTTTTTTTGTATGTTATAAAGACTCGGTGTAATTGATATTATCGGTCTAGCTCCTTTAGTCGATTTAAAACTATTAAAAATTTCATCAATTATTCTTAATCTCCTATCATTCTTTTTATACCCGTCAAAACCTGCAAGAAGTATTTTTTTGGCCTTACCACTTGCTGCTATTGAGAGTGCATAAGCAACTGTATAAAGCTTTGGAATATAAGAACAATTATTAAAAAATTTAAATGAATTATCTTTTAAACCAATACCATAATTTAAAATTTTCATTTTTTTTAACTTTTTTTTTATTTTATCTGATAACAATGACGTTGGGACAGCTAATGGTTTTTTTATACTTCTATATTGACCAGCGTGTGACATTAACTTTAAGGGATTACAAGCAACGTATAAATCTACAAGATTTTTATTAATCTTAACTGAGGTATTTAAGGCTATTACATAAGGTTTATTTTTAACAATATATTTTTCGACCTCCTTTACATATTCATCTAAATTTGGACCAGATGATATTAAAAAAACTTCTTTATTTTTAAATTTATTTTTAGGTGACCAGTTTCCTTTTTGTAATTTTATTGGTTTTTGAAATTCGGATTTTACTAAATTAACATCATATTTTTTTCCTTCACCATTTTTCAACTGGTTTATTGCATCTAATATTTCAACGTCATCCATTTTTATCGTCAACATCTCTTGAATATATGTTGGGTGAATTCCATACTTCCCTGCCAAATAATAAAATAGATTAGGCCCCCATTTATATTTTGCTTTTAGAGGATCAAAATATTTTTTTATGATTTTAGTTATTGGGAGTAGATTATATTTTTTATTCGTTAATCTATTCATCTCGATTAAAATATATTCAGTTTCAGAATTTCCGGGACCTCTGCCCATACCAGAAATGGTTGAGTCAATCCACGAAACTCCATTTTGAGTTGCAGCAATTGTATTAGAAACTGCTTTTCCTAAATTATTATGTGTGTGGATTCCTAACTCACCTTTCCAATGAGTTCTTAAGTATTTAACGTATTTTGAAACATCTTTAGTATCCATGGCTCCTAAACTATCAGCAAAATATAAAACATTTGGGTTTGCCAATTTTATTTTTTTTGCAGCGCTTTTGATTAAATTTTCACTTTGTTCTGTAATTTGCATTAAATTAATAATCACAAAATTTTTTTTTGATTTTAAAAATTTACAAATTTTTACAACTTCATCAATTTCATTAAAATGAGTAGCCAACCTTATAAATTTTATTTTTGAATTTTTTTTTTTACCAAAAGTTTTATTTAAAATACTTTTATAATCCTTTTTAGAATTTATAAGCTCAGATACATTTATCATCACACCAATATTTAAATTTTTTGGAATTTTTAAAACGTTAATATAATTATCAGTTGAAAAAAAATTTGGTCCATTAAGTTTGTTTTCTTTTAATGATCTAAATCCTATCTCAACATTTTTAATCCCAGACTCTGATATGGCTTTAAGATAATCATTTACAAGATCTTTTGAGAAATCCCAGTTATTATAGTAACCACCATCACGAAGAGTACAATCTAAAATCTTAATTGTGTTCATCTGTTCAATCTTTGAACATTAAACGCAAATAATTTAATTGTAAAGCCTTTAAAATTTGATTGTTTTTACGTTTTGTCTGTACTTTTCATCATTTCTTTTTGGAAAGAAAGCATCAAAACCTATTGCACCGTTAGATACTCCTCCGTGAGCATGATTAGCTCCGATATCAACCCCATTTGAGTTTGTTAATCTCTCTTTAATTTCATTACAGTAAAAATCCATATTACCTTCAATTAACCATGTAATTTGTTCATTTGAATGACCCTTATCATTAAATTTGAAACCAGGTTTCAAATCGAATAGGACAATATTTAAATCAACCCCAGAATATGGACGAGAAATACACTGACCTCCCCAAATATCTATTGCTTTGATGTCTTTTTTAAAATTAAAATATTCAGACGTAAATTGCTTTTTATTTAATTGCTCTGAACTTACAATAAATAAATTACAATCCTCAATAATTTCAAATCTGTAATTAGAATCCTCTGAAAATATATTTAACGCGTCAAAGTTTTTTAAATTAATATTTTTTGTTTTACAAGAAAACTTTACTTTGCCTGAAGTTAAAATAAATAATTTTTCTTTATTATATATTTGAGGAAAATTTTCTTTAATCAGAAGACTATCAAAAAATTCGTTCGCTTTTAAATTAAGTTTAACTATTAAAGATTTATTCCATCCTTTAAAAAAATGAGCTTTAAATTTATCACTATTAATTTTTATCTCCTTAAAACTAAAAAATTTTGAGTTAGACTTTTCTGCCATCTTAATCATTATCTTACTCTGTAAGAAAAACTTTTTTTCTTGCATTGGATTTCACCGATACTTTTTGAACCCAGAAGTCATTAACATTAAAACCCTTTTTTCTATTTCTTGTAATTGAACCAGATTTTTTTATAGGAAAATCATAGACCATATAAAAATATTTCCTGTCTTTATTTCCAAAATACTCACTTACTGAATGATAGGCCCAGGGAACATTTAAAATAATTATTAAGCTATTTTTTGAAATTTTATATTTTTTAAATTCCCTTAAAGATTTCTTTTCAGGAAAAATATCAAAAATTTTTTTATTCTTATTATCAATCTTGTTTAAGATTATTTCTCCTCCTTTTGTAGACTCAGAGTCAGAATAGTATATCATATGGATTAAATGATCTCTTCTATCAAGGTGTGCACTTTTTTTATAACCTTTTTTCATGACAGAATAAGAAGAATGGTATTTAAGTTGACTTGGAACAACTTTTTTTTTTTACAAATATTCTTATTTCTTTTTGAAATTTTTTGATAATTTCAAATCTTAAATTATCAAAATATTTATTTAAACTTTTGAACTCTTTTTTTTTTAGTAATTTTTTATAAACTACTGAGCTTGGTAAAATAGTTTTTTTTGTTTGAGATTTACTTTGGAACATAATTTCTTTTCCGTTTAATTTTTTATATGAGGGCAATGAATTATTTAGATGATCGACATAATTATTATCAAAAATATTTTTTATAAAAATATACGGAAAAGGTGATAAATTTACTTTACTTTTTTGTATTTTTTTTTTTAATTCGTTTATCATTCAAATAGATATTTATTATATTTAAAATTTTTTAAAAGTAAATTTTTATTGTTACATCAATTATTTAATCAAAAACAGTCTTTTTTAGCCTCCAGCTGTTTCCTTTTTTAAACCATAAATGCTGCGGTCTAAATTTATCTAAAGATTTTAAAAAGTCATTTTTGCTAATATTTAGATATTTGAAAACTTCATCGATGTACCTATCAGGAAACTCCCCGTCAAATCTTTTTACCAAATTAACACCCTCTTCTCTGGTTATGTGATTATTTCTAATTTCTTGAGAAGCATCATAAGTTGCCCTTCCCAGCCCAAATTTTATATAAGTCGTGTAATAATGTAAATCATCAATTTTGTCATCAATGCTATTGTACTTACTGTACGTTCCTTGAGTTCTGTAAGGTCGTGCTTTAAATTTTGTATGTTCTGTTGCGTAATAGTAGGACTCTTGTGGCACCCACTTTATATAATATCCTAAATAGTGCACTTGTATTTTTTTGCTACCCATCTCAATTTTATCTAGTGGTAGATATGGTCTTAAATCATTATATTTTAAATTATGGTTTATCATTAATTCTTTTATTGGATGTCCAGCAAGAAAAAACTTATTTTTATTATCTGATAACCAGTAATAATTATCTCTTACAGACTTTAACTCGGATGTGGGATTTCCATATTCGGCCTCTGCTTCACCATAAAAAACAAGTGGAACGTTATATTTTGCAGCCATCCTGGGACCAATGTTCTTTTGCCCAAGGATAAATGTCTGAAAAGGGTGTAATAATTTTTCAATGGATAATTTTGTAAGCAACCTTTGAACTTTTCCGTTTTGTTTAAAAGTAATATTATCAAAACCTCCGATCTCAATCCAATTTTTAAAATTTTTAAGACCATAATCTGTATACATTATAGGAGGCCAAGTTACAGTAAGAGGATTCATTCCATACTTATATTTTAATAAATGGGAAGCCATAACGCTATCCTTACCACCACTGCCAGGAACAATGCAGTCATATGAACCGTCATCACTTCTGTATTTCTCTAATAAGACTAAAAGTTCTTTCTCTCTTTTTTTCCAATTTATCTTTTTTTTCATTTCCGCAGTTTTGCATGCATCACAAATTAATTCTCCTTTGGAGTTCCTCTCAATATTAAGGTACTTGGCACCTTTTCTTGAGGGAGTGTGGAGAAACTCTGGAATAGATGATGGACGTTGATTCGATTGAACGCATTTGCCACAAAAAATTATTTTTTCCGGTAAATTGAACATAAGCTAAGTGTTTATTATATTAATTTTTTCTCAATTTCCTTATATATTTTCATGCCGTTTCTCCCACTTTTTTCGGGGTGAAACTGAAATGTAAAAAGATTTTGACTTTTAATTGATGATACAAATTTCTCTCTATGAAAATTTGATGTTGATGAAATCATATTTTTATCTTTTGGTATTGAGTGATATGAGTGGATAAAATACATGTGTTTTTTATTTAAATCATTGGTCAATAAGCTTTCTTTTTGAGAATTTTGTTGAGCAATATCTATTTCACTCCAACCAACATTCATATAATTTTTTTTAAACTTTACAACCTCTCCTTTAATCAAAGATAATCCTGTATTTTTTTTAAGTTCATAACTTGTCTCAAATAAAAGCTGCATACCTAAACATATACCAATTATTAATTTATTTTTTTTGTGAAATTCTTCAATTATATTTGGTATTTTATTTTTTTTTAATCTTTTTATTGCCTCTGGAAACGCCCCAACCCCAGGTAAAATTATTCCGTCAGTCTTTTTTATTTCTTCAATATTATTAGTGAATATTGAATTTATATTAACACTATCAAGAGCACATTTTATGCTGAAGATATTTCCCATTCCGTAGTCTACTATTGATAATTTAGGTCTCATACATTTCTGAAATTTATATCAAATTCTTTTTTTAAATATTTTTTTACATCAATAATTGAATTTTTTTCAAAATTTTTAAAACTACTTTTTTTTTTCTTAAAATCAAAATTTCCGTCTTTATTTTCATACGGGTCATTAGTTTCACTTAAACAATTATAATGAAACATAGAGCTAATCGCAAAACCAGATGGTTTGCATATGCTCAAGACTTCAGAAAAATGTATAAGCTTAGCGAAACCTCCATTTAAAATATATGGAGTTGAAATTTTTGATTTTGAAATAATTTCAGCAAGGCTTTTGTCAAAACCTTCGCCGGTTCCATCTCTATCTATTGAAGTAATTAAAAACTCTCCAACATTCGTATCCTCAGTTTTTTTTAACCAATCTTCAAATTCAAAATCTGTGTTTTCTCTTCCGAAATCTTTTCTACAAAAATATTTTGAATTCTCTTTTACCACTTCAATCGACAACACTATTGTAGACGACCCAAAGTTTTTTACAGCGTCTTTTAAGAAATTATAATTATTTAATGCTGCGGTATTAAAGAAAACTCTGTCAGCTCCTGACTTTAATATTTTTTCTATTTCTTTTAAATTAGTTATGCCACCACCTACTAAAAGTGGTAGAAAAATATTTTGTGAGGTATGTTGTATTAATTCTGCTGTACTATTTCGTTGGTAAAGACTTGCTACAACATCGTGATAAATTATCTCATCAGCAAATTGTTTATAATAAATTTCTACGAAAGATCTGGGATCGCCTAAAGCTCTTAGGCCCTCAAGATGAACGCCTTTGACTAAATTTTGATTTTTTATGTCAATTTTAGGTATGATTCTAAGATTCATCTTTTTAAAATATCTTTTAAATAAATTTAAAGGTAAAGTTTTTTTTTAAAAATTATTTCCAGTGCATAAATCAAGCCAATTGAGCTATTAGTACTGGTCAGCTACACGCGTTACCGCGCTTTCAC
>MDTG01002595.1_pt1 | contig 27902 bp, 20 predicted proteins | sample 811421 | NCBI WGS metagenome assembly MDTG01 (sample SAMN05326645, study PRJNA326480) | marine metagenome | isolation source: seawater | place: Pacific Ocean: South East | collected 2011
GAATTCCCCAAGGTGGCTCCGAAGGACCTCGATGGCCGTTATGCCGTGGTGGGCGGCGGCCCTGCGGGCATGTCCACTGCCCTCGAGCTGGCCCGCCGCGGTGCAGAGGTGGACTTGTTCGAGGCCGGTAAAGCGCTGGGCGGACAGTTCCTCTTGGCGCGTCAAATCCCAGGCAAGGAAGAGTTCGCAGAGACGCTGCGTTATTACCAGCATGAATTGGACCGCCATGGTGTAACGATTCACTTGGGCCGACCGTTTGGAGACGATGAGGTAAGGCAAGCGGCTTCTGAAGGGCATCCGTTCGAGGCCATCGCCTGGTGCGCTGGAGTCCGGCCGCGTGTGCCTGCAATTCTCGGTTCCGATTTGCCTCACGCCGTGGCGTATGACGCGGTTCTCCGTGGTGAGGTCGAAGTCGGGAAGCGGGTAGCCTTGATTGGGGCCGGCGGCATCGGGTTCGATGTGGCCGATTTCCTCTCCCATCCGCATGGTCAGGAAACTGTGGAGCGGTTTCGGACCAGCTGGGGCATTGACGCCGATATCGAGTCGGACGGAGGACTTGATACCCCGAGTCGACCGGAGACGCCACGTGACATTTTCCTGCTCCAGCGCAAGGAAGGCAAACCCGGCAAAGGGTTGGGCAAGACCACCGGCTGGATTCACCGCCTGACCCTGCGCCAACGTGGTGTCCATGCGATGCCCGGCGTCACTTACAAGGCCATCGAGCCCGGCGGCTTGCGGATCGAAGTGGGGGGAAAGGAGCAGTTCCTCGAAGTTGACCACGTGGTCTTCTGCTCGGGTCAGTTGTCCAACAACGAGACGGTGGCCGCTGTAAAATCCTCAGGGATTCCAGTCCAAGTCATCGGCGGGGCCAAGGAGGCCTATGGCATTGACGCAGAGCGCGCCATTCGCGAGGGATTCGAATGGGCCCGCGCCCTCTGAGGGTCAACGGATGTCGCGGTGGACGGGGTGTGGTACGGCGTTGCGCCAGCGACCGCCTGTGAGGTCAGGGATGTCTACGCGCGTCGAGCCTCGAGAGACGCTCTCCTCTCCGAGGATGCCGACCATGCTCCACAGCACGCCATCATAGACGTTGAGGTCCAGAGGTAATCCTTGGTTCAAGCAGCGGATGAGCCGGTACATCATGATGAAGTCCATGCCGCCATGGCCCTGTTTGTGCTCGGCGGCGAGCGCTTGCAGTCGGGTCCAGAGCGGGTGGGCGTAGCGGTCCCGCATTTCGGCGGTATCGGCATCCTCGAGCCAACTGTGGCCCCAAGACGGGCCGTGGTCCACGTACATCCGGGACGGGTAGCCGTAGTGGGCCGCTTTGGAGCCTACGACCTTGTCCAGGCGATTGTACGGGCGTCCAGTGTGGGTGTCGAATTGGAGCACGATGCTCTTGCCTCCGACCGTGCGGATGAGTGTGGTGTTGACGTCGCCGCATTTCACCCGTCCAGCCATGTCCTGAAGGGCCGCTTCACCGGAATTCTCCAGTGCCTCACTGAGGGCAGCCTCGCGGGAACTCATGCTCACCAGATGAGACAAGGTGTCGCCCCGCAGGATGTCGAAGTACATGCACACGGGCCCGAGGCCATGGGTGGTGTATAGGTTGCCGTTGCGATACAGGTGGTGCTTCAAGCGCCAACGGTCTTCGTAGTAGGTCGGATCCAGCATCATCGCCCGCAGATCGTGCAGGTAAGCGCACTCGGCATGAGTCAGCGTGCCGAAGACGCCTTCCTGAATCATGTTCAGAATCCACAGTTCCTCGCCATTGTAGCAGCAGTTCTCGAGCATGATGCAATGCCGCTGCGTTTCCTCCGCAACTTGAATGAGGTCGATGCCTTCTTGGTAGGTGGTGGCGATGGGGACTTCGCTGGCGGCGTGCAGGCCTTGGCGCATGGCGTGGGCGGCCATGGGCGTGTGCCATTCCCAAGGGGTGCAGATCAGGGCCAGGTCGGCCACTTCTGTGCTGCAGGCGGCTTTCCATGCCGCGTCGCTTCCGGTGAAGGCCCGCGGGGCATCCTTTTGGAATTCTGCAATGCGCGCCGCGGCCTTTTCAATCTTGGCGGGGTTGATGTCGCTGATGGCTGTGATTTCGGCGTGGCCTTCTCCCACGAGCCACTCCAGCATGTCGATCAAGCTGCTGCCTCGGTTGCCGAGCCCGATGAGGGCAATGCGCACCTTCGGCAGGGCTTCCGTCTGAAGGTCAAAGACGGAGCCTTGCAAGCCGGCCTGTGCGACGCGCTCGCCGAGGAAGGCATTGAAGTCTTCATTGGGGACCTGTGCCTTGAGTCCGCGGGAGGCCATCAGGCCGCCCAATCCGAGCAGGCCACCGCTTAAGAATTTCCGTCGCTTCATGGCCTCAAAGTAGGGCGCGGACGGGGTGTCAGAGAAAAAGCGACTTCAATTCCGCTTCACTCAAGATCCGTGAGGGGCATGGAGTGGGAAGGCCACATTCCAAGTCGCCGATGGCGTGGCGGATGAGGCGTAGGGTGGGAAAGCCGATGGCGGCTGTCATGCGGCGCACCTGTCGGTTCTTGCCCTCGTCGATCTTCAGCTCTAACCAGGTGGTCGGGATGTTCGCGCGATACCGGATGGGGGGTGTGCGCTCCCAAGGAGGAGTGTGGTCTGGCAAAAGCCGCGCTTTGGCTGGCCGGGTGGTGAACACCTTTCCCTTGGCCTTGAGCTGCATGGGGCGCTCGAGCGATTGGAGGTCTTCCGCTTTGGGGATGCCTTCGACCTGAACGTGATATGTCTTCCAGATTTTGCGGCCACCGTGGCCTTCAAGAATGCGGCGCTTCAGGTCGTTGTCATCGGTGAGCAGGAGGAGGCCCTCGGAGTCGCGGTCGAGACGACCGATGGGGTAGACGTCCTTGGGGAAGTCGCCCAGTTCCGACAGGCCGGGGTGGCCAGCTTCAGGGGTGAACTGGCTGAGCATGCCGTACGGCTTGATGACGGCATGGGTGGCCATCGCTTTAGGCTCTGGATGGGCTCATTCGACCCAGTCGGCGACGAAGACGTTGGTGGAACGAGTGCGGCCGTTGTTGCGGTTGGAGCTGAAAGCAATGCGCTTTCCGTCCGGCGAGAACATGGGGAAGCTGTCAAAGGCGCTGTCGAAAGTGATTTGGACCGGCTCGGCGCCATGGATGTCCGTCATGAAAATGTTGAACGGGAAGGCCTTTGTCTTGTGGTTGGAGCTAAACAGGATATGCTCTCCGTCGGGGTGGAAGTACGGAGCCCAATTGGCACCGCCAAGGTTGGTGATCTGTCGCATGTCGCTGCCGTCGGCTCGACTGATCCACAGCTCCATTTCGGTGGGCTGAACCAACCCCCGCTGCAACAGTTGGATGTAGGTTCCGGCTTCATCGCCCACAGGCCGGCTGGCCCGCCAAACGATGTATTCTCCGTCCGGGCTGAAAAACGCGCCTCCGTCGTAACCAATCTTGGCCGTCAGCCGCTGGATGTTGCTGCCGTCGATGTCGCAGGTGTATAGCTCGAGGTCGCCATCCCGTGTGCTGGTGAAAACAATCTTGTCGCCTCGGGGGCTCACCGTGGCTTCCGCATCATACCCTTCACCGCCGATCAACAACGTGGGTTCCCCGCCTCCCACGGGTGCGGTGTAGATGTCATAGTTGGGGTAAATGGGCCACACGTATTCTCCTCCGGGTCCGCGGCTCGGAACTTCCGGGCATGCGGTGTCCGCAGCGTGGGTGGAGGCGTATAGGATGGTCCTGTCGCCGGGCATGAAGTAGCCGCAGGTCGTGCGGCCAAAGCCGGTGCTGACCGGTGAGGGAGGCGTTTCGGACGGGGTTCCGTCCGCGAGGTCCATGACGTAAATCTGGTCGCACTCAACATTCCAGATGGGGTTGGTGGCTTGGAAGACCAACTTTCTTCCATCGAATGACCAGTAGGCCTCCGCATTGTCGCCGCCGTAGGTCAGTTGCCGCACGTTGGTCAAATGGATTTCTTGCTCGTAAGCGCGGTCCAAGCTGTCGGGCAGGTCCGGCATTTGAAGTGGGGGCGCAGCGGGCGTTGTGACCAAGGCATCTTGACCTGGCTTTGCGGTGTTGTTGGTGGAGTCGGAAGCAGCTTCTGTGCAGCCAGCCAAGAAGAACAGTCCTCCGGCCAACGGGAGAACACATGAGGAGAATGGGATGCGCATGGTAAAAAGGCTCAGCGAATTTAGAACTTCATGTTCCCATTCAGGCTTCATTCTTCATGTCCGTTCCTCCTCTCTTTCCTAGCCTTGGTGTCGTTCTGGCGTTGTTCGTGGGGTGTCAATCCGGCCCCGGCTCGGAAGTCCTGCTCATCGAGAACCGATCCATGGAAGCCAGCATGGCTGCATTCCGGGCAGATGTGGAAGCCTTGACCTCGGACGGGTTTGAGGGCAGAGAGACCGGAACCCCGGGGGCTTATGCTTCCGGGGAATGGGTAGCGGGCCGCATGGCGGCGTTGGGTTTGATGGCGGCAGGAGACAGTGGCTTCTTCCAGACTTTCCGGTACAAGCCCCATCCGCCCATGCAGGTGCACGGAGATACATTGAAAACGATGGGCATGGCCGTGGTCACCGAGGTGATCGGGAAGAATGTGCTCGGCGCCACCACCTCTCCTGCAGATTCGATTTCGGGTTGGGGTGTCATTGGTTGCCATCACGACCACTTGGGCTGGGGAGATGAAAACAGCCTGTGGCGCGGCGCAGCAGACGGAGGTTCGGCCATGCACCCTGGTGCGGATGACAATGCGAGTGGTGTGGCCATGGTGCTGGAATTGGCGTCTCGCCATTCGGTGGTTCCGCTGACGGAATCCCCATTGCTCATGGCCAGCTTCAGCGGGGAGGAGAAGGGGCTGTGGGGGTCCAACCACTACACCGACGAAGCCACGATTGGACTCGGCAACATTGATTGGATGATGAATTTTGATATGGTGGGGCGCTTGCGTGGTGATACGCTGGCGGTATACGGCAATGGCACTTCTCCTGTGTGGAACGACATCCTGGAATTCTGCAATACCGCGGAAGGCGACGGGTTCGAGCTGGTGTTAAGCGAGAGTGGGGTTGGCCCATCGGACCATACATCCTTCTATCTGGAGGACATTCCGGTCCTGCATTTCTTTACCGGCCAACATGAGGACTACCACAAGCCAACGGATACCGCAGACAAACTGAATTACGAAGGCATGGTGCGCATTGCAGATTTTGCGGCTTGCATCGTGCGTGAGCTTGGTGCTCAGGATTCTATTCCTTTTGCCAAGACAAAAGACAGCTCCAATGACGACATGCCCCGGTTCAAGGTGACGCTGGGTGTTGTTCCGGACTATCTGTTTTCGGGCACGGGAATGCGGATTGATGGTGTGAGTGAAGACCGTCCGGCGGCCAATGCTGGGATGAAAAAGGGCGACATCGTGGTGCGAATGGGCGACCATGACGTCAATGACATGATGGGGTACATGGAAGGCCTCGCGATGTTCGAAGAGGGGCAGGTCACCGCGGTGGAGGTTGTTCGGAGCGGTAGGAGTTTGGTTCTCGACGTCAAATGGGACTGAGTATCTTTGGCAATCAAGGTGTTCCACCGCGCTGGCCTTCGGGCCGGTGAGGAAAGTCCGGACAGCAAAGGGTACCGTACTCTCTGAAAGGGGAGGCGCCCGCAAGGGTGACAGACAGTGCTTCAGAGATTTAGACCGCCGATGGCCTTCGGGCACAGGCAAGGGTGAGAAGGTGGGGTAAGAGCCCACCAGCGTGTTGGGTGACCGCACGGCTCAGGCAAACCTTTCGGGCTGCAAGACCATGTAAACCAGTGTTTGAGGGCGACCCGCTCGATGCTGGAGGGTAGGTTGCGTTAGATCAATGGTGGAAGTCCTTCGGGACAACAGAATCCGGCTTACAGCCTTGACGTCCCCGGGGCTTGCCCCGGGGATTTGTCGTCTGTCGCAGCCCTGAAAGTTTGTGTTTGGCAAATCCGTTGTTGTTTTGCATCTCCTAGCAAATACGAAACGACGTATTTCATTTCAATTCAACCATGGCGAAGAAAGCAGCCATTTCGCTGGATGCCGGAGAGCTCCAGCAGATCAGAAGTTTTTACGAGCAAGAGCGCATCCAGCTTGCGGCGCGGCTCCAACATGTGGATCAGGTCATTGCCCGTTTGGGAGGCGCGAGTGCGCCCATTTCCGGAAGCGCGCCCACTGTTGTGGTGGCGCCAGCGCCTGCAGTACCCAAGAAGCGCGGACCTGGTCGTCCAAGGAAGACCGAAGCCTCGGTAGAGGTCAAGTCCGCGAAGAAGGCAGGACGTCCAAGAAAGCGCGGTCCAAAGAGTGTGTGGGGCAATTTCATTTTGCGCCGTCTGCGCCAATGCGACCGTCCGCTGAGTTATTCTGAATTGGTGCGGGATGCGATGGTGCTGAACAATCTGCCGGCAGAAAAGGAGAAGAATGCGAAAGCGAGCGTGCTGAATGCTGCTTTCCGATTGCGGAGTACCCTCGGTAAGATTGACACCGTGGGGCTGCCCGGCAAGAAGGAGAAGTTTTTGGTCCTGAAATCTTGGATGAATGGCGATGTCGGACTCAAGGCGCCTTATGACAAGCTCCTTGCATCCGTGGCCAACAAGCCGATGGACGATCGTGGTCGTCAGCCCCGCCGTCCGTCTTCTGCTTCGGGCACGGAATCCAAGGTGAAAGCGCGGATGAAGTCGGCGGATGCCAAGACTGCCGCAAAGCAGGCGCCGGCCCGCAAACCGTCCGCCAAGAAGACGTCCGCAAAGCCAGCCGCCAAAAAGACTCAGGCTCGCAAGCCTGCAGTAAAGAAGGCCGCTGCGAAGCCTGCAGCGAAGAAGGCCACTGCAAAACCTGCTTCCAAAAAGGCGCCGGGCCGTAAGCCCGCTTCCAAGAAGACGGCGGCGAAGAAGGCTTGATTATCCCTTTATGAAAACGAAAAAGGGCGCCTTTCTAGGCGCCCTTTTTTTGCAATCGATTCTGCTCACGCCTGGTGGAACGGGTAGCGGTAGTCCCGCGGCGGCGTAAGGGTTTCCTTGATCGTGCGCGGGCTGACCCAACGGAGCAGGTTGAGATAGGATCCGGCCTTGTCGTTGGTGCCGGAACCTCGGGCTCCACCGAACGGCTGTTGGCCCACGACAGCTCCGGTTGGCTTGTCGTTGATGTAGAAGTTGCCGGCGGCATTCTCTAAGGCGCGCATGGCGTCGTCAATGGCATAGCGGTCGCGGGCGAAGACGGCTCCGGTCAAGGCGTATTCGCTGGTGCTGTCCACTGTTTCCAAGGCGGCGTCAAAGTCTTCAGCTGGGTAGACGTAGAGGGTCACAACAGGTCCGAAGATTTCCTCTTCCATGGTCCTGAAGTGCGGCGTCTTGGCCATGACCACCGTCGGCTGCACGAAATAGCCCACGCTGTCGTCGCATCCGCCACCACAGAGAATCTCGGCATCAGCGCTTTCGCGGGCATAATCGATGTAGCCTTTGATTTTGTTGAAAGAGCGGCGGCTGATCACGGCCCCCATGAAGTTCGTCGGGTCGGCTGGCGTGCCCACTTTGAGCGTACCCACTTCGGCGAGGAGCTTCTCCTGGATCTCGGGCCAAAGGTTGTCGGGTAGGTACACGCGGCTGGCAGCGCTGCATTTCTGCCCTTGGAATTCGAAGGCGCCACGCACGATGCCGGTCACCACTTCATCTACATTGGCGGAAGCGTGCGCAAGGATGAAGTCCTTGCCGCCCGTCTCACCGACGATGCGTGGATAGGTCTTGTATTGGGCGATGTTCTGCCCGATGGTCTGCCAGAGGTGGCGGAAGACGCCGGTGCTGCCCGTGAAGTGCAGGCCGGAGAAGTCGGCGTGGTTGAAGACGACATCGCCAGCCACAGGGCCATCCACGGTCACCAGGTTGATGACGCCTTCCGGCAGGCCGGCTTCGTGAAGCAGCTCCATGATGACGTGCGCGGAGTAGATCTGCTCGTCGGAGGGCTTCCAAACGACCACATTGCCCATCAAAGCAGCAGAAATCGGCAGGTTGCCGGCGATGGCCGTGAAGTTGAACGGAGTAATGGCAAACACGAAGCCTTCGAGTGCGCGGTATTCCAGGCGGTTCCAGATGCCCGGTGCGCTTTCCGGTTGCTGGGCATAGATCTCTTGGGCGAAGTGGCAATTGAACCGCAGGAAGTCGATGAACTCACAGGCGGCATCGATCTCGGCTTGGTGCAGGTTCTTTCCTTGAGCGAGCATGGTGGCCGCATTGATGCGCGTGCGCCACGGGCCAGCCAGCATTTCGGCGGCGCGGAGGAAGATGCTTGCGCGCTGCTCCCAATCCAGAGCGGCCCATCCGGTGCGGGCCTCTAGGGCGGCGTCGATGGCCTCCCGAACGTGGTCTGCCGTGCCGAAATGCGCGTGGCCGATGACCCGCTGGTGGTCGTGCGGCGGAGTCAGTGGGCGGCGGTCGTCTGTGGTGACTTGGCGACCTCCGATCACCATGGGCACGGACACTGGGTCCTGGTTCAGCATGCGCTCATACTCGGCGAGCTGGGCTTCGCGCTCGGGGCTGCCCGGGCTGTAGGACAGGACGGGTTCGTTTTCAGGGTACGGGACTTGAAAGAATGCGTTGGGCATGGGGAATCGTTCTGGGTGCAAAGGTAGCTGGGAGAACAGGGCCGGAAAGGGTCAGGCTACTCCTGTTGAAAACCCCCGCCATTCCTACACGGAACACCCGGTTTGCGCCGGAATTTGGTGTCATGCCCTCATTGCGGAGAGATGGCCACCCTCGACAGCGGGTTTGGCTGCGCTTCTTGTGCTCGGTGTTCCTGCTGTGGAGCGCTGCAAGCGTGGCTGCGCAGGACTGGGGGGAGTTGAGGAACAGGGCGGATGCAGCCTATGCATCCTCGGATTGGGCGGTGGCTTTGGCCGAATATGAAAAGCTCGTCAGTCTGTTTCCTGAAGAAGGGTGTCTGCATTCCCGTTTGGGGGGGTGTGCGCTCCGGGAACCAGGAAGACTCAACATGGCGAGGCGCCATTTGGGCATTGCCATGCGGTCCAATTGCGAGGAGGCTGACCTCGAATTCCACCGTGCCAGATTGGCCCACCTTGAATATGATTTCAGCAAGGCGCGGGATTTGTACGCGGCCTATTTGGAAACGGGAGGCAAAAAAGCCCGGTTCCGGACCGAGGCTATGGTCTGGGAGCAGTCTTGTGTGGCCGTGGATTGGGACCCCGAGGAGCGGGTTTCGGTTCGGGTCCTGGACCGTTTCCCTGCCGAGCCGGATTTGGCGTTCCGCTATTACCGGCCTCAGACTCCTGGATTGCGGCTTGTCAGCATCCCCGTTGCCCTTCGCTCCAAAGCAGATGGCAAGGAAAGTCCGGGCAACATGGCATTCCACGACAGGGACACGGCTCTCGTCTACAGCTCCTTGGGCAAGAATGGCAAACTTGGAAAGGACCTTTTCCGCATCGCGCTGCACGGCGGGGAGTACGGGGAGTCCCAACGGCTTCCCGACGGCGTCAATACTGCTTGGGATGAGGACGATGCCTACCTGTCGCCGGATGGGGTGTTGTATTTCTCCAGCAACCGGCCGGGTGGTCTGGGGGGCAAGGACATCTACGCGGTGCGATGGGCAAATGGATGGCCTCAGGGAGACCCGGAGCGTTTGCCCTTCCCGATCAACACCGTCAACGATGACGCTTTTTTCGTGCCTGAACCGGATGGAGGGGCTTGGCTTTTCTCGAACAGGGCGGCGTCCAGAGGCAAGGTCCACGCATACCGCGTCGCCCTCTCTGAATCGGAATTCGTGAAAGGTTCGGTCACCTGGGTTGAGGAGGAAATGGAGGCGGAGGGATTGAGGTTGCGGGTGTATTCCGGCGGTGAATCCATCGCGGAATCCGCGCCGGGCGGTGAGGAAGGGCATTTGAGCATGCCTCAAATCCAGTCTGGGGGTGGGGTCCGATTGGTCTTGGAAAATGCTGAGGGCAAAGTTGTTGCAGAAGCGTTCGGTGAGGCTGAGGAGACTTGGCGCCTGAACAAGAGAGGGCAGGGGTGGACGTTCGAGGAGCAAGCCCGCCCCGATTGGGCCATGTTGGCGGATTTTACCCCAACTGAGGTTGTCGCACCTGAGCGCCAGGATGAACAGGGGGCAGGGACGTTGGCCGTGTGGTCGGATTGGGTCAAGGATCGGATGCCGGAAGACGCGGCTGTTGCTGAGGAGTTTGTCGCGGAAAACACGCCTCAGTCGACCGTCTCGGGCGAGCCAGAGGATGCCGTGTCAGCCAATACCGCGGCCCCGTCTCTTGTGGAGTCCATCGTTCCATCATCAGGTGACCCTGAGGCATGGGTGGATTTGCCGAAGAATCCGGAGGCCGTGGCGACCTGGTTGGAAGAGAACGAGGAAGATGCAGAGGTCGTTTGGGCGACCAAAGCCAGCACGGTGTTGACGCTGGAGCGGGACTTTCTTGACAATCCCAACATGGCTTCAGCGGGAACACTTTACGATTTGCTGGATGATTTGGAAATGTGGTCCCCCGATCCCAGTCGTTTGGATGCCAAGCTGTTGGATGCATTGGACTTTGAGGAAGTACGGAGCATGCTGGACGCATGGACTTATGCGGTGCAGTCTGCCACCAACCCGGCTTTGGCGAAAGTGGCGGGCGAAGCCGCTCTGGCTTTTCGCCGTGAGAAGTTGGCCATCCGCGAGTTGTGGGAGGCCGAGGGAATCAATTTGAGGCCGCTGATGGCGCGCTGGTCCGATTGGAAAGATGCACGGCGTGGGGTGGAGGGGGTAGATCCGAATGCGGCGGACATGGCACTGGGAGAGGGAGATCAATTGTTCGAGGATTGGGAGGGGGTGTTGTTGGATGCTCCTGCTATCTGGACCCGCAAGGAGCAAAGGGGATGGCGCGGCAATTGGCTGCGTCGACAGAATGAGCAACTTGCTCGGCATATGGCCCTGTGGCAGGAGCACCGAGAAACCCTGCTCGTGGCCGAGAAGGAGGAAGCGATGGCGGTAGCGTCCACGACACCTTCGGATGAGCCTCAACGAACCGATGCTGCCGCCGGTGCAGCAGCATCGACATCGAGCCTGGAAAACAGGGGTGGGGAGTTAGAGTCCATGGCGCAGAGGACCGCCGCCGAACTGGATGTAGCGGAATCCATGGTGCCTGCGGAATCGGGGAAAGATGAAGCGGATGAAGCGCTCGATGTGGAGCCGAGCTCAGAAGAGACGGGGCAAGCCGGCCAAGCGTTGTCCTGGCTGGACCCTGTGAATCCAGAATTGCAGGAGTTCGCCGGCGGCCAAGCCCTGCTCGGCGCACTGTTTGGTGCCGAACTCAATGCCGCTACCGAGGAAGTCAAAATCGCGATGGTGGAGGAGTTGGAATGGGTGTCCATGCAATGGGCGGCAGCCTTGTCCTCCTCTGCACGGGTTGCCAAGAAAATGAACGCTGTTGCGGATGCAGCCAACGGGCTGGGGGTTCCCATAGTCGAAGGTCCTCCGACAACGGCGCAATTGGAATCAGATTGGGGACAGCCTTTCCTAGAGCTCAAGGATGCCGTCTTGGCTGAACTGGAAGCGCTGGCAGAGGCTGAAGTGCGGTCGTGGCAATCGGAATGGAAACAGTGGCAGCGTGACGTAAAGTCGGACGAGCAGCTGATTGAGGAGGAATCCTGGAAGGCCTTGGAAGCAGGAGAGGCGGAGTTGGTGGTGTTGGCCCGGCGGATTGAAGAGGCAGAGCGCGGGGCAAGGGGGGAAGAGAAAGCCCTGAATCAGGAGTTGATGCATGCCCTTCGCATGGAGCAGGCGGCTTTGGCGCACGGATTGAAAGAGGCCTCGCTGGCCTTCCGCACTGAGTTGGAAGAACGGGAAGATGCAGGTGCAATTGCCATGGTCTCCGTCGAGGACGGTCAGCGGCAGAATCAAGCAAACCGAGAGGAACAAGGAGAACAAGGGCAGCAGGGAGAACAACGAGAAATGGGCCTGGTTGCGCCGGAACGGAGCGAAAAGGCGTCATCTGAAATGAAGGAGACGAGGGATGATTTAGGAGCGCCCGCCATGGTCGGTCCCGATGGAGATGAAGCGATGGTGGAGCTCGCTCCAGGTGAATTGCCCTTGCTCGAAACTTCGAATTCAAGCGCGGTGGAGACGCCTTCCGCGTCAACAGAAGCTGCCCTCGTACCTCAGGCCGATGCGGGCGGTTCCGCGTCTTCGGAGCCTGGGGAGGCAACGGAGGCATTTGCAGGGTCCAGTTTGGAGCGTGATTCGCCATCGCTGACTGGGTCAGGTTTAACGGAACCAGAGATTTCGGCTGTAGTGCAGGCGGACATGGAAGGGGGTGTCGAAGGTGGGCAAAGCGTGGCTGCCGAAGTCGAGGTGGAGCCATTGGATTCGCGCCTGTCGGAGCAGACTCCCTTGTTTCCTGCGTGGGCAGGGAGCGCAGAGTCAGAGCGCCGTTTGCTCGTGGAAGTGTTGGCGCAGTTGACCCGTGAATGGCGTGAGCTGGATGTCGCAACGCAACGCCGTGCCGAAATCGGATTGCAGCCAGAGGAGAAGGCGCTCCTCGAATCGTTTGCCGATTGGCAACAGGCTTTTTCGGTCAAACAGGCGGCGGATTCTCCAGCGCAACGCAATCGGGCCCAAAAGGACCTGTTCTTCAGTGAGCGTGATGTTCTGGATGCATGGTCTAAACTGCTGGAAACCCGGCCGGACATCACCCCGGCAGGGTTGGCTCAGCTCAGTGTGGCGTGGTCTGATGACAGGTCTGTTGCCATGGTCCGTTCCAACGATGAAGCAACGGCAGTGAGAGGAGAGAATGCAATTGAGCCTGCAGTGGCGTCAGCCTTGCCAAGTGCGGCAGTGATGGAGACTTCCGAGGGTGCTGCGCCGTCATCCTCAGGGCAGACCGCCGTCGGGTCGTCCGAACCGCAGGCAGCGGAAGCCACGACTGAAGCCGTGTCCGGCGACGGTGGGCTGGAAAACGGGGCCTGGCAACCTCTGACCAGAGCGGAGGAACAGGAAAAAACCGGGTCATCCGGCAGGACCATTTCCAACGAGATCCCGGATGATCGTGTGGCACTTAACCAAGAACGGGAATTGGAGCAACAAAGCTGGGCTCAGGCGTTCGGTGTCGAGCTGCCTGCAGCAGAGGTGGTGGGGCAATCCAGGGGAGGTTCTTCAGGTGTGCGTATCCGCCCCATTCGTCGTGAAGAAATGGAAAGGGCCATCCTGTCGGCTGCTTCTGCATCGGCTTCAGGGCAATCCGTCAAAGCGGCTGAGCGGTATTCAAGTGAAGCCGGGGCGCCGCGGTTGGAGGGTGTGGAATACAAGGTGCAGATTGGCGCATTCCGAAATCCCCTTCCAGCGGCTTTGTTTGCTGCCTTTGATCCGATGTGGGCCGTGACCGCCGCTTCAGGCATCACTCGCTATCTCGCAGGAAGCTTCGATGCTTACGATTCGGCTGTTGTGGCGCGGGATGTCATTCGTTCCATGGGGTATGAGGACGCCTTTGTCGTTCGGTTTGTGGATGGAGAGCGGGTGCGCGCACCCCGTCCTCCTGCGGATGCCTTGGCCTTGGAGCGCGCTGAAATGGCTGAATCTGGCAACCCAGTTACAAGCGATGAGCCCGAATCCTTGGTGGAGGGAAGCGCATCATCGTCTGTCACACCCGATGAGAGCAGTGAGCTTGAGACAACAAGGCAGGATGGTGCCCGCTCAACGGCAATTCCGACCACCAAGGAGGAAATTGCCATCTGGTCCGACATTCAAGGGCGGGTTTACAGTGTGCAGGTGGGGGCTTTCCGGGGTGTTCCGGATGCACAGGCGCTTGAAAAGCTGGGAACACTGACACGCGAAGATGCGGGAGCAGATGGTTGGTTGCGCCTTTTTTCTGGACGCTTTGCCAGCGAAGCCGAAGCACGGAGGCACCTCGCAGAGCTTCGTGGGCGCGGCCTAGAGGATGCATTCGTCGTGGTGTACATCAATGGTCGGCGGATTCCGTTGCTGCAAGCTGAGACCACGGCGACCAGTGGGCTGGATGCGCTCACCCTTCCTCAGCCCACTGTGGTTGGAGGGGGCGCAATTGAAGCAGCGGATGGACCAGGTTTAGCGCCAGATGCTCCGCCAGGACAGCGGAAGTGGCAAGTTCAGCTTGGTGCCTACAGCAGCACTATCCCCGTGCGTCTGGCTAACGCGATTTTGGATGCGCCACTCGAGTGGGAAGTTCAATCCGTTCGAGAAGGTGGGTTGACCCGGTACGTCACGCGACAGACGTCTGATTTGTCTCAGGCTGAACGGTGGCTGGAACTGGCGCAGGGCATGGGCTTTTTGAATGCCTCCGTATTGTCCGGAGATTAAGAAGACTCAATTTGCTGAAAGCAAGGCTTTTCGGCTTTCGTGACCTATTTTTGCGCCCCTTTTAGGGGCTCGCGTCTGTTGCCCCTTGATTCCTTTCTCCAACGGAAGACGCGTCTGTTGGATACAAAAGACCCTTCGAGTCATGATGACCGAAGAAAACAACCAGCCTGAAGATCAGGCGAATGCATCCCATGATGCTGCTGCGGATCAGCCGCAGGAGGCCCAAGAGGCAACCACGCCCGAGGCCACTGAAGAATTAGAAACCCCTGCTGAGGAAGCTCCGGCAGCCGAAGAGGCTCCTGCTGAGGAAGCTCCGGCCGCTGAAGAGGCTCCTGCTGAGGAAGCTCCGGCCGCTGAAGAGGCTCCTGCCGAGGAAGCTCCGGCTGCTGAAGAGGTTCCTGCTGAGGAAGCTCCGGCTGCTGAAGAAGCTCCTTCTGAGGAGGCTGCGGCAGCTGAAGAGGCTCCTGCTGAGGAAGCTCCGGCCGCTGAAGAGGTTCCTGCGGAGGAAACTCCGGCTGCTGAAGAGGCTCCTGCTGAGGAAGCTCCGGCTGCTGAAGAGGCTCCCGCTGAGGAGAAGCCTGCTGAGCCCTGGGTGATGCGTGAACTCGATGTGCCCAGCGATGAATTCGACTGGGATGAGGATGCCGCGTCCAAGGACGAAATGGACCCCGAAGAACGGACCAAGCTTGAAGACCTCTACGAAGGCAGCTTGAACCTGATTCGTGAGTCCGAGGTCGTCGACGGTACCGTAGTCAGCATCGGCAAGAAAGAAATCGTGGTCAACATCGGCTACAAGTCGGAAGGCGTCATTGGCGCTTCTGAGTTCCGTTACAACCCCGAACTCCGCGTCGGAGATGTGGTTCCGGTGTTCGTGGAGCAGCAGGAAGACCGCAATGGTCAGCTGGTGGTGTCCCACCGCACCGCTCGCATCCACAGCGCTTGGCTCAAGGTCAATGGCGCACTCGAAAACGACGAAATCATCATGGGTACGGTTAAGTGCCGGACCAAAGGTGGACTCATCGTGGACGTGTTCGGCATCGAAGCCTTCCTGCCCGGCAGCCAGATTGACGTCAAGCCCATCCGCGACTACGACGAATACGTCGGCAAGCAGATGGAATTCAAAGTCGTCAAGATCAACCAAGAGTACAAGAATGTCGTCGTCTCCCATAAGGCCCTCATCGAGGCCGAATTGGAAGAGCAGAAGCGCCAGATCATCTCCGGACTGGAGAAGGGTCAGGTCCTCGAAGGCGTGGTCAAGAACATCACCAGCTACGGTGTGTTCGTGGACCTCGGCGGTGTCGACGGTCTGGTGCACATCACCGACCTCAGCTGGGGCCGCGTGAGCCACCCGGAGGAAGTGGTCGAAGTCGACCAGCGTCTGAATGTGGTCATCCTCGATTTCGACGACGATCGCAAGCGAATCGCCCTCGGCATCAAGCAGCTCACGGCGCACCCGTGGGATGCCATGTCTGAGAACGTTAATGTCGGCGACAAAATCAAGGGCAAGGTTGTGGTCGTGGCCGACTACGGTGCCTTCGTGGAAGTCGCAGAAGGTGTCGAAGGCCTGCTTCACGTCAGCGAGATGAGCTGGAGCCAGCACCTGCGCAGCGCCCAGGAGTTCCTGAAGGTCGGCGACGAGATTGAGACCGTGGTGCTCGGCATCGACCGCGAAGAGCGAAAGATGAGCCTCGGCATGAAGCAACTCGTGCCGGATCCGTGGGACAACATCGAGTTCAAGTTCCCGGTGCAATCCAAGCACTCCGGAAAGGTCCGCAACTTCACCAACTTCGGCTTGTTTGTCGAGATGGAAGAGGGCATCGACGGCCTCGTCCACATCTCCGACCTCAGCTGGGAGAAGAAGATCAAGCACCCCTCCGAGTTTTGCAACGTGGGAGACGAGATCGAAGTGGTCGTGCTCGAGCTCGACAAGGCCAACCGCCGCATGAGCCTCGGTCACAAGCAACTCCAAGAGAACCCATGGGACACGTTCGAGAGCGTGTTCGAGGTGGGCTCGACGCACAAGGGTACGGTTGTATCCATTGACGGCAGCAATGTCGGAGTGGCCCTCCCGTACGGTGTGGAAGGATACTGCCAGGCCAAGCACCTCAAGCGCGAGGACGGCACCGAGATTAAGGTTGAGGAGAGTGCAGACTTCATCGTGCTCGAGTTCAACCGGAATGCCAAGCGCATCACGGTTAGCCATCTCCGGACCTACGAGGAGCCGCCCGCCAAGAAGCGGGGTGGCACGGACAACCGAAAACGTCGCGATGACCGCGATCGCGGTTCGAGCCCGGCCACGCAGCGTGCGGTGCGCGAGATGAACGAACGTCAGGCTAAGACCACGTTTGGCGATCTCGATGTTCTTTCCCAGCTCAAGGAGCAAATGGAAGGCGCCCCTGCCGCCGATCCTGCAGCTGAAGAGCCCAAGGAGGAAAAGAAGCCGACAGCCAAGAAGAAGACCACCAAGAAGGCCAAGGCGGAGGCCGTTGCCGAAGAGGCTCCGGCCGCTGAGGAAGCCGCTGCCGAAGAGGCTTCTGCTGCCGATGACACCGCTGGTGACGACGCCGCTACAGAAGGAAAAGAGGAGAAGTCCTGATTTTTTTCTGACCGACATGGAAAAGGGAGGCCATTGTGCCTCCCTTTTTCGTTTGTCCTTTTTCCGACTCCACTACTTTTGCAATCGCCCATGGGTACCGAGCACCTCCTCATCAGCCCGCTCCAATTCCAGTTGACCCTGGATCGCCTCGCCCATCAGTTGGTAGAGGAACACGGTCAGTTTCAAAACAGTGCCTTGGTCGGCATTCAGCCGAGGGGCATTTACGTGGCTGCCCAGCTTCGGGATCGGATTCAGGCCATTCTTGGTGGGGATTCCCCGCGCTGTGGGGATCTGGACATCACCTTCTTTCGGGACGATTTCCGCCGGCAGGACAAGCCACTTCAAGCGGCAGCGACCAATTTGGACTTCACGGTCGAGGACTTGAGAATCGTCCTGGTCGACGACGTCTTGTTCACGGGTCGGACCATTCGGGCTGCGATGGACGCCTTGTTGGCCCATGGGCGGCCTTCCACCGTCGAGCTGGCGGTGCTCGTTGACCGCAGGTTCCGCCGGGAATTGCCCATTGAGCCTAAATACGTAGGGCGCAGTGTGGATAGTTTGGATAGCCAGCGGGTCAAAGTCATCTGGTCCGAGCACGACGGAGAAGGAGAGGACCGTGTCGAATTGATCAACCCCAAACCCGACCATGGCTGAATTCTCATCGCGTCACTTGCTCGGCATCCGGGGACTCAAGCGCTCTGATATTGAAGCCGTTTTCCAAAACGCAAGGGAGTTCAAGGCGGTCATCAACCGGCCCATCAAGAAGGTGCCGAGCCTCCGGGACTTGACGGTAGCCAACTTGTTTTTTGAAAATAGCACGCGGACCCGCCTGAGTTTCGAGCTGGCCGAAAAGCGCCTGTCTGCGGACGTGGTCAATTTCTCCGCGGCGTCATCGAGCGTCAAGAAAGGAGAGACGTTGGCCGATACGGTGAACAACATCTTGGCGATGAAGGTGGACATGGTGGTGATGCGCCACCCACACCCCGGCGCACCCCATTACCTCGCAGAGAAAATCGGGGTTCCCATCATCAACGCGGGTGACGGCACCCACGAGCATCCCACGCAGGCTTTGTTGGACAGCTTCACCCTGACCGAAAAGCTAGGGTCTTTGGAGGGCAAGAAAGTGTGCATTTTCGGAGACATTCGCCACAGCCGTGTGGCCCTGTCCAATGTGTTATGCCTCAAACTGCTCGGCGCCGAGGTCATGGTATGCGGCCCGGCCACTCTGATCCCAAAGCATTTTGGCAGCATGGGCGTTCAAGTGGGCCACGATGTCGACGCGGCTCTGGCCTGGTGCGATGTGGCCAATGTTCTTCGCATCCAATTGGAGCGGCAGGGAACGGAAGTGCCATATTTCCCGAGCTTGGAAGAATACCATGCCGGATTCGGCATCACCCAGAAACGGCTCGACCGGTTGTCGCATCGACCGTTGATCTTGCATCCCGGCCCCATGAACCGAGGGGTGGAGATTGCCAGTGATGTGGCAGATGGAGACGATGCGGTCATCCTTGATCAGGTTGAAAACGGGGTGGCGGTCCGCATGGCAGTGTTGTACCTCTTGGCCGGGCGATTGGGCGGGTCGGAGGATTGACCTATTTTCGACCGAATACAGAATCGCGACATGAAATTTGAAGTCGACAAGCGGGAGAAGTTGGTCGTCGTGACCGCCAAAGTGGAGAAGTTGGATGCCCTGTGTGCTCCGGAACTGAAAGGAGAGCTGGTCCTCGCCAACAAGGAAGGACACCGCAATATGGTTTTGGACCTGAGTGAGACGCGCTACATCGACTCCAGCGGTCTGAGTGCCATTTTGATTGGTCATCGCGGTTGCCGGGATGCCCATGGCTCGTTTGTACTGTGCGGCCTGCAACCCGCTGTGGAGAAGCTGGTCAGCATCAGCCAACTTGACAGCGTCCTCAAAATTGTTCCCACCGCTCAAGAGGCAGTGGATTTTGTTTACATGGAGGAAGTGGAACGCGACCTCTGACCCCCCCCCTTGACCATGAAAGCTTTCTTTCCCGCAGCTCTGCTGCTTCTTGCCACCGCCAGTGTGGCTTCCGCCCAGTGTGATCCCATGTCCGTCGATTTCGGAGAAGAAACCTGGGGCCTCGCTCCAGATGCTGAAACGACCTTCTTTGATACGGCCTATGTGGACGTGGCCTATGCGGACGAAGTGCACTTGTTGGTCCCTTCTTTCGCCATTGACGTTGTGCCGGATACCCCGTTGAACGCTCCCATTGACTCTGTGGTCATCGAAGCGGTGGTCCTCGTGGACACCCTTTCTGGCGACACCCTCACTTTCGAGGAGGCCGGGTTGGAATACATCTGCAACAACAACGGTGATTGCGTCGACCCATGCACCTTTCTCGGAGGAGGACAGTACTGCGCTTCCTTCGGCGGAACGCCGATTGTGGAAGGCAATTACGTGCTGAGTATGGAGGTGTCCGTGTGGGCGACTGTCTTCGGTTTCCCGTTGGCCACGCCGTTTAGCTTTGACGGTTTTCCGTTCCCCATCCTCGGAGAAACGGTGGACAGCGTCGAAGAATGGAGCACGGCCTTTCAGGTCTACCCGAATCCGGTTCGCGACCGCTTGACGGTCAAGGGAGCAATAGGCGCCGTGGCGTCCTTGCGTTCACTCGATGGTCGCGTGTTGCGCTCCGAGGCCCTGACTTCCGGAGTGGCTGAGCTGGACTTAGCCAGCGTGCCCAATGGCATCTACTTCCTGACTTTGGTCGGCGAAGGTGTGGACGAGGTGCAGCGCCTCGTCGTCCAACACTGAGGCCATTGCGCTTCGAGGTGACCATTCTCGGTTGCGGGGCCGCGATGCCCCTGCCGGGAAGGAACCCTTCGGCGCAGGTCGTCAACGTTCACGAAAAGCAATTCCTGCTCGATTGCGGGGAAGGAACGCAGATTGCTTTGCGTCATGCCCGCGTGCGCATGATGCGCATCGACCACATTGCGATATCGCACCTGCACGGAGACCATTACCTAGGATTGCCGGGATTGGTGTCCACTTTTAATCTGCTCGGACGAGAACGCGCCTTGCACGTATATGGCCCACCGGGGTTGAAGCAAGTGTTAAACCTGCACCAGCAAGTTGGTGAGGGGAAATTGGACTTCCCTCTGCATTTTCATCCCACTCAGGTGGAAGGGCCGGAGGTCCTGCATGAAGACAAAACGGTGACGCTGGAGAGTTTTCCGGTGCGCCATCGGATTCCCACTACTGGTTTCATCCTTCGGGAAAAGGCCAAAGAGCCGGGCGTGAAGCGGGAATTGGTGAGGTCATGCCAATTGATTCCTTCTGAAATCTTGGCCTTGAAGAGGGGAGAAGATGTGGTTCGTGAGGACGGTACGGTCATTTCATTTGCCGAAGCTTGCCATCCCGCACCGAAGCCGAGGAGTTATGCGTTTGCCGCGGACACGCGATATTGGGAATCGGTTGCGGAGTTTGTGAAGGGGGTGGATGTCCTTTATCACGAGGCGACGTTCGGGCAAGCGATGAAGCAGCGGGCTGAGAAAACGTTTCACAGCACGGCAGCACAGGCGGGGCGTATTGCAGCGAAAGCGAAGGTTGGTAGGCTGATCATCGGTCACATTTCAGCCCGCTATACCGACTTTGATGAGTTGCTGGCTGAAGCCAGGGCTGAGTTTCCACGAACGGAGTTGGCGGAAGATGGGATGCAGTTGGATGTGGATTCCTTTTGAGAATTTTATGCCCCTCGTTGAGTAGAGCGGACTCAGCCTCTTGATGTGTGGGCTACATTTGCTATCTAGAACCAGTCTTAATAAGATATGCCCCGCATCCTCATCGCTGACAGCAACCAACTCGTAGCCTGTGGTCTTCAGGCCATTTTGCGTTCGCATGGGCTTCAAGAGGTAGTGGGTCAGGCACGGACGGAAGAAGAGATGTTGGATTTGATCCAGCACTTTTCCCCGGAGTTGGTCATTCTGGACTTCGTTTCGAAGGGCTTTTCTGTGGACTCCATTGTCCGGCTCAAGGCGATGGGCAGAATTCGCGTGTTGGCCCTGACAGATGCACAGCGTGGTGCGACGCTCGTAAATGCACTTCGCGCTGGCGTTGATGGATATGTGAAGAAGGATTGTGATTTGCAGGAGATTGTCGAAGCTGTTCGCGAGACCCACTGCGGTCGGAAGTTCTTCTGTTCCCAAATTTTGGAGACAATCAAGAAGGAGGGAATCAACTTGGAGTCGCTCGATGTGGTTGAGCCAGATTGTGCAGGCATCAGACTCAGCAAGCGGGAATTAGAGGTTATTCTGTTGATTGCGGAAGGGTTCACCAACCCTCAGATTTCGGAGAAGTTGTTTGTCAGTCCCCACACGGTAACCACACACCGACGGAACATTCTTCAGAAGCTTGGGGTCAACAACACTGCGTCGGTCGTCTTGTACGCCGTACAGGCAGGTTTGGTGAGCCCCAATAAGTTCCTGTTTGCGCGAGTGGCCTGATTCACAGTTGAGTGGGGCGCTTTGCTTCCCCCTATTTTTGCAAAGCGATTGAGAGACCTAAATGAAAGGCCCATGATGACGACGACCCTCTTCGATATCCAACCCATCTCTCAATCGCGGATTGCAGAACTTGACATGGCCAACCTCAAGTTTGGCAGTGTCTTTTCGGACCACCAGTTCCGAATGGATTTCGAAGGTGGGGAATGGAAGACCGGGGTTATCGAGCCATTTGGCGACATGCGCATCAGCCCAGCATCCATGTCTTTGCACTATGGGCAAGCCATTTTTGAAGGGATGAAGGCCTTTCGTCAAGAGGACGGCGGAATCGCTCTATTCCGTCCGGAGGCCAACATCGCAAGGTTCAATGTCAGTGCGGACCGCATGTGTATGCCCGCGGTCAATAAAGAAGTGTTTTTCGAAGCGTTGAACGAGCTCATCCGCATGGATCGGAAATGGGTGCCGGATGGGGATGGTGCTTCGTTGTACATCCGTCCTTTCATGTTCTCTACGGAGGTGCATGTGGGGGTCAAGCCGAGCACAGAGTACCGCTTCATGATTTTCACCTGTCCAGTCGGGCCTTATTACGATGGAAGCGTGAAGGTGAAAGTGGAGACCGAGTACACCCGCGCAGCCCCAGGGGGCACTGGATTTGCCAAGGCAGCAGGCAACTATGCCGCGGCACTCAAACCCACTGAATTGGCCAAAGCGCAGGGCTACCAGCAGATCCTGTGGACGGACGCTGTGGAGCACAAGTACATTGAGGAAAGTGGCACCATGAACGCGGTGTTTGTGCTCAACGGAAAATTGGTTTCCCCGGCTTTGGGTGATACTGTGTTGAACGGGGTGACCCGGAACAGCATTCTTACTCTCGCGCGCCACTTCGGGATGGAAGTGGAAGAGCGGCGGGTGGCAGTGGCCGAGCTCAAAGCAGCTGCGGAGTCTGGTGCGTTGACCGAAGCCTTCGGTGTGGGAACGGCTGCGACCATGACGCCCATTGAGGCCATTGGTTTCCAAGGAGGAGACGTGGCCTTGCCAGAGGTTTCGACTTGGACGGTGATGCCGAAGCTGGCGCAAGCCTTGGACGACATCCGTCGGGGCCGGGCAGAAGACCCCTTCGGCTGGAGAATCCTCCTCTGAAGGCGATGGCGCTACTCAGTCGCCAGCAGTCTGGTCGGGTTGTCCTGTTTGGGGTCGCCTTATCTCTATTGCCGTTTTCTGCGTTGTCTCAGCAAGCAGGTGTGGACTTGATGGGCAGTCCCATACCCGGCATTACGGCACACGGACACCACGCGATCGGTGTGAACCCCTCGTTGCTGGCTTCAGAACGTCCTTTTCAGGATCGCAAGGCATGGCAGGACATGCCGGATTCCTTGTCGCGGCAACAGAGAAGGCAATGGCGGAAGGAGAACCGACTTCGGTTTTTCAGTGGCGTGGAAGGCGGCCTGGTGCTGCGAACCCCTGTGCTGGACGGTACACCTCTGGTACAGTGGTCCGGTGGGAACCGGGAATGGACCTTGGCTGAACGCCGAGACCTTGCGCAGCAGATGGGAGAGGCCCCGACCTCTGCCGATGTCCAACTGCGTTGGGCGGGGTGGTCGCGTCATGGTCAACGTGGCGGCTGGGCTTGGAGTGTGGAAGACCGTTACTCTGCATCGGCTTCACCCAGCCCTGTTTTGGCGAGCTACGTCATGTTGGGACCGGCTTCAAGTCTGTATGACCAGGTCCAACTGTCAGATGGCAGCATCGTGGATACGGAAGACTTGACGCAATCCCAGTTTGAGATGGCCGAGTCCGGCATCCGAAATGGGGGCGATGTGTTGGCGCTGGAGTTGCTCGATGGCAGTCATTTTGCCGTGCAGCACGTCCGTTCGTACGGGGCTGGCTTTGGCATCAAGTGGTTGGATACGAAAGCCTTGACCGTGGCCACCGGTTTTGCGGCACGCTATTACCGAGGTACGGGTTACTACGAAGTGGATTCCGAGAACCGCACCGCCTTTGCCGCATTCAACAAAGGGTTTGGCGCAGAGCTGGTTGCCCCCAATGCCACGCTTGGAAGTGCGCTTCGGCCCGCCGGATTCGGGGTGGCGGTGGATGCTTCGGTGCGGGTAGAAGTGGCAGATTTATGGTTCGCCTCCTTGGCCGTCACCGAGGTAGGCAGCATGGATTGGCGAGGGGAGTCGTACAGCTTGAACAACCCGGTGGCCACATTGGAGGATTGGGTGGCCCAACAAGGCGGTGCATTGGATCTGCTCAACGAGGGGCTGTCGCCTTCGGCGCTCTTTTTGGAAGCCACACCGGAACGCCGCGTTGTGGATTTGCCGACCCGGGTTCGCCTCGATGGTGGAATGCGCCTCGGGAGCAGGGCCTTAATCGGCATCGAGTTGGCGGCCCCGATCAACGACGCATTGCTTCGTCAGCCGACGGAAGTGGGGGTGGGCGGTCGGACACCGCTGGGCCCTTTGCTGGCGATGGGGGGGCTTCGTTGGAGGAACACGCAAGGTTGGACCGCACCGGTGGGCATCATTTGGTGTCCGAAGAATGGGCAATCCCAATTCGGACTGGCCACAGACGATGCCTTCGGTTGGTTGGCGCCTGAGCGCCGTTGGGGTTGGGGGTGGAGTTACACGCGAACTTTGATTCCAGCGCGGGGTTTGAGAAAGGTGAATTGAACCTTTCAATCCCGACGAAAATGAAACACGTCCGATCCCTGCCCTTGACCCTTTTCGCCCTGATCGGTGCCACCGCTGCGCTGGCATCCGGTTGCGATTCCCCTTCTCATTCGCCTTCAACAACAACGCCCATGACCGAGCTCTCCCAAATCCGAGATACACCGCCTGTAGGCCGTGAATTTGCCGTTCTCGCTGGCGGCTGCTTCTGGTGTACGGAAGCCATTTACGCAGAAATGAACGGCGTGGAGAAAGTGGAGAGCGGCTACACCGGCGGACACATTAAAAACCCGGGTTATCGTGAAATCTGTACGGGCCGAACTGGCCATGCAGAATCCGTGCGCATCACGTTCGACCCTGAGATGGTGAGCTTCGGTGAGCTGTTAGAAGTGTTTTGGCGAACCCACAACCCAACCACGTTGAACCGTCAAGGTGCAGATGTTGGAACCCAGTATCGCAGCGCCATCTTTCCGCAAACCGATGAACAGGAGCAAGTGGCCCAGGCCTCGTTGAAGGCGGCGGAAGAGGCGAAGCTTTGGGAGGATACAATCGTCACAACGATTGAGCCGGCAGCGGTGTTCTATGTGGCTGAGGACTACCACCAGGATTACTATGCCAACAATCCGGACCAAGGATATTGCGTGGCTGTGGTTGGTCCGAAGGTGGAGAAGTTCAGAGCGCTCTTTGCGGACAAATTGAAGTCGGCCAACTGAGCGAATTTGGAGGAGTGTAAGGGAGGCTCGGCCTCCCTTGCATTTGAGCCCTTATTCCATGTATGTACATGTGTTGTATGAACAACAATGATGTGGTCCCATGATGTCAGGATGCATTCAGGGGAGAACCCGTCGGCACTCAATTTGTCATTCTCTGGATTTCTCCAGCATTCTCGTCCCTTTTCATCGCAATAGCCTTTTACCGGTGCAATTCTGATTTCCGAATCCCCGAACCTTATGCCTTCCGACCTCGATACACAAGTTCAATTCGTCTTGCATCCCGCATGCGAGCGTGGCCAAGCTGATCACGGGTGGCTCAGCACCTACCACAGCTTCAGCTTTGCGGGGTGGCATGACCCCAGTAAGATGCACTTCGGTGCCTTGAGGGTGCTCAACGATGACGACGTGGCCGGAGGAGGGGGGTTTGGAACCCACCCGCACGACAACATGGAGATTGTCACGATTCCCACCTCCGGTGCGCTGGAGCACAAGGACAGTATGGGGAACAGCTCGGTGATCCGTGAGGGGGATGTTCAAGTCATGTCGGCAGGTACGGGCATCTGGCACAGTGAATTCAACCACAGCAGCGGTGAGGCAGTCCGCTTCTTCCAAGTGTGGATTTATCCCGATACACGCGACTTGACCCCTCGGTATGACCAAAAGAAGTACGGCGCGGGGGTGGCCAACGATGGCTTCACCACCTTGGTGACGCCGGATGGCAGTGCCGGTGTGCGCATTCACCAGAACGCGTACTTCCAGTGGGGCAATTTTAGGGCGGGCCACACGGTGGATTACGCCATGCACGGAGCCGGCCAGGGTGTCTACGTGATGGTGATCGAAGGCGAGGCGGAAGTGCTCGGCAAGAAACTCGGCCGCCGCGATGCGATTGGGGTGTGGGATACGGCGTCTTTGTCGTTGACCGCATCTTCAGATTGTGAATTGCTCTTGATTGAGGTGCCCATGCGGTGGTGAAGTGCCTTGTTTGCAATTGGCACTCTGACTTTGGGAATGTCCACCTTACCTCGGCGAACCCCCCGTAATTTCGAGGGATTCATCGCATGTTGAGCAATTGGTGGAATCGATGGGGCCTAGCGTCCCTGCGCCGTGAACCGGCGGCTGTCCGTGCCCGGGAGGGCCGAGGGTTGTCCTCGACCTCTCATCTCGTGTTCCTCGTCCCCGGCCACAAGTCAGGACTTCGCAGGGAGTTGCGCCAGTTGGTGGCGGACTTGTCTGTGCGGACAGACATCCCTGATTGGACCTGTGTTGTGGACACAGGTTGGACCCGAAAGGCCCACGCCAAAAGCCGCGCGCAGCGCATCAAGCGAAGCGAGAATGCGACCCTGCTTCCGCCGGATTTCCCGCAAGACCCACGCATCCATCTTTTGTGGAGGGATGATGTTTCGAGACAGGGGCTACCCAAGGTCCTGCCAGAACCCTTGAAGCGTGAAGGTGTTCTCATCTGTTTGCACCGTGGAGGGGAACAACTGGTGATGGAGGCTTTGCTCAAACGGTCGACCCTAGGTTTCAAAGTGGGGCCGACTGTGGAAGAAGGAGATGAATTGGATTTCATGCTGGCGTGGCCAGACGATGGCGGCATGTCGGAATTCGTCGAATTGACGTTGCATTACTTGAATACACTCGACTTGAAATGACCAAGCGATTCACGGGTCTTGGTGTGGCCCTCATCACACCATTCAATGCAGAAGGTGCCCTTGATTTTCCGGGCTTGGAGCGGATGGTTCACCATGTTTCAGGCAGCAAGGCTCATTTTCTGGTGGTCCTTGGCAGTACAGGTGAGGCCCAGCTCATGGATGCGGAAGAAAAGAGACGGGTGCTCGATTTCGTGCAGGAGGTCAATGGTGGACGTTTGCCCATCGTGGCCGGGTTTGATGCGGGTGGGGGCACCGCCTCGGCTGTTCAGCGACTGCATCAGATGGACACGACGGGTTTGGACGGCCTGCTGATCAGTCCGCCGCCTTACATCAAGCCGGGTCAGGCCGGTGTGGTGGACATGTTCCAGGCGCTTTCGGCCGCCTCGCCCTTGCCGATCATCCTGTACAATGTGCCGAGCCGCACGGGGGTGCATCTGACACCGGAGACCATCATCGACATCGCTCAATCTTGCGGCCAGGTGGTTGCCTTGAAACAAGCTTGGGATGACATGATCGAATTCCGCGCCATCCGCGCTGGTGTCCCAGAGGCCTTCACTTTGTTGTCGGGTGACGATGTCAATGCCATTCCCATGATGTCCATCGGTGGGGATGGATTGGTCAGTGTGATTGGCAATGCATATCCGAACCGTTGGGCAGAAGCCATGGACCTGGCCATGTTCGGCTCAGTCAAAGAGGCAGAAGCGAGCCTGTTGGATCAGAGGACGCTGTTGGAAGCCCTGTTCAACGAGGGCAACCCCACAGGAATCAAGGCAGTCTGCGATTTGCTCGGATTGTGCGGTCCTTCTCCTCGAAAGCCGCTGATGCCGGCGTCCAAAGCCTATCGAGACACCCTGTACTCGGCCATGGCATCTGTAGATGCCCGTCCGGTCGGCACGGAGTCCTGAGGTCCGGGGTCGTCAGGCGAGTAAGCCTTGTTTGACGGAGATGACCTCTTTGCAAGAGGTCACAATTTGGCTCGGCCCCAAACCATATTTCTCTAGCAGTTGCGCGGGGGTGCCGGACTCTCCGAAGCTGTCGTTGACGGCCACCAATCGCTGGGGCGCCGGCATGTGCTGAGTCAGGCAGGCGGCTACGCTTTCACCTAGACCTCCAGCACGCTGGTGCTCTTCAGCAGAGACCACGCATCCCGTGCGGCTGACGCTCTCGAGCAGGGCCTTCTTGTCCAGGGGTTTGATGGTGTGCATGTCGATCAGGTCGACGGAAATGCCTTCGGAAGCGAGTTGGCGGGCTGCGAGGATGGAATTCCACACAATGTGACCATTGGTCACGAGGGTGACGTCGCTACCGGTCGTGATGCGGCGGGCCTTGCCGATGACAAAAGGCTCATCTGCGCTTGTGATGACGGGCACTTTCGGCCGGCCGAAACGGAAGTAGACCGGACCATGGTGCTCGGCGATGGCGTGGGTGGCATTTCGCGTTTGCTCGTAGTCACACGTGTGGATGACCGTCATGTTCGGCAGCATCTTCATCA
>MDTG01045896.1_pt1 | contig 27896 bp, 27 predicted proteins | sample 811421 | NCBI WGS metagenome assembly MDTG01 (sample SAMN05326645, study PRJNA326480) | marine metagenome | isolation source: seawater | place: Pacific Ocean: South East | collected 2011
ATAATTGCTTTTAAACCATCAATAGCTTTTATTTTTTTTCCTTCATTATATGTTCTTCCATGGTAATTAATTGGTATCTCAAATATATTTATACCAATCTTTGATAGTTTAGTTGTTACTTCAGGACAAAAGGTAAATCCTTTTTCTTTTAATGTTAGGGATTTAAATATCTTGGAGTCTAACATTTTGTAACAAGTATGTGCATCTGTTAAATTTTGATTATTTATTTTATTTGATATAAAGGTTAAGAGAATATTTCCCCATATTCTTATTTTATGGCTAAAGTTTTGAACATTTGAAAACTTATCTTTTTTTAAAACCCTTGAACCATATATTGCTTTATAATTATTTTTTTCAATTTCATTTATAAAAATTTCATATTGATTTGGATCATACTCTAAATCAGCATCCTGAATAATTACATAATCTCCATTTACAAATTTTTGTGCACTGCAGATTGCTGCACCCTTACCTTTATTTTGATCATGCAAAATAATATTATCAATTTTATCTTCAAAATTTTCTAAAATTTTCTCTCTAGAACCATCTGTAGAAAAATCATCTACAACAATTATTTGTTTTTTGATATTTGTTTCTAAAACTTTTTTCAATAAAATTTCTATCGAGTTAATTTCATTGTATACAGGTATGATAACTGTTAATTTCATTTTTAAATTTTAGATGATTAAAATTATATTATCCAGCTTTTTAGTTACTCTATTGTATACCCCTTTAGGTATATATTTCCATAAAGGCAATAACTTAATATCTTTTTCATTACAACTAATTTTTGGATTAATAATAATTTCTTTTTTCGCTTTATTTTTAAATTTTTTTTTTTCCTTTAAGTCAGATATTAAATTCAGTATTTTTATTATTAAGTTTTTTAATTCTTTTTAAATATAGAAAAATTTATTTTAGCAAAAATTTTTTTATTTTTTGTACTTTTTCTTCATTTATAATTTTTTTACTAATAACAAATAGCAATATATATAGGCCTGATGCGGGTCTATATCATTTACCATTTATAAATATACTAAATGAAGAAAAAATCATAATAGGAATTTCAAATTTACATTTTAGATTTGGCCATATATCTATTATCCAATATATATCTGCATTCACGAATAACATTATATTTGAAACAAATGGGATTATTTTTGCTGGCGCTCTAATTGCAAGTTCAGTTATAATTAATTTTTTATCTCACTTATATATAAATATTAAAAATAAAAAAATTGATTTTCACTTTTTATTCATTTTTTCTGTATTAGTTTTTATTTTATATAAGATGAATAGATTCGGTGAGTATGGAAATGATGCTCCCGCACATTTCTTAATGTTTTTTTTAGTATCAGAGATAATTAAAAATTTTCACAATACTAAAATTAAAGATATTTCAAATTATTTTCTATTATCGATATTTATAATAATGAATAAAGTAATTCTCATTACATCAATTTTATTTCCTATGGTATTTTTTCTTAAAAATAAAATAACATTTAAAATATTAGATAAAAAATTTTTTTTTATTTTTCTGTTTTTAATTTTATGGAGTTTAAAAAATATTTTAGTTAGTGGTTGTTTTCTATACCCACTAAAAATTTCATGTTTAAGTAATTTAAGCTGGGGCAATATAGAAAAAGCTAGTAATGTTTCTATAGAAAATGAAGCATGGGCTAAAGGATGGCCGGATTATAGAAAGACAAATATTAACAAAGTTTCTCAGTCAGAGTACAGAGAAGATTTTTTATGGCTTAAAACTTGGGCAAATAATCATTTTTTAATTATATTAAAAATATTAATTCCATATATTTCTCTTCTAACTATTGTTTTAATTATATTTATTTTAAAAAGCGAAAGAAGGACAAAATTAAAAAAAGAAAAGTTTATCTACATCATTTTAGCAGTTAGCTTAATTGGAATTCTTGTGTGGTTTTATAAAGTTCCAACTTTCAGGTACGGATATTCATACATAATCTTATTTATATCAATAATATTTGCTATAATTGGAAGTAAATTTTTATCAAAAAAAAAATCAATTCTAATTTTTAAATATTTAATTGTATTTCTTTTAATAATTTTTTCTTTAAAAAACTTAAATAGAATTATATTTGAGAACAAAAATTATTTTAATTACCCCTGGGCAAAATTTTATTCATACAATACAGATAATAAAATTTTAAATCATAAATATAAAGTTATAAATAACAAAAAAATTTATACACCTTTAAATGAATACTGCATGTATAGTAAGGCTCCTTGTGGAAAAATACATAAAAATTTAAAAATTGAATATAAAAAAAATTATCTATTTATGTTGATTGAATCTAAGTAATTTTAAAATCATTTCTCTAGATAAATCATTATATTTTGTTGGATTATTAATCCTGAAAAAAATTCGATCTTTAAAACTATCTAAACCATTTCCTAAATTTTTTTGACAGCAATGAGGCATATGCCAAGTTGTAGCGTATAGAATTAAAATAATAAAAAAAATAAAATTTTTAAAATTTAATTTTTTTATTACTTTAGTTTTTTCTTTCAAAAAAAATGAAGAAATAAAAATTAATACAAATATAAAAAATATATTAAGATATCTTCCCCAGTCATTTACAACTATAAATATTGAAAACAAAAAAAATAATTGTAAAATTAAAAAAATAATAAAAATATAAATCTCTTTTTTTTTTAACTTTTGAAGTAATAAAAACAAAATCAAAGGAATGAAAAAAAGCAATATGGCAATAGTATATGTTTTTACATAGTCATAGGATATAATGTATTCAGACAAACCAAAACTTCTATAAGAATTTAAATACTTTGAAAAAGTTATCTCTGTTAGTGCTCCTGTGCAAATTTCTGGGGTTAGTCCACTTTGTATTAAACGACTACAAACTAAACTCTCTATGTTTGACTCATTACTTGAAAAAAAAACTAGTATAAATACGGCAATAAAAGAACCAGAAATCAAAAATAATTCATTATATAAATTATTTATATTTATTTTTATATTATTTTTATATAGATAAAAAATTTTTGTAAAAATAAAAAAGGTTGAAAAAAAAATAAATATTTCATGTATTAAAACAAATGAAAAACCTATAAAAAAAAAAAATAAATTTCTAATTAATGACCATTCTAATTTATTTAATAAAAATGTAATATAAATTGTAAAAAATGCAAAAAATATAACCTCTTTTCTTCCAATAGTTAAAGGATCATAAAAAGTAAAAGCTATAGTCACAGGAGAAAACAACAAAAATAAAAATAATAAATTTATTTTTTTTTTTACTAATAATCTTAAAAAATAAAAATAAAAATAAAAAAAAAAGAAATGTTTGAATAAATATTAATAAGTAAATTACATTAATCGACAAAGTATTACTTATTAGCAAAATTATTTCTCCTGATAGACCTCTTCTTAAAATTCCACCTTCATAATTCATTAACCAGTCACCTGCTATCCAGGAATTTTCTCTTAATGATAATCTAATTGAAAAATAAAGGTAATTTAAAAAAATAAAGAAAAAAAATATTTTTATTAATGTATGTATATTAAATAAGTTTAATTTAAACATGCAAAATCTTTATATTCCAAATATATTATAAATTCGATATCAATCTTTAATGGAGAAATTATATTATGTTTATTGAGGATACCTCATTAATAATAGCAACAAAGGAAAGATTAAATAGTCTAAAAAGATTTTTTTTTTCTATTAATGAATATATCAACAAATTTAACGAAATTTTTATTATAGATAGTTCATCAAAAATAGTTCATAAAAAAATTATTGATAATTTTTCAAAATATAAAAATTTAAAAATTATTAATTCAGAAGCATCTTCATCTTTACAAAGAAATATTGGAATTAAAAACTTCAATAAAAATAATAAATTTTTGATGTTTTGTGATGACGATATTATATTTCATGGTAATTCATTTTTAAATATGGATCAATTCATAAATCAATTTCCAGATAATGTTGGTTATGGTTTTAATTTACTAGAAAAAAAAAATTTAGGTTATTTAGAAAAATTAAAAAAGATTGACTTTTTAAAGAATAGTGGTTTCTATCATAATAATCCTGGTATTGTTTGTCAAAATGGGTGGCACACCAAAATATCAAATGCTGAAAAAAATCATAGAGCTATGTGGTTAAGTACGCAAGCGTGTATATATAATTCAAAGTATATTAATAACAAAACGTCTTTTGATATCAATTTAGGAAAGTATAGTTATTTAGAAGATTTATTTTTCAGCTACGATTTAGGAAAGAAAGGAAGATTGGATATAATTTATAATGCTACTTATGTCCACCCAGATAATATTAATAGGACAAGTATGAGCTTTGGGATTAAAGAAGTTTTAAATAGGTACAAATTTGTAAAAAAAAATAACTTAAATTTACTAAAATTTTTTATTACTATTTTTTTAAAATCATTAATTACCTTTTTACAAATTTTAGTTTTAAGAATTAATTTGATACCTAAGTTTTTTGGGAATCTATTTGGGATAATTTTATGTATTATAAAACTAAAAAAATAATTAATATTTTTTTTATTTTACCAATAATTTACTTGATTGGAATAGAAATAATTTTAAGAATTGTTATTTTTTTAATTACTCTTAATTCAGGTATTTTAGTTTATGGGATTAATAAAAATATTAATTTAAATTTACATAGTATAAAAAAAAAAGAATTTTTTATTTTAAATAACTCAAAGTTTTTTAATAAAGAAGAAATTTATAAAATTGAAAATGAAAACCAAATTTGGATATTTGGTGGATCAACTTCAAATTCTGGTTTTTGCGATAGTAAAAATTTATCGTGGGTGGATTTATTAGAAACTAACTTAAATAAAAAAAATTTTTCTAAAAATGGAATAAATTCAAGTTTTTCACTAAATTTATTAAAATATGAATTGCAAAAAAAAGGGGGTCCAAAAATAATAATTTGGGCAAACAAAGTTAATGAAATATTACATAGCAAAAGAGCAAATAAATCTAAAGATGATTTCTTTTATTTTATAAATTCTTTAAAACTAAGTTTTAAGGAAAATTTGGTTATATTTTATTTTTTTGATGAAATATTACTAAGATTATTTGATAAAATTAATATAAATATCAGATATGAAAAAAATGTTTTAAGTGAAAAAGATTACTTATTTTCTTCAGAAAAATTTTTTCAAAACACAAAGATGGCAATTGATTTAGCAAAATTATACAAAATTGAAAAATTTGTTATCGTATCCATTTTCAACAAATCAAATTTAACAAATTTAGATACTGAGTTTTATAGATATTATTTAGAAAAAGTTAATAGATTAATAAACTTATATAGTTTTGTAAAATTTATTAATACAAAAAACTACATCAAACCTCATGAAAAAAAACTAGATCTGTTATGTGATACAATGCACCATAATTACATAGGAAAAAAAATAACAGCAAAAATAATTGCAAATTATATAAATGATTAGTAGCAATAATCTAAATTATTTAATTATTTTTCTATTCGTAGGAATTTGGTCATCTATTGGTTCTGATCCATATAATTTTTTAATTGTATTTGAAAAACCAAATTATCTTTATCTGAATATTACAAAAATGAATTTGGTTGAAATAATAAATTTTTTACGCTCCTTTTTCCCACTATTTAGTTTGGTGATCTGCTTATTTATTTTAATAAAATACAAATTATTTAATAAACAAAAAAATTTTATTTACATACTTTTATTCATTCAAATAATTCAAATCATAACAACTTTTTTTTCAAAAAACTCGATTATGGCAAATTTTGAAAATTCAATAGACCATATTGGAAGATATCATTGGACAATATCTTCTATAGCTTCAATATTAGTTTTCATGATTGCATTTAAATTAAAAAATTTTGATATAAAAAAACTTTTTTATATATCTGTTTTTTTTCTTTTTTTAATGTTTTTAATTTTTTCAGTAAAAAATACAATTGACTTTTTTTCAATGGATATAAGAACTTCCTTATATAATATTAGCGTTTTAAGAGAAGGCGCATACTTTTTAAATCATCAAATGCCTAGAGTAACTGGCATATCCAGATCAATTATTTTTTTGTATGTTGTAATATTTATTGTAAGCCAAAATTTAAATAAAAATTCTAATTATTTAAATTATATATTCTATGGAATGCTAATTACATTGGGAGCTTTTATTTTTATATACCAATCAAAGTATGCTCTTGGTGCATTTATTATAATTAATTTTATTTTCTTTTTTAATTTTAAAAACAAAATTCAAGGAGCAAAAATAATATTAGTATTATTTATTTCACAATTTTTAATATTTTTTATTTTTTCAAATTCAAGAATTATAATTAATAAAATTGACTCTAAAATCTTTTCTTTTAATGAAAAGGAAGACCTTTATAAGGAAGAAAATAGAATAAAACATTTTAGAAAGTTTGGAAATATTGGATTGGAAGGAATGGATTATGCTGATCATGCTATTTTTTCAGGTAGAATAGCATTATGGAAAGAATCAGCTAAGTATATAAAATCTAGACCCTTTTTAGGTTATGGCTCAATGTCAGATAGGGCAATTATTAACAAAAAAAGACTTAAAGATAATCAATTAATCAATCCTATTTCAAGTGCATTTTTCTATGCATTAATATCTGGAGGAATTTTTTCATTAATTTTATTTTTATATTTTTGGTTAAAAATAAGAGAAAAAATTTTTAATATTCTTATGATTCATAATATGAATAGTATTGAGAAAAAAATTGGAACAATTTTAATTTTATTAATTGGATTAAGATGTCTGATCGAAAACTCAATAATGTTATTTGGAGTAGATTATTTATTATTACTAAATTCTTTATTTTTAACGGAAAAAAAATGAAAATAACAATAATAATGTGTGTTCTAAACAGTATGCCTTATATTATGTCATCAATTGAGTCTTTTAGAAAACAAAAATATAAAAATAAAGAATTAATAATTGTAATTTCAAAATCAAATGATAATACCGATGACTACTTAAAAAACGTAAATGATAAGAACATAAAAAAATTTAACTTAAATGGTTCAATTTATAAATCATTAAATTTTGGAATTTCTAAGTCAAAAGGTGATATTATCGGTGTTTTGCACTCTGATGATATTTTTTTTAGTAAATTCACATTAGCAGACATTGCAAAAGAGTATAAAAAAAATAAAGCAGATATTATTTTTGGGAATATTCTTTACAGCAAAAAAAATGATTTAACAAAAATAAAAAGGAATTGGTCTAAAATAAATATTAGAGAAAAATATGATATTCCACCTCATACAGGTACATTTATAACGAAAAAAATATATAATAATTTTAAATATAATGAGAAATATTTAATTTCTGCTGATACAGATTTTCTAATTAGAATATTTAAAGATCAAGCTAAATATAAATATTTAAATAAGAATATAACTATTATGCGAACTGGTGGTTTAAGTACAAATTTATCATTTTTGATAAAAAAAACTAAGGAGGATTTATCTATTTTTAAAAAACATAAATTATCAACTTATGACTATTTTAAAAAAATATTAAGCAAAACTAATCAATTTTTATTTAAAGAAAATATAAGAGTCACACAGTTTCATAAAATTATGAATAATTGTTCTAGAATTAAATTCTTAGAGATAAAAAAAATAAGTAAAATTTATGGAAAAGTAATTTCAGCTTTGAATTTAGCTTTTATATCTTACAATTACAAATATAATTTAAGAACTCACAATTATTTATTTTGGTCTGATGGAGTTTTTTCAACTTTTTTCACAAAAGCTAAAAAAATACCGGGGCGAGAATATTTTTTAAAAATTATAAATATTATAAACAAAAAAAAAAATAATTATAAATTTAAAAGAATATATGTTCTTGGAAATCTACCACCAATTTCTAAAAAATGGTTAAGTAAAAATCTAAATTTTACTTATAGTCATATCAATCTTCCATTTGGAAATATTGAAAAAATAAAGAAATTTATTAAAAGATTAAAACTTCAAAACAATTCGCTTGTCATTTTGACGCTTCCTACACCCAAGCAAGAACTTTTAGGAAATTTTATTTTAAAAAAATTTAATAAAAATATTATTTTATGCATTGGTGGAAGTATAAATATATTAAGTGGTCAAGAAAAGGCATCACCGGATATATTAAACTTAATTAATCTAGAATGGCTATGGAGACTAAGATTCGACACCAAAAGAAGATTTAATAGATTAATTGAGAGTATATTTATTTTTTTTAAAATAATTTTTTTCAATAAAAATAGCATATTTTAATGAAGAAATATATTGGGTGGAGTTGTGAATTTTATAATAATACTGGTGAAGGTCAGTTAGCTAGAAAATTTATAAATACATATTTCAAAGATAAAAAAGTAAAAATAATCACTCCAAAATTTAATTTTATTCTCAGTCAATACATATACCAAATATTCGGTATATTTGTTTTGTGGAACTTTTATTTCAAAGGGAAAAAATTGATATATCTAAATTATTTACCACTATGGAATTTTTTTATTTTTTTATTTTCACCACCTACAACAATTTTTGGTCCTATAACAGGAAGTATTCAAATAAATAAAGTAAATAGTTTCAAATCTATTTTACGTTATTTCTTGATGCCCGCATTATATAAATTAAGTCTTGTAATTTTAAATCTAAGAGCAAAAAAAAATAATATTTGCTACCAATTTATTAATTAAATTTATTAGTAAAGATATTAAAAAAAAAACAATATTAAATTTTGTTTATCATAATATCAAATTTAAAAAAAATTTAAATAAAAGAAAAAAAAAATATGACTTAATTGTATATTACAGAAATCATGAGAACAAATTTTTTCCTCATCATTTAGTATTTATTAAAAAACAAGTTAAACTTGGAAAAAAAGTTTTAATTGTTGGTGATAAAATAAACATAAAAGGTTTAAAACAATTAAATAGAGTTAGTAAAAAAAAAATTTCATCATTTATAAGAGAATCTAAATATGCTCTTTCTGGTGATGAAAACTTATTATCATTATTTAATTTGGAATGTTTAAAAAATAGAGTTAAAATTATATTTAATTATAAACTTAAATTTCAAGCATCTAACATAAATAAAAAATTACTAAAATCTTACAATTTTGAATTACAAAAATTTACAAAATAAATTAATTTATTTTTTTATCATTTTAATAAATTTAGGTATAATTTTATTGTATGAAAAATTATTTTTATAATAATCATAAGATGTAGTTGCTAATTTTTTATATTTTTTATAATCATGAAATATATTTATAAGATAGTTTGCGACAATTTCTAAATCTTCTTCTTTATCAAAAATTTTACCATTAATTCCATTTTTCATAATATGATTTATTCCTCCTACTCTAAATGATAAATTTGGTAATCCTCTTGAATTAGCTTCAACTATAGAAATTCCATAAGCCTCATAATTTGAAAACAATATGTGGAAATGACTTTTAAGAAGATAATCTGATATATTTTTTTCCCCTGAGGTTTTGTTTTTGTTAATAAAATTAACTATTTTAATATTTTTATCATTAATTTTTTTATTTTTTAAACCAATAATTTTTAATTGTGAATTAATTCCACGTCTATTTAATATTTTATTTAAAATTATCGCTTTATCTAAACCTTTTCTTTTCCATTTTACACTCAGAGTAATTAGGTATAATTTTTTTTTTGATCTTTTGGAAATATGACTCTTTATTTTACTTCTAGTTACAGATGAAATAAAACTTGGCCCAATATGAAGCAACCGAAACTTGTAATATAACTTTTTATATTTTGTTTTCGCCCTTTTTAGCGCCCATTTACTAGCAAGAAAAATTCTGTGACAATTTTTTAAAGCATTTTGTTCTATTTTTTTTATTGAAATTTTTGTTTCATTTGAAACTTGTAATTTTTTAAAATAATGATCATAATAATCTGAATAAAGTAAATCTGTCCAAAGAATTATTGGAATATTAATTTTTAAATAAGCAACCAAAGATGAATCAAACGTAAGTACAAAATTTATATTTTTGTGCTTACTGAGTTTATTTTTAATTTGTTTAGCATAATTTTTTGATACAAATAGATTATAAGTTTCATCAAACTTTATTTTTTTCGTATATTTCAAATATTCTCTCTTTAATGCAAAGAGTTTTCTGAATGAATTATCTAATCTATCAATTTTGATAATTTCTATTTTATTATAAGATTTTAGTTTATTAAATATTGTATTTATAGCCCCAGACCAATAAACTCTATCATCCAAATTTGATCTAGAAATAATTGCTATTTTCATAATTTAATCAAAGATTTAAATTTTAGTTTTAATAAATTTCTAGTTTTTTTATTTGAATAATCAAATGCAAATATAATTAATAAGTAAGTTATTAATGTCGAATATGCTGCACCATCAATTCCAAAATTATTTATTAAAAAATAATTTAATATAATATTAATAATAGCTCCTAAAAAAACATTTGTAGCATATAACTTTTGTAAGTTTTTAGACACATACCAGTGTTCATTTATAACTCCATAAAATACAAAGATTATAGAAAATGATAAAATTTTAGTTGAGGTTATGCTGCCAATATAAACTTTACCAAATATATATGGTATTAAATAATCCGAACTTATTAAAACGAATGATATAATTAATAATGATAATTTAAAAATAATTGAATTAAGTTTTAATAAATTGAAATTATATTTTTTACTAATCAATAATATAGGTAACAGAGAAATTATAATAATTTTTGGTATAAAGTGAAAAATTTCAATATATCTTACAGATACTGAATAAATACCTAAATTATATTCATCTAAAATAGCATTGATCATTATCTGATCAATTCTCATATATAAAATTATGCTTATTGCTGAAATTAAAATAGGAAAACTTTTTAAAATTATATTTTTTATATTAACTAAATTTATTTTAACAATAAAATTGTTAGATTTTAAAAAATATAAGATATTTATTAAAATAAATACGATTAAAGAGTCTAAAATTAGTGCATAAAATATGTAAATAAAATCAAGTTCATATCTAATAATATAGAAAATAAAAATAAAAGCAGATATCAAACCTATTAATTGAGATATTACAATATACTTTGATAATGATTTTGCCTCAAAATAGCTGAAAAAAACTTCACAACTTCTAAGAATGATTCCTATTCCAATGATAAAAGAATAATCAAAATAGATTTGATCATTATTTATGAGATATATTAATAAAACAAATATTAAGTAATTTATTAAGCTAAATATAAATCTGAAATAGTAAGCATTCATAATAAATATATTATGATTATTATTTTTATTTTTAATTATCATATTTGTTAATACTGGATTCATTCCTAGAGATGAAATAGATGTAAATAAAAATAAAAATGCTAATAAATAGTTTAATATTCCAAATTTTTCTGGACCAAGATTTCTAGCTAAAATAATAGATAAAAATATATTTAATGAAGCTCTAAATAACTTATCAAAAACTAACCAGGATAAGTTAATTTTAAATTTTTTTTTATTAAATAATTTTAACAATTTATTATTTTTTTTTATATTTTATTTCATATAAATAGTAAGAAATAGGTATAAAATAAATCATACTTATCCAATTATTAAAAAAGTTTCCTGTTGGAATAATTGGCCATAAATTAATAAATATTCCAATTAACAAAGCACTTTCTGGATAAAATTTATTACTATCTTTTTTAAAGTAATCAATAATTTTATAACCTAAGTATAAAAATATAATAAACACAAATGAAAATCCAACTAAACCTGTTTCAGCCAAAAATTGAAGGTAAGTATTGTGTGGATGAGTAGAACAACCATAACCTTTTCTAGCTTCTCTTGTTGCCACTAAAGATTTAGAATATTTGTAACCATCTAAAAAAGATTTTTTTATATCTACAGTTGGACTATATTGAAATTTTTCACATTCATATCTAAACATTTTTACACCATGACCAAAAATTGGCTTATCTAAAAACATTCTTAAAGCAGTAGAATAGTGAGACTGATGATGAAAACTAAATATCATAAAATCAAGCTTTGTTTCACTAATATCTTTAATTAAAAATTTTTCATAATATTTTCCTTTAAATTGGTTAATGGTGTCATAAAAGTTTCGCTCGAAAATTTTAGGATTTTGTAAAGTAAATAAAGATGAAATAATTACAAAAAATGCGAGAATAGCTAACATCTTTTTTCTCAAATTTCCATTTATAATAAAAAAAATAAAACTAAATAAAATAATCAATCCAAATGCAGATCTATCTCCCGATCTATAAATCATTACAAGGGTAAAAATTATAATAATTATATCAGATAATTTAATTTTTTTTTTTAATTGATAAATTTTTAATACAAAATAAATAAACACTGGCAAAATTTTTTGTAAAAAACTTCCTAATATATATTTATCACCAAAAGGTCCACTTATTCTCATCAAATTTTGATTATCTGGTTTTAAACCAAATAAATCTACACCAAAAAAAACTTGGATAACGCTGTCTACTAGTACAAATATAAAAGTATATTTATATAATGAATATATGATTTTAGTGGAATTTTGTACTATGTTTAAAAAATAAATAATCGCTAAAGTGTAAAGTCCAAATCTCAAATAAAAAAAAGAAGATTTTAATGATATAGATATCTCTGAAGCAAAAATAGATAAAGTTACAATATAGATCCAAAATAAAATAAATATTTTAAATAAATTGTTGTCAATCAAGTGTAGAGGCTTGTCTTTTGAAAAATAATAGGAAAATAAAATAAATAAAACAAATAAAAATAATTCTCCTACAAAAGGTCCGGCTACTAAAGCTAAAGGCAATAAACCAATTATACAAATAGAGATTTTTTTTAACATTGAAATAAATTATGGTTTATATATAACAATTTTTTAAGAAATGACTAAACTTTATTGTGATACATCAAATTTAAGTGAAATTAATAATTGCATAAAAAAATACAAAATAAATGGGGTAACAACAAATCCTTCAATAATGAGGAAAGAGGGTGTAAAAAATTATAAAGCGCATTGCTTCAAAATACTTAATATTATCAATGGTAAACCACTATCCGTAGAAGTTTTTGCAGATAAAAATAAAGAAATCATCAGTCAAGCAAAAAGTATATCTAAATGGGATAAGAGTATTTATGTGAAAATTCCTGTAATAAATACAAAAGGTAAATTTCTAAAAAATATAATTAAAGAACTAAATAAAAATAATATTAAACTTAATATAACAGCTGTTTTTACTTTAAAACAAATATTACAAATTAAAAAAATAATTAATAAAAAAACTCCAACAATAATTTCAGTTTTTTGTGGAAGAATTGCAGATAATGGTATTGATCCAGAGCCAATAATAAAAAAAGCAAAAAAAATATTTAAAAATTATAAAAATGTTCAGATACTTTGGGCAAGCGTAAGAGAAGTTTATAATTTTTATCAGGCAAAACGAACTAAAAGTGATATTATAACTGTACCTCCTAATCTAATAAAAAAAATAAAATCAAAAAAAATAACTCTAGAAAATTATTCTAAAATTACCGTTAAACAATTTTTTGATGATGGGAGAAAATCTAAATTTAAAATTTAGTAAGTTTTTACCATTTAGTTTTGTTTATTTGAAGTCTCGGATGAGATACAAATAGATGCCATAGGAGTACTTGAAAAGTTTCAGATATCGGGGTTACTAATTTTTTATTTTTTACATTTATATGTATTTTAACATCGGAGTTTTTATAAGCATATCCATCAGTTCTGCCAATTATACTAATAACTTTACTTTTTTTAGTTTTTGCAAGCTTTATAGCCTTGATTAGGTTAACTGAAACTTTTTTTTTTAAATTTCCTCCTCCTACTGAAAAAACCATTAACACATCATTTTTATTAATCTTTGATAGGTTTAAATAAGTGTCAAAAATTGTTTCAAATCCTTCGTCATTAGTTTTCGCAGTTATTTCCGAAACGTTATCTACTGGAGTATAAGCATCAATATTACATAATTTTCTAAAATCGTTTACAGCATGAGATGCATTTCCCGCACTTCCTCCTACTCCAATTATAAATAACCTGCCTCTTTTTTTTCTAAGTTCTCTTAAAATTTCAATACTTAAAATTAAATTTTTTTTATTTAAAGAAGTTAGAGTTTGATTAAGATTTTCAAAAAAAGTATTTATAAAATTCATCTATTTGCTAAAAATTTTTTTGTATCATTTATTCCTTTATATGAACCAATCTCATAAAATCTTTTTTTTACCACAAAGCCTTCTAGCATATTTTTTTTTGAAATTTGCTGATAAAATTCTGAAAGATCAAATTTTTTTCTATTTATTCCTTTAAAAATCTGTTTATTAACATATGAAACCCCATAATCTATGTATTTAAGGCCTTTTTTTGAATTTTTTTTAAAATACAATATTTTTTTTAATTTTTTTAATTCGATATTACTTTTGTCATATTTATTTTTATTTTTGAATATTGCCATTGTGGCCAAATTTTTTTTTTTTATCATTTTTTTTAAGTCAAAATTTAAATAACTATCGCCATAGATTATAAAAAAATTTTTATTTAGATACTTTAATGCTTTTAAAGTTGCACCACCTGTTCCCAAAGGTTTTATTCCATCATCTATGGTTTTGGTGTGTATGAAGTCTATATTTTGCTCTAAATATTTTTCAACTTTTTTACCAAGATATCCGATCGATATAATTATTTTTTTAAGATTATTTTTCTTTAAATATTTAAGCTGATGATATAAAAAAGGTTTTCCATTTACATCAACTAAGCACTTGGGCTTTATTTTAGTATATTTTTTTACTCTTGTTCCTTTTCCGCCTGAGAGAATTATTGCATCAAATTTTGTCACAAGATTTGTTTAACTCCTTCAAAGTCAAATTTAAATCTAACTTCTTTTAAAGTTGTTTTTTCTAAAGCTTTTCTCAATTTTGAAGGTGTTTCTGAATAAAACAATAAAAAACCTCCACCTCCAGCTCCTACTATTTTTCCACCTATCGCACTATTTTTAAGTGCATAATTATAACAATCATTTATAAATTTGTTTGTCATGTTTTTTGATCTTGATAGTTTGTATTTCCAGTGTTCATTCATTAAATAACCAAAATTTTTTAAATCACCTTTTACTAATGATTTTTTAATATCTATTGCTAAATTTTTAACAAAATCTAAATTTGATATTATGTCTTTATTTTTTAAAATTGTTTTTTTGTTTTGCTCTTTCAAAATTTTAGATGAACTTCGAGAAAAACCTGTAAAAAAAAGTAGCAAATTATCTTCTAGCTTATCAATTATTTCATTTTTTAAATTCAAAGTTCTTGGATAAACTTTTCCAATTTTATTAATTTTAAATTCTGAGATACCGCCATATACAGATATATATTGATCTTGTTTTCCACTTGGCTGTTTTAATTTATTGATTTCAATATCACAGGCTGATTCTGCAAGGTCTGATTTTTCTATAAATTTTTTTTTATAGCTATAAATTGATTTGATTAGGCCTGCTGTAAAGCTTCCTGATGATCCAAGACCTGTTTTAGCAGGTATATCCGTTAAAGTTGTGATTTCTATTTGATTAATATTTCTTTCTTTTTTTAATACCTCTTTTATAATTTTGTGCTTTATATCCTTAATATTATCAACCTTTTCACTTTTAGAATATTTTAGATAAATTCCTTTTTCAAACGGTTTTGTTATTGAAATATACACGTATTTATTAATTGCTGCAGAAATAAAATAGCTTTCGTTAATTTTATAGTAAGAAGGGATGTCTGTTCCTCCACCTGCAATGCTTATCCTTAGCGGACTTCTAACTATTATCATTTTGATATATCTTATTTATTATTTTTAAATTGTTCAAAACATCATTAAGGTTCGGGTGACATCTTTTAGAAGTTATAATTGATTCGTAGAACTCATCCATCTCCTTTTTCCATGAATTGTTAACATCTGACAAAGAAAAATTATAATCTTTCTTTGTTGGCAATCCCATTCTATTTGACATTTTATATAATCTTAGCTTTTCTTTTCCATAACTTTTTCCCAATCCATTTATTTCTATTTTTCCGAACTGAAAAAAAATCTCAAAAATAAATTTATTTTTCCACTCAGTAGATGATGAATGAAGAAAAGAAAAGTTATTTTTATTGTTTTTTAAACAAATAAAACAATTATCTTCTAATTTTGTTTTCCAAAAATAATTATTTAAAAAAGATGAATGAACTTTTAGTTTTCCTAGAAAAAATCTTGACAAATCTATTAAGTGTGAACCTTTGTCAATCAACTCTCCACCTCCTGAAAGTTTTTTATTAAATCTCCATTCCTTATGATAATTTTTTCTTCCTCCATGTCCATATACTGCTCTTATATATAAGATATTTCCTAATTCATTTTTTGAAATTATTTTTTTTGCCAATATAAATCCTGGATGAAATCTATGATTATAACCAAATTTAATTGAAATCTTTCTTTTACTTTTTGCTAATTTAATTAACTCATAAGTTTTTTTAATTGATATTCCCCCAGGTTTTTCACAAAAAACATGAACATTTTTTTTCAAAAATTCTTTTATAATTTCACTTTGTATAGAATGATACGTTGCAATAAAAACTGCATCTAAATTTTCTAATTTTAATAAATCTCTCCAGTTTTTTGTAAGAAAAATTTTTTTTTTAGGAAATGCTTTATTTAATGTATTTATATCTTTGTCTGCGCATGCATTTAAAATAAATTTTTTATTGAAATATTTTAATCTTCTTAAACCTACTGTACCACAACCAATTAAAGCAACATTTAAACTTTTCAATTAAAATTCCTTTCTTATTAAGGTGTACATATTACTATTAACTAATTTATAAATTATTTTAGAATTTATTTTATTTATTTTATCCCATGCAGAGCTTATTAATTTTCCAGTAATTTTTTCACCTTTACGTGAATTTAGAAAATTGATTGTTGTAAATATATTATTTAAATTAATTTCTGAATATTTGATATTTCTATTTATTTTAATTAATTCATATTTTGAAACCTTATTTTTATTTTTCAGAATTTGTTTTGTCATCTTAGAATATATTATTCCTGGCGACAAAATATTAAATCTAACTTTCTTGCTATGTATCTCTTTACTCATTATTTCTGTTAATTTTACTAAACAAACTTTACTTAATGAGTAAGTACTAAAATTTTCTCGAAATGAAGTCGAGCCACCGCCTGAAAATAAAATTACTAATAGTTTTTTATTTTTATTCAATATCTTGAAAAAAATACGAAAAAAAATAACATAAAATAAAAAATTTATATAAAATGATTTATTAAAACTTTTTGAATTAATTTTAAAAAAATTATTAATTTCTCCTTGTTCTGCAATAGTTATGACAAGTAAATCCGTTTTTTTAAATACTTTTTTATTTTTTTTTATGCATTTAATCAAATTATTTTCACTCGACGAATTAAATTTTAATAATTTAATTTTATTTTTATAATTTAAATTTTTTAATTTTCTTTTAATTAAAATTTTATTTTTTTCTTTACGATAAAATAAATTAAGATTATGTCCTTCTTCTAGATATTTATTGGCCAAATATAAACCTATTTTGCCAGTTGAGCCGAGTATAGTTACGTTTATTTTTTTTTTAGTATCCATTTATTATTTAATATATAATCTACAGTATCTTCTACTGAGCTTTTTATAGTAAATTTTGGTTTCCAACCAGTTGATCTTATTTTTTTTGTATCTAAAAATATAAATGGGTTGTCTCCAATCCATCCTTTTTTTCCACCCGCATATATTACTTTAGGATTAATTTTTAATTTTTTACAAATTATTTTGATTGATTCATTAACTGTAATATATTCTTTTGTCCCTAAATTAATAATATTAACATTATTTTTAAATAATTTTAATGAAAACCAAATAGCTTTTATGCAATCACTTACATGCAAATATGACTTCTTTTGATTTCCATCTCCTAGTACCTTTAAATTATATGGATTTTTTGTTAATTGATTTAGAAAATCATAAACATGCCCATGGGAGTATCTTGGGCCCAAAATAGATACAAATCTAAATATATAACATTTTAAATTGTATGCCTCTGAATATGCAGATATTATTGACTCTGCTGAAACTTTTGATGCACCATACAAAGATGTTTGTATTGGAAAAGAGGAATCTTCTTTAGTTGGAATTTCTTTTGCTTCGCCATATACCGATCCCGTTGAAGAAAACACAAAATTTCTTATATTATTTTTTATTAATTGTTCTAAAATACGATGAGTCACAATAATATTCTGATTAATATCTTTGTGCCTATGCTTTAATCCATATCTTACATCTGCGTTTGCAGCTAAATGAAAAACTATATCTACATTTTTAAAAAAATTGTCTATTTTTTGTTTTAATAAATCTACTTTATAAAATTTGAATTTTTTTTTATTAATTTTTTTTATAAAAATTTTTTTTCCTGTTGATAAGTTATCTAGTCCAATGACAAAGAAATTTTTTTTAATCAAAAATTCTACTAGGTGACTACCTATGAATCCAGAACAACCTGTTACTACTGCGATTTTACGATCTTTTTTCAACTTAATCTCGAAGTAAATATTATTGTTTTTACCGGTGTTAAAAATGTAGGAAATCTATAACCAAATTGCAAAATAAATTTACCTTGCTTTATTACTTTATATTCTACATTTTTAAAACCTACTTGATTTAATTCTTTTAAAATTTGCTCTTTAGTGTACTGAAAAACTGGTGGATGATTAATAAATCTAAGCAATAATAAACTTGCGAATTTATATACAATTTTCTCAAATAAATTAAACCATTTTGGCACACAAGACTCTACTATAATTAACTCACCTTTTTTTTTTAAAGTTTTTTTTGTTTGTTTAATTGATTTTCTTAAATTAGAAAAATTTTGAGAAACATTTTTACCAGTCAAATGATGTAAAAGCATATTCATTAGAACTTTATCAAATGATTTTAAATTATTTGGCAAATTTAGTACACTTCCTTTAACTAACTTTATATTTTTTGGTAATTTTTTATCATTCATATAACTCAAATCAACTCCAACAATTTTATGTATTACTTTTGTATTATAATCAAAAGTTCCACCATGACCAATATCAAGCAATTTATTTGTACCTTTCAATTTTTTCGAAATTTCAAGATATATATTTTTGTAAGTATCAATTTTATAAATATTTTTTTGATACTGAGAGTTTTTATCAAAAAAACTGATATTTTTTTTTTCTACATTTTTTTGATTTAGATGATCACTCATCAAAATTAATTTTTTTGTCAATTATAAATTTTGGTCTATTTTTAACATCGTCATGAATTCTTCCAATGTATTCACCTAGAATTCCTAGTCCAATTAATTGTAAACCAGAAAAAAATGTAATAAATAATACTGTTGATGATAAACCTGGCGTGATGCTTGGGTCAAATAATTTTAAAATTATATAATAAAAACCTACCAAAAAACTTAAAAATGCAAAAAAGAAACCAATTAAAGACATTAAAAATATTGGTTTTGAGCTAAAGCCAAATATTCCATTAAAGGCTATTTTGATAGATCCAAAATATTTATTGTATTTACTTTTTCCCGCATATCTTTCTTCTCTATCATATTCAATATATGTTTGTTTAAAACCAACATAGGCAACTAATCCTCTAAGAAAAGCATTTGGTTCATTAAATTGATTTAAATGATTTATTATTTTCCTTGAAATTAGCCTAAAATCACCGGAATTAATTGGAATTTGTATATCGCTAATTTTATTTATTAAACTATAACCGAAAGTTGTAATAGTTTTTTTTAAAAAAGTTTCTCCTCTTCTAGATTTTCTTTTTGCCAAAACTACCTCATAACCTTCATCCATTTTTTTATACATCTGCTCAAGTAATTCTGGAGGATCTTGCAAATCACAATCGATTATTAAACATCTTTCTCCTTTAGAAAATTTTAGAGCAGCCATAGTGGCCGAAGGTTGCCCAAATCTCCTTGAAAAAGTAATCATTCTTATTCTTGTATTATTTTCAATTTCGTCCAAAATTATTTTTTCTGTATTATCTGTACAAGGATCTAATGAAAATATAATTTCATATTTATCTGTAATTTTTTCTAAAGTAGATACGATTCTATTAATAAAAATTTTTATATTTTTCTCTTCATTAAAAGCAGGAACAATTATAGATAATTTAGTCATTTATACTTGCTACTACAAAATTCTTTTCAATAATAGATACTTTACAAAAATTTTTTTTTTCAAGTAAATTAATAGAATTTTCAAAGGATTTATCAGCATATAATGTCTTTATGTTTATATATGATCTTACAAAATAGTCATTTTCTTCAGTAAATATTTTTTGACATTTTATTAGATCTTTTTTTTTTAAATTCCAGTTAATTTTTGTTTTATATTCTTTATTTATTATAGAAGGAAAAGAGTCCAAAACACCTATCCCATAATTGTATACTGAATATTTATAAAATGGAAAAATAATAAGCAATAAAACAATAATTTTATGAATTTTTTGATTTTTAAAATTAATTGAGATCAAAATAAAGATAAATATTAAACAGTAAGTGTAAAGTTTAATTACAGTCCAAAAGTTTCCATTTAAAATTAAATAAAATATAATTGAAAAAATTAATAAACCAGAAATATAAACAATTTTAAATTTATTTTTATAAATATAACTTATATTTTTTACTATAATTAAAGAAATATAAATATTTAAAATTAAAGTAATTAGATGCAATAAATAAGAAAAAGATGACATTATTTTCCCTTCAGTTAAATAATATAACCCAAATATTGAAGGCAAAACATTAATATAAATAAAATTATATCCTTCTTTCAAATGATCTTTATAAAAAATTTTGGACAACTCTAAAATATTTTTGTTGATAAGGTTTTCTTTTATTGTTGTTATATAATTAATATCTAAAACTAAATTATCCCTTCCAAATATAAATGCTCCAAAATATGTCCACCAATCAATAGATGAATTAAGTGCTGCTGAAAATTGTAGAATTAAAAATTTATAATTTAAATCAAAACTTGAAATGGTTAATAAAAAAAAAAATGATAAGTAGATAAGTAAATTTTTAATTATAAATTTTGTTTTAAAATAAAAAGTTTGTATTAATAAATAAGAAAATAATATGATCGTATAAAAAATAAAAATTTCAGGATATACAATAAATAAGGATGCATTAAAAATTGAAAAAATTATAATATTATTTAACTTTTTATAATTTTCTTTTAGACTAAAAAGGTAGAGATATTTAATACTTATAATAAATAATGAAATTGATCCTAGATGAGATAATGCTTCTATTTCAAAAATATAAATTGAAAAAAAAGAAAAAGAAAAGATAAACGATAGAATAATTCTATTATTTTCATTTATTTTTTTAAAAATGTTTAAAAAAGATATAAATGCTAAAAAATTAATTATTGAGAGAAAAACTTTAAATGAAAAATTAATTAAAAAAATATCTAATAACTTAAAATTTAAAAATAGAGATAATAAATAATTTATATACGGTCGATATGTTATAATTGACTCTATACTTTGAAAATTTAAAAAATTTTCAATAAAATTTAAAGACTTAATTTCAAAATAACTATATTTGCTGAAAAGTAATGAAGATGAAAGATAATTAAAGTTATCCCAATAATTGCCTCTAAAAATATAAAATTGTTCTCCGTATAGCTTTACAGGTAAATAAAATATTAAAAAGTAAAACAAAATTATTAATAAATATTTAAAAATTTTATTAATATTTTTTGTAATAAAACTTATTGAGCTTATATGGAAAAATATTAAAAAAATTATTACAAATGATAATAAATACTCATTTTTTAAATTAAGAAAAAAATATGAATTAAATGATATTATGACAAAAATAGAATAACCTAAAACCATCAAATCCAGTAAATTGCCATTTTTCATTACGGACAACTTGCTGTTTAAAAAGTATCCAAATGTAAGAAATATGTAAAAAAAAATAAGAAATATAAAGCTTATTAAAATATAACTCATTTGGAGATATTAATTTTTTTGTTTTTTAATTTTTTGTATATGAGCATATAAATAATAATTTGAAAAATTATTAAATACATAAGTTTCGTAGAGCTATTATACCAAACTATACTTAAAATAAAATTTGGTAATAATAAAAAATTAATTAAAAAACCAGATATTGAGTTTTGTTGAGTATAATTAATTTTTTTTCCAAAATTTGACTTAATATTATCCTTAATTAAAATATGTAAGTGTAATTTGTCTGGATGAGAAATATTTTTTTTCTCTTTTAATCTCCTTAATATAGAGAAAAGATTCTCATAAGCTGGATACCAAAAAAATGACACAGCAATTAAAGGACTTATCTGACTATTCGATTGTTCAATAAATTTTATTACCAATAAAGATATAAATATTGAAAAAATATATATACCATTATCTCCTAAAAAACATATTCCAAAAATATTAAAAATAAAAAAAGTTAAATAAATTGTTATAGAAATTTCAATTAGTTGAATAAACTCTGGATCAAATTTTATGCTGTTATTATTAATGATTATGTAAGTAGATATTAAAATTAGTAATAAATTGCCTATTACAAAACCATTTAATCCATCCATAAAATTATGTCCATTTAAAACTGTGATCAAACAAAATGTAGTGAAAAATAAATTAAATAAATCATTTTTTAAATAATTATCAAAAAATATTAAGTCAATTGAAGAAATTTTAATCTTAAGAAAATAAATTGTTAAAATAATAAACAATAACTGTAATAATAATCTTATTTTTGGAGAAAAATCTTTTCTTGTATCAGCCATTATGCCAATAATTAAAAAAGGAAGTATAAAAAATATAATTTCTACCTCTAAATTATTTATTAATGCAATTATAATGTAAGAAATAATAAAGAATAATCCACCTGATAGTGGTATAATTTTTTTATGTTGATGTTTATGACTACTAAATCTGGGATTATCAATTAATAAGTCTTTTTTTGATAAAACATAATTCACAATTAATAGAATTAATAAACAAATAATGATATCTAAGTTAAGAATAAACATATTTATGTAAAAATAATATAATTCAAATGTAATAAATTAAATGAAAATTATTTCTATATTTATATTAATAGTTATAATAATAGCTACTGCTTTTTCAGAGCTCTATTTAAAAAATTTAGGTTTAGGAGATCCCATTAGATATGATAGTAATTATATCTATGGATACGCACCTAAAGAAAATCAAAAAAAACGAAGAATTAAAGGTGCTAAAGTAACAATCAATGATATTGGACTTAGATCAGTTTATAGTTGGAAAGAAAGCAATAAAGATAAAATTCTTTTTTTAGGAGATAGTATAACTTATGGAGGAAGCTATATAGATGATACAGAAACTTTTTCTTATTTAGTATGCAAAAAAATTCAGAAGTATATTTGTGGAAATGCAGGAGTTAATGCATACAGTATAATAAATATAGTTATGAGATCCAAGTATGACAAAAGATTTAATGATGCAAAAAAATATATTTTTTTAGTAGCACCAGGAGATTTTTATAGACAATATGCGGACTCTCAAACTGCTCATTTTTATCTTAATAATCATAAATTTTTTCTTCCGGCAATAATGGAAGCAATAAGCTTTTTCGCAACTAAATACGACATTAATAGATACATTTCAAAAAAAAATGATACTGAAAATTATCAACATAAAAAAGAGTTAATAAAGTTTTCAATAGATTTTTTAAATAACGAAATCAAAAGATTAGAGGATAAAAATAAAACTGTGTATTTATTTTATACTGTAGAAAAAAATGACAAAGAGTCCAAGACTAAATTAAATAGTTATATTTTAAATGAAATAAAAAGATTAAATTTGAATAATTTTTACACACTAAAAAAAATATTAAAAGATGATACAAGCTTTTATGATAATGTGCATTATTCAAAAAAAGGTCATAAGTTAGTTTCAGAAGAAATTATTAAAATTTTAAAAAATAATTAAACCAAATCAGTATACAAATTTTCTAATTTATTTAAATTTTTTTTAACATTGTAGTTTCTATTAACTAGTTTAAAAGCATTTTTACCCATAAAATTTATTTTAGATCTATTAAAATAAAAAAACTTTATAGAATTAATTAATTGTTTTACATCACCTTTATTTTTAAATCTTATTCCTGTTTTGTTATTTATAAAGCAGTCTGCTTTGCTATCTCTTAAACATACAATACTTGGTTTTTTGTAAAATCCAGCCTCAATAACTTGCCTTCCTAGTGCATTTAAATAACTTGGAAATATAAGGATATCAATATTATTGTAAAATTTGTCTAAATTATTTTGGTTACTATAAACTTTTATATCTTTTCGATTAATAATTTTACTTTCTTCAATATCCCTATTAATGCCAATGAATTTAATCAATTTTGATAAAATTGTATTATGTTTTCTAATAAATTGGCCTGTTAAAATCAATTTAATATTAAATTTTTTAATTCTAAGGATGGCAATTGCTTTTGAAAGATCTTCTACACCTTTGTATTTTAAAAATGATCCTATGTACCCTAAAATCAATTTTTTTTTCTTATTTTTAATAGTTTTTTTTCTATAAATTTTTACATCATTAATAATATTTCGAATAATTGTTGATTTAATTTTTTTATCTAGAGATTTTTGTACAGTCGAGTCTATAGTTATTACTTTATCAATTTTTTTTTTTAAAATATTATTTATTGTCTTTAAAAAAAAATCCCTTTTTTGACTCATTATAGTTCTTACATGAACAACAGTTTTACATTTAAAAAAAAACTTTAATATGATTATAGTTGGTAATGCTGTTATTTCATTAGAGTGGATAATATTTATATTTTTTATTTTTTTTTTTAATTTTACACATGTAAATAGAAATAATATTAAATAAAAAAATTCTCTAAGTATTACTAACCATCTAAAACCTTCATATTTACCTATTTCTGTATTATCAAATTTTGAAATACCAATTAAAGAAAATACTTTACCATATTTTTTTAGTGTTTTAGAAGATGGTCCTGAAGGAGTTAAAAAATAAAATTCGTAATTTTTTTTTTTAATTAATAATTTTAAATATTCTTCTAAACTTCTTAATGATCCACTGAATTGTGAAATAGGTTGAATAAATAATATCTTAATTTTTTTTTTCAAAAAAAATTCCCCTTCTATTGTCTATTAGAATTTTTAATAAATTTAATACTTTTTTATGACGAAAACTGTTTAATTCATTAAATGGTAAAGAAATTATTTGATTACATACTTGCTCAGTGATCTTATGTTTTATTTTTATTCTTTGATTAAATTGAGTATATAAAGGTTTTGGATAGTATATTTTAAATGGTATTTTATTTTTTTTTAAATAATTAATTAGAATTTTTCTTTTTTTTACTAGTAAATTAAAATGAGATACTGCTTGACCATACTCTAATTTTGGAAATCCAAAAATATTTTTTTTGTTAAAAAAATTTTCATAACTTTTATATAGTCTTCTTTGTTTAATAATTTTTTCTCTAATAAACGACAATTTTAAAATTAGGATAGACGATTGAATTGATCCTATCCTAGAATTTAATCCAACAAATTTACTAATAGAATAGCTGCTTTGCCCATGATTTCTTAATTTTATCAATATATTATAAATATTTTTTTTATTAGTAAATATTGCTCCCGCATCTCCAAATGATCCTAAATTTTTTGAAGGAAAAAAACTAGCACAAGTAATATCAGCAATAGATAAACAATTCTTTTTTTTAATTATTGAGCCGAAATTTTGAGCGGCATCTTCGATAAAAGTAATATTATTTTTTTTACAAATTTTTTTTATTTCTATCAATTTTGAAGGTCTGCCAAATAATGATGTTGAGATAATAGCTTTAGTATTTTTTGTAATTAATTTTTTAATGCTATTTATATCTATATTAAAACTTGAAATTTCAATATCTGCATAAATAGGTTTTAATTTTAATAATAAAACTGACTCTACAACCGACAACCAAGAAAAAGATGGTATAATTATCTCATCATTTTTTTTTAAGTTTAATGACATTAATGCCAAAGTAATTGAGTCGGTACCAGAACCTGTTGTAATACAATATTTACTCTTTGTATATTTACATAGTTTTCTTTCTAATTGCTGGACTTCTTCTGAAAAAATAAATTTATTTTTAAGTAATATTTTTTTCGATTGATATAAAAATTTTTTTGAAAATTTTTTATTATAAATATCTAAATCGTTAAACCTCATATTATTTTTTTTTGACACCACAAATATTACATTTTAAAGTTTTTTTATAAGGTTTTTTATAAATTTTAATTTTGCATGAACAAACTTTACCGATTTCACATGCAGGATTTCCTGCTACAACTAAATTATTTTTAATTTTTTTTGTTACAACTGAACCTGCACCAACTATTGCATTTTCCCCAATTTCTAAACCACAAATTATTGTGCTATTAGCACCTAATGTTGCGCCCTTCTTAATCAAGGTTTTTTCATAATTTTTTTTTTTAACTTTTCTTGTTGAGGTTGGATATTTTACATTTGTAAAAACAACCGAAGGTCCACAAAATACATCATTTTCTATGGTTATTCCTTGATAAACTGATACATTATTTTGTATCTTAACATTGTCTCCAATTTTTACATTTTCTCCAATAAAAACATTTTGACCAATTACACAATTAGATCCAATTTTGGAATTTTTTGAAATATGTGACCAATGCCAAATTTTAGAATTCTTACCAATTGTACAGTTTTTATCAATTATGCTTGTTTTGTGTTTGTAAAATTTCATTTTAAAACTGATAATAATTTAATTGTTTTAATAAATTTAGATATATGAAAATTACCTCTAATTATTTCTTTGTAATTATTTAGATGCAAGTCATTAAATTTATCAAAATTTATTATTCTTTTATTTATTTTCATGATTCTATAGTATTTGGTTTTAATATTTTTACTTTTATCTTTTATATTTTCTACTGATACAGTCCATTTTGCTGTTGCTTTTTCAAGATAAATTATTCCTTCAACTGTTGAATCATTTTTTTTTAAAATTTTAATTTTTTTATAATCTCCAAAAATCCATAATAAAATATCAAAAAAATGAATTGCTATATTTACTAATAATCCACCAGAATATTTTTTATTATTTTTCCAACTTTTAAAATACCAACTGCCTCTATAAGTATAATACTTTATCATTATTTTTTTTTTATTTTTATTTAGGTCTATTTCTTTTTTGATACTTTTTAATTTTTCATCAAGCCGAAGTTGAAAAATACAATAACATTTTTTTTTAGTTTTTTTTTCTAATTTTAAAATTTTTTTATAATCGTCAAATTTAATAACTGGCGGTTTTTCGACTATAACATTGCTTCCTGACAAAAGTGAAAGCTTAATGTGATTAAAGTGCAAATAACTTGGAGAACATATTACAACATAATCAATTTTTATTTTTTTAATATAATTAAAAAATTCTTTTTCTTCTTTAAAGAAATTACATTTCGAAAAAAAACTATCTATAAAACCTACGTTATCATGTTTGTCTAATGCTGCTACTAAATTTCCTTTTAAATCACTAATACATTTGACATGTTTTTTTGCTACAAACCCAGCTAAACCAATCAAAGCAAAATTTTTCATAATTTTTGTTGTAACTAATTTTTATTTATATAGAACATCACGATAAAAAGTATATGAATTTTTATTCAGCTTTATCCAGTAAAATAAATAAAAGATCTGC
>MDTG01245509.1_pt1 | contig 27892 bp, 21 predicted proteins | sample 811421 | NCBI WGS metagenome assembly MDTG01 (sample SAMN05326645, study PRJNA326480) | marine metagenome | isolation source: seawater | place: Pacific Ocean: South East | collected 2011
ATTGCTCCACACGGTGACATAGCCCTCGGCGGCATAGCGCTGGATCTCGCTGCCGAAGAAGGGCGAGTACATCGCATACGGACCGCCATGGATTTCCAGGATCATCGGGAAGCTGCCATCGGCTTTGAAGTCCGGCGGCAGGGCGACCCAGGCTTCGATCTCGCGGCCATCGGCGCTGGAGGCGACATGGATCTCCTCGACTTTCGCCATGTCGAGGAAGGGCAGGACATCGGCGTTGAGCTCTGTCAGCACCTTGTTGTCCTTGCCATTGGCGCCGATCGTGGCGACCTCGGCCGGGCGGTCGGAGAAGCCAGCCGTGTAGGCGATCACCGGCTTGCGGCCTTCGCTGATGGAGAAGCTGCCTTCGGCATAGGGCCGCCCGATGGAGGCGCCGCCGACATTGGTGACGACCTCGCTGACATCACCGTTCAGCTCGACATTGTAGACGCTGAGCACGCCATGGTCTTCGCAGAGAGCGTACAGGCTCTTGCCGTTCGGAGCCCAGGCGATGCTGCCGAATTCCAGCGGGAAGTCGGCCGCCAGTTCGCGGACGTTTCCGCCATCGGCATCCATCAGGTAGAGATTGGCCTGCTCATAGGCCTTCAGGTGATCGTCATAGCCGCGGAAGGCGATGGTCTTGCCGTCCGGCGAGACGACCGGGCCGAGGTCCGGTCCGTCGCGGCTGGTCAGGGCGCTGATGGAATTGTCGGTGAGGTCGATCTTGTAGACCTCGCTCTCGACCGGATCCAGGTCGCGGTCTTCGGCGAGATTGCCGCTGACGAGCAGGGTGTCATTGTCCAGCCATTGCGGGCCGCCGAGGTCGGCCTCCTCGAAGGTCACCTGGCGCGGCGTGCCGCCATCGACGGTCAGCACGAAAATCTGCTCGGCGCCGTCCTGAAGATAGCCTGCGCCGTCGAACCGGAAGGTCAGGTCGTCGATGACCTTCACGCCGTCATTCCACTTGGCGCCCTTGGGCGGGGTGAGGGGTTTGGCGAAGCTCGGCGTTTCGCCCTTCACGAACATGGAGAAGGCGACCTCTTTGCCGTCCGGCGACCAGGCCGCGGCGCTCGGGCCTTCCTCGGTGAACTGGGCGAGCGAGAAGCTGCGGCCGCTGTCCAGATAGAGGAGGCGCATTTCCGGGCCTTTGCCGTTCGACGACATATAAAGAATGCGCGACCCGTCCGGCGACCAGCGCGGCCGGCCGGCGGAGACGTCTGTCACCAGCGGGCGGTGCGCGCCGGTGGCAAGATCGATGGACCAGAGGTGCCCGGTGTCGCGGTCGGTCATTTTGTCCATGGAATGGCGGACATAGACCACGGTCTTCCCGTCCGGGGAAACCTGCGGGTCGGTCGCATATTCCATGTCGAAGACACGTTCGGCGGTGAAGCGCTTCGAGGGCGCCTCGTCTTCCTTCGCCAGTGCCGGTGCGGCGCTCAGCAGCGCGGCCACCGCGGCCATCGCAAGCAGTCTCTGTTTCATTGAGAAACCCTCCCATCTTTAAACAAGTGAAGTCATGGCTAGCATGGGGAACGGCAGCAGGACAGCATTTGATGGTCCGTTATAGTCCGGCATGATCATGGCCTGATCTGGCGATGGACTCACTCTGGCCCTTGCGTCCGGGGCGGCCTCTGCGCATATAGCCCGCGGGAGGCAGGTGGCGGACGGGCCGCTCGCCAACCGGGTCAGGCCGGGAACGGAGCAGCCCCAACGAGTTTTCCGCCCGGGTCGCTCGCCTGTCTCCTTCTTCTCCTACATTCTCGACCAGACTGAATGTCATGCCCGCATCGGGGCAGGGGACGACTCATTTGCTCGCCTGAGCCGGGAATCGGCCCCGTCAGGAATCGTTTTCTGCGTGTGTTCGGGGGCGGGCACCTACTAGGGATAGTGGGGCGGCCGGAATCCGCGCCTTTTCCTCGCCGGACGGTGGCCGGTTTTTTCGGCGGCAATCCGGCGCAGGGGGTGAAGAACACACCTGTTTTCCACAGGCCAGAACGCCCATGGCTCTTGCGTTTTCAGGGTTTCGGAAGGATTTTGTTAACCAGTTTTCCACGGCGAATGTGAACCTTTCCCGACAAACCACGTTGACCGTGTGTTAACCTTCGGACACTATATGTAGTGTCAGGAACGACGGAGGGCGCCACATGTTGGCGCTTGGGGCTGAAGTTCCTATATTTTCAATCGATCCGGAGGGCTGCCGCATGTCTGCATCCAACGCCAACGCTGTGACTGAAAACGCGACCCGCAAGGGTAAGCCGAAGTCGGGTGCTGATACGCAGTTGCGCGTGGTTTCGAACATGGAAGTCGTGACCGACTCCAGCCGCGACGCAAACCTCACCGAATTCGGCAAGAAAACGCTGGAAGACCGCTATCTGCTGCCGGGCGAGTCCTATCAGGACATGTTCGCACGCGTCTCCAAGGCCTTCGCCGACGATCAGGCCCACGCCCAGCGCCTCTATGACTATATGTCGAAGCTCTGGTTCATGCCGGCGACGCCCGTTCTCTCGAATGGCGGCGCGGACCGCGGCCTGCCGATCTCCTGCTTCCTGAACCAGGTCGGCGACTCGCTCGACGACATCGTCGGCACTTGGACCGAGAATGTCTGGCTCGCTTCCAATGGCGGCGGCATCGGCACCTATTGGGGCAATGTCCGCTCCATCGGTGAGAAAGTCGGCCAGAACGGACAGACGTCGGGCATCATCCCCTTCATCCGCGTGATGGACTCGCTGACGCTTGCGATCTCGCAGGGCTCCCTGCGCCGCGGCTCGGCAGCCTGCTATCTCGACATCCACCACCCGGAAATCGAAGAGTTCCTGGAAATCCGCAAGGCGTCCGGCGACTTCAATCGCAAGTCCCTGAACCTGCACCACGGCCTCAACATCACCGACGCCTTCATGGAAGCCGTCCGCAATGATGAAGAGTTCGGCCTGATCTCGCCGAAGACCAATGAAGTGCTGAAGACGGTCAACGCCCGCAAGCTGTGGCAGAAGATCCTCGAGCTGCGCATGCAGACCGGCGAGCCCTATCTGCTGTTCACCGACACGGTGAACAACGCCATGCCTGCGCACCAGCGCAAGCTCGGCCTGAAGGTGACGCAGTCGAACCTCTGCTCGGAAATCACCCTGCCGACCGGTGTCGACCACCGCGGCGAAGACCGCACAGCCGTTTGCTGCCTCTCCTCGGTCAATGCCGAGAAGTATCTGGAATGGTCGAAGGACGAGAACTTCCTGGAAGACATTTTCCGCTTCCTCGACAATGTGCTGGAAGACTTCATCGAGCGCGCGCCGTCCGAAATGGAGCGTGCCGTGTACTCCGCCAAGCGCGAGCGCTCGGTCGGTCTCGGCGTGATGGGCTTCCACTCCTTCCTGCAGAAGATGAACGTCTCCATGGAAAGCGCCATGGCGAAGGTCTGGAACGAGAAGATCTTCAAGGATGTACGCAAGGGCGCTGATGCGGCTTCGGTGAAGCTGGCCAAGGAACGCGGCCCCTGCGAAGACGCCCGCGACGCCGGCATGATGGCCCGCTTCAGCCACAAGATGGCCGTTGCACCGACCGCGTCGATCTCGATCATCTGCGGCGGCACCTCCGCCGGCATTGAGCCGATCCCGGCCAACGTCTACACCCACAAGACCCTGTCGGGCTCTTTCACCGTGAAGAACCCGCAGCTGGAAGCGCTGCTGGAAAGCAAGGGTCTCAACACGCCGGAAACCTGGGCGTCCATCCTGGAGCATGAGGGCTCGGTCCAGCATCTCGAGGAACTCGACGAGCATGAGCGCGCCGTGTTCAAGACCGCCTTCGAACTCGACCAGCGCTGGATCGTGGAACTTGCGGCTGACCGCACACCCTATATCTGCCAGTCGCAGTCGCTGAACCTGTTCCTGCCGGGCGACATCGCCAAGTGGGACCTGCACATGCTGCACTGGACGGCGTGGGAGAAGGGGCTCAAGTCGCTCTACTACTGCCGTTCCAAGTCGGTCCAGCGGGCTGCGTTCGCAGGTTCCGAAAAGGCCGAGGCCGGCCAGATGGAAACCCCGAACACCGACTATGACGAGTGCCTCGCCTGCCAGTAGGCCATGCTCTAAAGTAGAATTCAGATCGCGTGCGGCGAGAACTTTGATCAGGTTCTCGCCGTTTGCGTGTTTCAAATCCGGGCAAATATGCACAGTTCCGCGCCAGAGTGGTTCTGCCAGACCGCATTTTCTATCGGGCGTTCCGATTGGAAATCTAAAATTTTCAATAGGTTAATAAGGAAATCGGGCCATATGGCGCGAGTTTTGCTCAAAATTTCCCTAAAAAAACCGGAGTCTGGAACAGACTCTACAGAAGTGCGTTAGAGGTAGCGGAATTAATCTTTTTTGAGTGGAAAGTGGTTTGAAGGGTCCGAAGCCTTCATGCTACATTAAATGAACGATGGCCTAATTCCCGTTAACGGTTCTCCTAGGGAAGGCAGCCATGAGAGGTGTGGGTCGAATGGTCGTTGCAATTGCCAGTGCAGTATTGACGATGGCGTGCCAGGGATGCGTAGCCGTCTCTCCGCATGATCAGATGCGGATTGAACCTGCTGTGCCGCCGACTGTCGGCATGATGATGGCGGCACCCGGCACCAGCCCCGTCGTGACGCCCATCACGCAGGACCCCAACAAGATTTCCGTACATGTGGCCGATGGCCTGCCGACCCGTTTTTCGGGCACGCCCTTGGGGCTCGGCAGCGAGATGGCCACGATGGCATTTGCCGGAACGCCGGCTGACTTCTCTTCCGGTTCGCTCGTCGCCACGCCGGCCGACAAGCCTGAACTCGGCTGGTCCGGGGCAGGCGCGCTGACGGCCGTCACGGCCGAGCGCTCGGCGGCTGCGGCCCTCAATCCGGCTCTCGCCAAGGTGGAGAAAGACATCGCCGCCGAAATCGCCTTCTCGGCGCCCAGCGAAGTCACCGGCCTGAAATTCGATGTCGGCGTCGCACCGCGCATTGCCGTGCGTGAAGATGGCGAAGTGCTGACCCAGCGTTTGGGCGGTGAAGTCCGCATCGGTCAGGACTTTGACCTGCTCGATTCCAATGGCCAGCCACAGGGCTGGTACCTGTTTGCCGGCGCAGATGGTGAAGCGCTCATCTGGGATGCAGACCGTAACGGATTTACCCCGCAGCTGAACGATATGGCCCTGACCGATCAGGTCACCGTGGGCGACATGCAGGCCGGTATTTCCATCCAGCGCGGCGGTGGCCAGCTCTCCCTGTCCTATATCCGGCGCGAAGTGAAATACCGTGACCGGAATGGCGGCTTCAGCGAGAACGAAGATTTCGCCGGGGTCAGTTTCACCATGCGCCGTTAGGTGCTATCCCGCGGAGCATGAAACTGCCCCGATTTGATACATTGACTGAGACAAGGGCCGCGCCGATTGCAGCGGCCCTTTTCATTGCGGCCCTGTTGGGGGCGCCGCCAGCTCTGGCGGAAGGGCAGGAGGCGTCTGGTCCGGTCGCCCCGCGCAAGCCGGGCGTCTGGTCCATCACATCGGAGAACGACATGTTCGGCTCCGGAACGGACCGGAATTATTCGAACGGCGTGCGGATCGAGCATGTATCCGGCGCAGATAATGTGCACCCGGGGCTGAAATGGGTCGCGGCGCGGCTGCCCTGGATCGATGTCGAGCGGACAGATCTGCGTCAGGGCTTCGGCCTCTCGCACGCGATTTTCACACCGGAGGACATCACGCTCACGGATCCGAATCCGCTGGACCGGCCCTATGCCGGCTGGCTCTCCTTTTCCTCCACCGTTGCGGCGACAGATCTGGAGAAGGGCGTGCAGGACACGCTGCAGGTCAATCTCGGCATTGTCGGGCCGTCCGCGGGTGGCGAGTTCGTCCAGAACAACTGGCACAATATGCTCGGTATTCCCGGCGCGCAGGGCTGGGACCACCAGTTGAAGGATGAGCCAGGGGTGGAGATCATCGCCCAGCGCCTGCAGCGGCTCGACAAGATCGACCTGCCTTTCGGGCTGGAGACGGATTTTGCCGGCCATGCCGGTTTCGCCCTCGGCAATGTGCGCACTTATGTGAACACGGGACTGACGGCGCGGATCGGCTGGGATCTCGACTCCGGTTTCGGTCCGCCGCGCATCCGTCCGGCCCTCGCCGGGGCAGGGGAGTTCATTCCGGGCACCGATAAAGCCCCCTGGGGTGGATATGCCTTTATCGGCGTCGACGGCCGCGCCATTGCGAGGGACATGTTCCTGGATGGCAATCTTTGGCGCGACTCGGCGCGTGTAGAAGATCGCCGCGCGCTTTCCGGGGATCTGCAGGCGGGCCTTGTGGTTCACCATCGCGACGTGCAGGTCGCATTCACCTGGGTGACACGGACAGAGCAGTTTGCCTATCAGGACGGGCCCCAGCAATTCGGCGCCGTCTCGATTTCGATCGCCCACTAGGCTTCAGGTATCCTTACGCCGGGCGAGTAACCAGGTGCGCGTGGCCTCGTCCGGGGTCAGTGCGGCGGCCTGTTGCAAGGCCATGTGCGCCGCTTCCACTTCACCCAGGGCATAGAGGACATGCGCCCGAACGGCCCAGTAGGGCGCATGCTGCGCGGTGTCCTTTCCCGCAATCGCATCCAGCAGGGCGAGCGCGGTCTCCGGCTCGCCGGCCTGCAAGCGGGCGGCGGCTTCGCCGATCTGCGCCCCGGCGGACGGCGCGGTGCTCCTCAGGGCCTGGTAGAGCTGGCAGATCAGCGCCCAGTCCGTGCGGCCGGTCTGGCGCCGGGCGGCATGGACCGCCTGGATGGCAGCTTCCAGCTGAAAGCGTCCGGGAGATTTCGCGCGCGATGCGTCGGTCAGCAGGGTGGTGGCTTCGCGGATGCGGGCTTCATCCCAAAGGGCCGTGTCCTGATCGTTCAGCGGAACGTAACATCCCGCATCGTCCCGCCGGGCCGTGCGACGGCTTTCGCAATAGAGGATCAGTGCCAGCAGGCCCTTCGCCTCGGCATCGTCCGGCACCTGCCGGATCAGACAGCGCGCCAGCCATTCGGCCTCCGCCGCAAGCCCGGTCACAGGATCCGTCCCGCCGGCGATATTCTCCCATCCGCTGGTATAGGCGGCATAGATCGCGCGAAGGACGGCCGCCATACGTTCCCGGCGGATATGGTCGGGCGGTATGGCGAACGGGATGTTGCCCTTCGCCAGGAGGCGTTTCGCCCGGGCGAGCCGCTGGCCGATCGCCGCCGGGCTTTCCAGCGTTGCGGCCGCGATGTCTTCCGCGGTGAAGCCGAGCACGGTCTGCAGCATCAGGGCGGTGTGCGCAGGGGCTGGAATGGCCGGGTGGGCGCAGAGGAACATCAGCTCCAGCCGCCGGTCGCGATCAATTGATTCCTCTCTTTCGGAAGGGGACATGTCGGCGGCCTTCATCAGAGGCCGGGTGGTACGGGCGTGGCGCGCGGCAGTGCCGGCCTTCCGGGCGGCGTCGACCGCTTTGCGCGCGGCAGCCTTCATCAGCCAGGCCTCGGGACTGTCCGGCACGCCGCGTACTGGCCAGGTGGCGAGCGCGCTGGCGAAAGCATCCGCCAGCACGTCTTCGGCAAGGGTGACATCGCCATATTGCGCCGTCAGCTGCGCCACGAGTTTGCCGTAGCAGGTTCGCGCGGCCCATTCTGCCGCCGCGCGTGCATCGGTGACTGACGAGTCAGGCGCTGCCATAATCAGGGACAGGGCGGATCTCGATCGTGCCGCCGCTTTTGTGCACCGGGCATTTCCGGGCCCAGGCTTCCGCCTCGGCCATGGACCCGGCATTGATGACATAGACGCCGCCCATCTGTTCCTTGGTGTCGGCATACGGACCATCCTGAATCTCGCCCGCGGCTTTCAGGCACCGTCCGGTTCCGGCCGGCTCCAGCGCGACGCCGGTGACATAGGCCCCGGCTGCCTGCAATTCTTCGGAAAAGGCCATGTGCTCTTCCACGATGGCCATTTGCTGGTCTTCGGGCAGGGCGTGAAAAGTGGCTTCGTCTTCAAACAGGAACAGTGCAAATTGCATCAGGAGGTCTCCTCAGGTGGAAGTCTGGCACAGGCTTATCCTGCACCATAGTCCCCAGACGGGCTGACCATGTTGATTTTGACACCGAGGCCGGAAATTTCTGGCGCGCGGCACGAAGTTATACGTACCGGCAGTATGGGAGGTGCCTTTTTTGGCATTCCAAGCGCCAATAAATGCTGGGATTATTCCGTACTTTGGTATACATACCGGACCAGTTGTAATTCGCGGGATCGCGAGGGATTTCTTGTGCCCCAATCCGGTCCGGCGCAGACTGCGAAAAAATCCGGGAGGACCCAAATGAGACATGCCGCCCTCGCGCTTGCCGCGTTGATCAGCCTTGCTGCCTGTTCCGAACAGGCCGCGCCGCCTCCGAAAGCCGATGCGGCGCCAGAGGCAGGCATTGCGACCGAAGCGACCAAGGCGGCGAACGCTGCGCTGGCTGAACGCCTGCCGCTGGACCAGCCGGGTGACTTCGAAGATGCCGACCATGGCCTGCTGGCCCAGATCCAGGAAGACATCGTGGATGACACCGGCAAGGTCGTCTGGTCCGTCAATGCGCAGAACTTCATCACTGGTCCGGCGCCTGCTACAGTGAACCCGTCGCTGTGGCGCCAGCAGCAGCTGCTCGCAAAGCACGGCCTGTTCGAAGTCAAGGACGGGCTCTACCAGGTGCGCGGCTATGACCTGGCCGTCATGTCCATCATCCGGGGCGAAACCGGCTGGATCATCGTCGACCCGCTGACGGCCAAGGAAACCGCGGCGGCAGCCCTCAAACTGGTCAATGATACACTGGGCGAGCGCCCAGTCAGCGGCGTGATCTACACCCATTCCCATGCCGACCATTTTGCCGGGGCCCGTGGGGTCATTTCAGAGGCTGACATCGCCAATGGCGTGCCTGTGCTCGCTCCGATCGGATTCACCGAAAATGCCATCGCGGAAAACCTGCTGGCCGGCAACTACATGTCGCGCCGGGCGATCCTGATGTTCGGCGGCACGCTCCCCAACGACGCAACCGGGCAGGTGGGCACCGGTCTGGGGCCGGCCCTGTCGCGGGGGACCGCCGGTTTCATTCCGCCGACGGAAGAGATTTCCGGCCGGGGCACGCAGCGCACGATCGATGGCGTCCGGTTCGAATTCATCGATGCGGCGGGTACCGAGGCGCCTGCCGAATTCATGTTCTATCTGCCGGACTTCCGCGCCCTCTGCACCGCTGAGGTCGCCACAGCAACCTTCCACAACGGGCTGACCCTGCGCGGCGCGAAGGTGCGCGACTTCCTCGAATGGAGCCGTGTGCTGGATTATGTGCTGGTCAATTATGCCGACAAGTCCGACCTGTCCTTCGCCTCGCACCACTGGCCGACCTTCGGTACGGAGAATGTGCAGGACTATCTGCGCGGCCAGCGTGACGTCTACCGCTATACCCACGACCAAACGGTGCGCCGGGCAAACCAGGGGCAGACCCAGTTTGAAATCGCAGAAGACATTCCGGAACCGGATGTTCAGGAAACGCATTTCGATACGCGCGGCTATTACGGCACGCTGAACCACAACGCCAAGGCGGTCTACCAGTACTATTTCGGCTGGTGGGATGGCGTGCCAGCCACCTACAATGCCTGGCCGATGGAAGAGCGTTCCAAGCGCATGGTCGCACTGGCCGGCGGGGAAGATGCTGCGCTGGTGGCTGGCGAGAAAGCCTTCAAGGAAGGGGACTATCGCTGGGCCGCGGAAGTGTTCAACGCGGTTGTCTTTGCCAATCCGGAAAACAAGCTGGGCCGTGACTGGCTGGCCGCCACCTATGAGCAGATGGGCTTCCAGGCCGAATCCGGCGCCTGGCGTGACTATTACCTGACCGGTGCGGCAGAGCTGCGCCGCGGGCTGCCTCTCGATCAGGCGATCCGCCTTGGCAATCTCGACTTCCTGAAAGGTGTGCCGACGGTGGAACTGTTCAACGCGCTGGCTGTCCGTTACGCGCCGGAGAAGCTGACGCGCGACCCGTTCACGCTGAACTTCGTCTTCCCCGATACGGAAGAGACGCTGATGCTGGACGTTGGCACCCGCACGGCCTTCCCGCGGCCGGGCTCGGCGTCCGGCTCCCCGGCAGCGACACTCACAATCTCCCGCGCCGCGTTCAATGACCTGATTCTCCAGACACGGAGCTTCCAGGACATCGCCAAGGCTGGCGAGGCGAAAGTGGAGGGCGACCCATCGGCCCTGCTTGCCTGGTTCAGCGCGCTGGAAACCCCGCCCTTCTGGTTCAACGTCGTCGAACCGTAAGACATGCCGCCGGTCTGTAATGGGGCTGAGTCTGCCTCATTGCAGGCCCGGCCGGCGCACTCCACATTGAAAGGCCTGAGCCCCGGCACCTGGCCGGGCGCGCAAAAGGGGCCTCTGGGCCATGGTCGCTGACCTTTCTTTTCTGTCTCCGGAACTCCTGCAGGCTTTCTTCGCCGTAGTGGCGATCGATCTTGTGCTGGCGGGCGACAATGCCGTCGTTATCGGCCTCGCGGCGGCGGGTCTGGAGAAGAAGCAGCGTGCCAAGGCGATCCTGATCGGGATAATCTTCGCCACCGTCCTGCGCATCGCCTTTGCGCTCGTCGCGGCGGAACTGTTGCTCATCATTGGCCTCCTGTTTGCCGGCGGCGTGCTGCTGCTCTGGGTCGCGTGGAAGATGTGGCGGGAACTGAGGGAGGAGGCCCAGCTCAATGCCGAGGAGGCATTGACGGGCGCAGACCTCAACGCGGACGGCACCGTGGCCGGGCAGACGTCACGCAAGACGCTGCGCCAGGCCGTAACGCAGATCATCATCGCCGACGTGTCCATGTCGATCGACAATGTGCTGGGCGTCGCCGGTGCGGCGCGGGAGCACCCGGTCGTGCTGGTCTTCGGCCTGGCCCTTTCAATCCTCCTGATGGGTGTCGCCTCGACCTTTATCGCCAAAGTCCTGACCCGGCACCGGTGGATCGCCTTTGCCGGGCTCGCCATCATTCTATACGTCGCGCTGCACATGATCTGGCAGGGCGGCCACGAGCTCTGTGCCGAGGGGCTGCCGCTCCTCGGGCTCGACGCGCCTGCCGCCTGCAGCGCCCACTAGAACGTCCTGTCCACCCGGAGTCGAATTGACTCTCAGGCCCACCCGGTGAAAATCGTTTCGGAGAGAGAACGAGGGGGCGGCCATGGCCGATGGGGAAGCCAGGGCGGACGACGTACTGGACGCAGGCAATGTGGACGCGCCGGGGCCTGAAGCCCGCGCGCCGGGCCGCTGGCAGAGTTTCCGGGCCTGGCGGCAGACGCCTTTTGTCCTCTGGGCGCTGGCCGCTTTTGCCGGCCTGACCGCGCTTGTTTTCTGGCATACTTTCTCCGGCCAGCCGGTGCTGCAGTCGTCGGATGCGAAGCTCTGGTTTCTCAGCGGGACGGTTCTGTTCTGGCTGCCGATCTTGCTGCTGTTGCGGGATTCTCCGGACAATTTTGCGCATGGCCCATCGCTGCGCCTGCCGGTGGTCTGCGTCGGCCTGCTGGTTTGTCTGTCCGGCGGGCTTGCCGCCGTGACGGAATGGGGCGGGGACCTGTCCGGCGTATTGCAGGACCAGCTGCAGGGCGCGCCTTTTATCGCCTGCGTCTTTGCCGCTCTGGCGCTCGCTTTCCTGCCGCTCGCCTGGAACGCGGTGAACCTGTCCCGTTTTCAGGCCGCTGAGCGCCGCAAGACGGACGTGCCGCGCGCCAATATCGACGGCATGAACGATTCCAAGGATGCCGAAGCGATGGGTGCGCTGGTCGCCACGCTGGTGGTTGGCGGCATCATTGTCTTTGCGATCTGCGCCGGGATTTTCAACGAGTCCGTCTCCTTCGACAATCTGATCGGGATTGCCATCGGCTTCCTGGTGGTCGGGGCATTCGCTGTCGTCGTGTTCATGGACCCGCTGTCTCAACTGATGCCGGTGCGCTGGCTGAGCCGGGTGTTCAGCTTTGCCGCGCGCGGCGCCCGGCCACTGGCGGCCTTCTATGATGCGGTCGACACATTCCTTGTCCGGATTGTCGCCGTCATGACCGGTATGGAGCATCGCTCCGTTGCAGCGCGTTACGGCATTCTGGGACTGATCCTGATCAGCCTCTGCCTGCTCGGCTGGTACCTGCCGCCGGAATGGGGGCTCATTCCCTGTGCGCTCGGCATCGTTGCGGCGGTCTCTGTCTCCCGGCTCTGGAGCTGGGTGGAGGACGACCGCGCGCTGGCCGCCCTGACGGATTTCAAGCCGACCACGCCTTACCGCACATCCATGCGCGAGGATTACCGTGACGAGACGCTGCTGGGCTTCCTGTTCGTCTTCTTCCTGATCCCGATCATGATGAGCAATGCGCACTGGAGCGGCTTGTTCGGGCCAGACATGTTCCAGCTGCCGAAAGGGCAGGAGACCGGTTTCCTCGACTGGTTCGGTTATTTCGGTGTGACCCTGATCAAGGCGGTGCCGATTGTCGACTGGGCCGAGATCTACAATTTCGGCCAGCCGCGGCCGGGGGCGGATTCGGACCTGATCTCGATGCACACAGTCGCCTCCCAGCATGCGGTTTTCATGGCGCGTTCGACGGTCGACCTCGTCCTGATCGCCTCGCTGCTGCAGGCGATTTCGATCACAGGCCGCAACCGCCAGCAGAAGCGGCTCTACAAGGCGGGCACCGATCCGGCGAACAAGTTCCGTCCGGGCCTGATCGACCGGCTCGACACGTTTGTGGAGAAAGCGGAGCTGCGCCGCACGATGATGGCCTGCCTGCGTCCGGGCGCGCCCTGGCCGGAGAAGCACACGACGCCGGAGCAGGCCCATAAAATCCATTTCAATCTGAATGTTCAGTCGACCCGGCCGGGCCTTGTCGATTTCCGGCGCTACAATGCGGACCGGCTGGGCCAGATGCATGGCGAATACAAGGACCCGGTTGCCCGCGCCTTCATTGCGGCCATCTCGGTGGAGCGGCCGGACTTCGACCTGACGCCGCGCCTCGTCCTGCTCGATAATATGGCTGAAAAGGGGGCGCCGGAATCGGATCTCTACACAATGCTGGACAGGATCTCGACAGACCTGTCGGAGACTCCGGCGAATGTGAACCTGACCATCGAAGTGTTGCGCTCGATCCTGTTCCACACTTCGCGCCGGGCGGGCCTGAAGGAGTTCAAGCAGCACGTCATACGCCTCCTGGCCACATGCCAGCCGGGCGAGGAAGTGATCGAGGCGCTGGCGGATATTGCAGGCCGGTCGAACCCGGATGCCTACCAGTATACGAAAGTGGCCGCCATTGAGGCGATTGACCAGGTGGCAAGGCGCCAACCGACGAAGCAGGGCGTGCGGGCGGCGATGGCGATCCTCAAACAGGTCCAGCGCTGCGAGCCGGGGGCCATGACGGAGTCGGCCATCCGCCGGATTCTTGCCGGGCTTCAGGACCTCCTGAAAAGCCTGAAATCCTAATTCATCTGGCTGCGGAAGAAGTCTGCGATCATCGGGCCGTATTTGTCGCCGTCCATGCCGAGCCTGTTGTTGAGGCTCTTGTGGGAGCGGTTCTTCGCCAGCACGGCTTCGGCGTCATAGCCGTGCTCGCGCAGCGTTTCGGCCAGTTCCTTGGCCCGGTCCGGGGAGACCGGCCGGTCGACATAGAGAATCCGGAAAGGCGGGATGCGCCGGCCATCCATCACATGAAGCGTGGGGGAGGCTTCGCGCCAGACGGTTTCCTTGCTGCCGAAGGCCGGCCGGTAGAAACGCGGCAGCTCGCCTTTCCGCTCGCCGGTGCGCACCAGATTGTAGGAGGCGCCGTCCAGCGGCACGGTGCCCTTGATCACGCCAAGGCTCAGGCCTTCATTGCGCAGATATTGCGGGTCGATGGAAACCAGCGCGACAGAGTGGGCGCCGGATGAGTGCCCCATCAGGAAAATGGAATCCGGATCGCCGCCATAATCCTCGGCATTGCGGTAGACGAAGGCGATGGCGGAGGCGAGGTCTTCCACCGCGGCCGGGAAGGGGTGGTCCGGCGCCAGGCGGTAATTGATCGAGATATAGATGAAGCCTTCATCGGTGAAAAAGTCCGCCTGTTTCTCGCCGATGGCATTCTGCTTGTTGCCATAGGTCCACGCGCCGCCATGCACCATGATGATGATGGGCAGGTCTTCGGCCTCGTCCGGGGCGTAGATGTCCATGGTGAAATTGCCATCGCTCACCGCGGGCATGTGGTTGTAGACCACATCGCGATACACGTCGGCGGCTGAGGCCAGCGCGGGCATGGCCATCCAGGCAATCAAACTCAGAAGTGCGGCAGATATGAAACGCATGGCAGCTACATTCCATACAGCAGGCCGGCATGGAACGCCATGTGCCGGCATTTCCGCAGAATCTTGATGCAACGTAATGTCTTCCCTTGGAGAGTCTTGGCCGCGTCCGATAGAAGATAAATGTGACGGCACCGGGGCCGGCGAATCGCAAATATGAGGAAATCCGCATGCACGAAGGAAGCCACGAAATCCTGATCAAGGACGCGCTGGTCTTCCTGATCGCAGCAGGTCTTCTGGTGCCTGCGCTGCGCATGCTGAAGCTGCCGGCGGTGGTCGGCTTCATCCTGGCGGGTGTGGCGCTCGGGCCGTGGGGGCTCGGCTCATTCTCGGATACCTGGGCGCCGCTCGGCATGTTTACCATTGCCGAGCCCGGAGCTGCAGCGCCTTTCGCCGAACTGGGCGTGCTGTTCCTTCTTTTCCTGCTGGGGCTGGAACTCTCTGTCGAACAGCTCTGGTCCCTGCGGCGGATCGTGTTCGGTGCGGGCATCGTTCAAGCCGCGGCCAGCGCCATCCTGCTGGCGCTGCTGGCCACGGTGTTCGATTTCGACCTGACGGCGGCCATCGTGGTGGGGCTGGCGCTCGCCCTGTCTTCCACCGCCGTGGTGATGCAGCTGATGACGGCGAACCATCAGGCCTCGGCGCCGGTCGGGCGGACGGCGCTGGGCGTGCTGTTATTCCAGGACATTCTGGTCGCCCCGATCCTGATCTTTGTCGGCTTCGCCTCGTCCGACGCCGGGGCAAACCTTGGTACGGTCCTGCTGGAGGCCGCGGTGCAGGGCGTTCTGGCGGTCGGCATCCTGCTGGTGATCGGCCGTTTCCTGCTGCGCCGCCTGTTCCAGATGGCGGCGGATGCCGGCGGGCGGGACTTCCTGATGGCGATCACGCTGCTCACCGTGGTGGGCGCCGCCGTGCTGACGGCCAGTGCCGGGCTTTCCATCGCGCTCGGCGCCTTCCTCGCCGGCCTGATGCTGGGCGAGACGGAATTCAAGCACCAGACCGAAGTCGACCTCGACCCGTTCAAGGGCCTGCTGCTGGGCCTCTTCTTCATGACGGTGGGCCTCGGGCTCGATCTTGGCGTGATCGCCCGGGAATGGCCGTTGGTGCTGGCCGGGCTGATCGCACTTCTGACGGTGAAATACGCCATTGCCTGGGTGGCTGTGCGGATCTTCGGGCGCAGCCCGGAACTCGCCACGGAGACGGCCGGCCTGCTGGCGCCTGCGGGGGAGTTCGCCTTCGTTGTGCTGGCGGCAGGCGCTGCGGGCGGTGTCATCACAGGCGAGCAGGCAACGCTCGTCTCCGCCGTGGCGGGCCTCTCCATGCTGCTGATCCCGGTCACCTGGCGCGGTTCGCAATCCCTTGTGCGCCGTATGCAGAGCAAGGGGCAGGGGGAGGCCACGACGCTGCCAGCCGAGAAGGCGGAGCTGGAAAACCATGTCATCATCGCCGGGTTTGGCCGGGTGGGGCAGGCCGTGGCCCGCATCCTCGATGAGGAGAATACACGCGTCGTTGCGCTGGACAGCCGGCCGGATACGGTCGCCCGCCTGCGCAAACAGGGCTGGAGCGTCTATTTCGGCGATGGCGCCCGCAAGGAAATCCTCGACAAGGCCGGCTTGTCCGGTGCGGCGATGGTTGTTGTCACCATCGACGACCCGCAGGCGGCCGAACATATCGTCCGGGCCGTGCGCCGGGGCCGTCCGGAAATTCCGATACTGGCCCGCGCGCAGGATGCCGACCATTCGCGCAGCCTGTTCCAGGCAGGCGCCACGCACGTCGTGCCGGACGCCATCGAGGCCGGTCTGCAGATGTCTGCCCGGGCGCTGGAACAGTTCGGCTACACGCCCGATACCGTCCGCTCGCTCATCGGGGCCGAGCGCGACGCCGAGTACCGCAAGGCCATGCTTGAGCAGAGCTGAAGCGGTACGCCTCTTTCGCCTACACGTTCTGGTGGTGTATGAGGCATGCATACGCGGATAGCGGGGCGGGCCAGCCATGACTTCATTTACCCAGAAAGCGGCGCCGCCGGCGCCCGGTTTTGCCGATCTCTACACACCGAAACTGGTGACTGTGCTGCGCGAGGGCTACGGGCTGGGCCAGCTAAGGGCCGACGCGATCGCGGGCCTGACGGTGGCCATCGTCGCCCTGCCATTATCCATAGCCATAGCCGTTGCATCAGGGGCAAGCCCGGCGCAGGGCCTGATCACGGCGATCATTGGCGGCTTCCTCGTCTCGGCCCTTGGCGGCAGCCGGTTCCAGATCGGCGGCCCGGCAGGGGCGTTCATCGTTCTGGTCAACACGACGGCCGCGACCCATGGCATGGACGGGCTGATCCTGGCGGTACTCCTGTCCGGCATGATGCTGGCGCTCGCGGGCTGGTTGCGTCTCGGCACGTTCGTGAAATTCGTGCCGTACCCCGTGACGGTGGGCTTCACGGCCGGCATCGCCATCATCATCGGCTCCAGCCAGCTGAAAGACCTGTTCGGCCTGACACTCTCCGGGGCCGAGCCCGGGCCCTTCCTGGAAAAGCTGCCAGCGCTCGCCGCAGCCGCGCCCACGGCTGACTGGCACGCCTTCGCCATTGCGGCGGGCACCATGGCCGTGATCTTCACGCTGAAGCGTTTTCGCCCCGGCTGGCCGGGCATCCTGCTGGCCGTGGTGCTGGCGGCGATTGTGACGGCTGCGGCGAATTTCGACATCGCGACCGTCGGGTCCCGCTTCGGGGCCATGCCGGCCGGCCTGCCGATGCCGCATGTGCCGGCGATTTCCATGGCCAAGGTGATGGACGTGCTGCCGGCGGCGATCTCCTTCACCCTGCTGGGCGCCATCGAATCGTTGCTCTCCGCCGTTGTGGCGGACGGCATGACCGGGCGGCGGCACCGCTCCAATTGCGAACTCGTGGCGCAGGGCGCGGCCAATATCGGCTCGGCCCTGTTCGGCGGTATCTGTGTGACCGGCACGATTGCGCGCACCGCCACCAATGTGCGGGCAGGGGCGCACGGGCCGGTCTCCGGCATGCTGCATTCAGTCTTCCTGCTGGGCATGATGATCCTCGCCGCGCCGTTGATCGCCTTTATCCCGATGGCGGCGCTGGCAGGCGTGCTCGCGGTGGTCGCATGGAACATGTTCGAGAAACACGCCTTCTGGCGCCTGCTGAATGCCTCGAAAGGGGACGCGGCGGTTCTGCTCGCCACCTTCGGCCTGACCGTGTTCCGCGACCTCACCGAAGCCATCATTGTTGGCTTTGCCCTCGGCGCGGCCCTTTTCATCCAGCGCATGTCACAGGCGGCAACTGTGGAGCTGGGCGCGCCGCTGGTGCGGGCGGACGAGGCCGACGACCTGCATGAGCGCGTGCCCTATGACGAGGCGACCAGCACCCGCCGCGATGTGATCGTCTATCGCATCTCCGGCGCCTTCTTCTTCGGCGCGGCCGCCACCATCGGCTCTGTGCTCGACCGGATCGGCGACCAGCACCGCGCCCTGATCGTGGACTTCTCACAGGTGCCCTTCATCGATTCGACCGCCGCCCACACGATCGAAGGCTTGGTCGAAGCCGCCCACCGCCGGAAGATCGCCGTCTGGCTCACCGGCCTCAGCCCTGCCAACGAGGCCGCCCTCGCAGCCCATGGCGTTGAAGCGCCGCTCGTAAATGTGGAACCGGACATCAGCACGGCGCAGGCACAGGCCCTGTCGATGCTGGATGGGGCTTAGGCGGAGTTCGCCGCAGCCCCTGGGGAAAATGTGCTACCATGCCAATGGAATTGCGTTTTTTGTGCGCAACCCTGTGGATGAATGTCGCGTGCGACACGCTGTATCTTGCGTCGTTAACGCTTCTTAAGCACTATATGTGGTGTTGATTACCCTTATAACCGACTCGCTTGCCAAGGAGGCCCGTCATGGCTGCCACCGATTCTTCTCTTCCCGGACTGCTCACCCCAAGCGTGGCTTACAAGCCGTTCCGTTACCCGTGGGCGTATGATTTCTGGAAGAAGCAGCAGCAGGTCCACTGGATGCCGGAAGAGGTGCCGCTGGGCGAGGACTGCAAGGACTGGGCGGTGAAGCTCTCCGATGAGGAGCGCAACCTGCTGACGCAGATCTTCCGCTTCTTCACCCAGTCGGATGTCGAGGTCGGCGCCAATTACATGGAACACTACATGCCGCTGTTTAAGCCGGTGGAAGTGTCCATGATGCTGTCCTCCTTCTCCAATATGGAGACGATCCACATCGCGGCCTACGCCCTGCTGCTGGAAACCATCGGCATGCCGGACAGCGAATTCTCCGCCTTCATGGAATACAAGGAGATGGCGGCCAAGCACGACTATCTCGGCCAGTTTGACACCAAGACGAATGAAGACATTGCCGTCTCCATGGCCGTGTTTGGTGCGTTCACGGAAGGTCTGCAGCTGTTCGCGTCCTTCGCAATGCTGATGAACTTCCCGCGTTTCAACAAGATGAAGGGCATGGGGCAGATCGTTTCCTGGTCGGTGCGCGACGAGTCGCTGCACTGCGAAGGCATGATCAAGCTGTTCCACACCTTCTGCGCCGAAACCGGCGTAATGACGGACGAACTGCGCGAGCGCATCCGCGAATGCTGCCGCACCGTGGTCAGCCTCGAAGACAAGTTCATCGAGCTGGCCTTCGAAATGGGCCCGGTCGAAGGCATGACCGCCGACGACATCAAGAACTATATCCGCTACATCGCCGACTGGCGCCTCGGCCAGCTGAAGCTGGAGCCGATCTATGGTGTCACCAAGCACCCGATCCCGTGGCTGACGGAGATCCTGAACGGTGTCGAGCACGCGAACTTCTTCGAACAGCGCGCCACGGAATATTCCAAGGGCGCCACGAAGGGCGACTGGCACGGCGATGACGGCGTCTGGACCAAGTTTGACAAGCGCCCCGCCGGCAAGCCGGACAATGTCCCCGCCGAATAAGGCCGGGGCAGGGACTTCAGTATAAGGAAAGCCGCCGGCAGCGATTTGCCGGCGGCTTTTTTATGTCTGTTGATCGTTTCTGGTCAGGCGCGCAGGCGCAAGTCCGTTTCCGGCAGGTCGGGCAGTGTCGTCGACGGGCGACCCAGCAGGTAGCCCTGTCCCTTGTGCACGCCGAGTTCGCGCAGGATGGCGAGCTCCGAATCTTTCTCGATCCCTTCTGCAACCACATGGCCGCGGGTTTCCAGCGTGAACGACACCAGCGCGCGGACGAGCGCCCGGTGGGCGGCGCAGGAATCCAGGTCCCGCGTGATGCTCATGTCCAGCTTGATGATGTCAGGATGCAGCTGGAGGATATGGCGCATGGAGGCATAGCCCGCACCCGCATCGTCCACGGCAAGGCGCGTACCTTGGCGGCGCAGCGGGGCGAGCGCGCTTTTCAGCTGGTCGTAGGAGGCGACCTGCGCATGCTCGGTCACTTCGACGACGATCCGCTGCAGCGGGTATTGCGACACCAGCTGGATGAAGTCTTCGCTGATAATCGTTGAGGGCGACGCGTTGACCGACAGGAACTGGCGCGGTTCCAGCAGCGGCATGGCGCTCAGGGCTTTTTCGATCGCGTGCAGTTCCAGTTCGGCGAGGCAGCCGACATCGCCGGCTTCCGCAAACAGGATGTCCGGCGGGCAGGCGCCCGGGCCGGAAAAGCGGCTGAGGGCCTCATAGCCCACAGTCTGCATGCTCGTGATGTTGACGATTGGCTGGAAGGCAACGTCCAGCGACCCGGAGTCGAGCACGTCGCGCACGCGGCGGCGCTTGGTTTCGGTAATTGCTTCGGTACGGATTTTTTCGTCCAGGTGCTCGCCCACCAGATTGGCGAAGATCCGCATGGTCGCCAGGTCGCGTTCGTTCAGCGTTTTGTTCGGCGTGTGGCTGAAGCCGCACATCATGCCGTAAATCCGCCCGTCTTTCAGCTGGATCGGGACACCGATATGCGAGGCGATGTTCAGGTTTTTCGTGACCGAGAGGTCGCGCGAAAACGGGACCTCCTGCGTGTCGCAGATCAGCTCGGGCAGATTGCCGACGGAGACATTGTGGCAATAGGTATTCTTGTGCGCCAGCACGTCGCCGGCCTGCAGCCGGTTATCGTCCGGGGCGTCCAGGCCTGCCGGGTCGCAGACATGGTGGTAGACCATGTGCCGCTCGGTGATTTCAGAAATATAGGTAACATCCAGGCCGAGATGTTCGCGAACGACCGCAAGCGCGGACGCAAAGAGATCTGACTTGCCTGTGTCCAGGGTATCGGAATCCTTCGATACCAGTGAACTCGTCAGATGCGAGAGACAATTTTCCATACTCCGCGGATAACCGGGCCCTGTTGAGATATGGGAAACAAAGGCGGTGAAGCTTTCACACCGCGTTAACCCTGCAGCAAGGATCCGCCCCCGGGGACAATCAGCCTCTCCGTATGCGCATTTTGTCCCCGTCAGGCAGATGTCAGCCAGTTCTGTCAGACAGGTCCTGACGGGGAGGGGCCGGCCGCAGGGCTTTGTCTGCGGTGAGTTCAGCATCAGGAGGTAGACATGCTGAAACTGAAATTCCTGGGCGCAGCCGCAATACTGGCTGGCGCGATTGCCGTTGCAGGCCTTGCCGATGCGCAGGGCGGAAACCGTCAGGGTGGCGGACAAGGTACTGGCCAGGGTAGCGGCATGAGCACCCCGGCCGGCGACATGGACCGCGACCGGCTCCGCGTGATGGACCCGGCGTCCGGCCGCGACAAGCTGCAGGACCGCGATCGCGACCGTGACATGCTCCGCGATCCGGACCGTGACCGGCGCTATCTCGGCACGCAGGGCCGTCTGCAGAAATTCGACCGGGACGGCGACGCCCGGGTCAACCGCGCCGAATTCGAAGACTGGCACAAGGACATGTTCAGCCAGATGGACGCCGACGGGAATGGCCTGACGCTGGAAGAATACCACGCCGCGCGCTTCGGCCCCGGCCCCTACAGCGATGCCAATCCGGAACGCCAGGCGCTGATGCGCCAGCAGGCGAACCTGCGCAAGACAGAGCGCTACCGGGTCATGGACGGCAATGGCGATGGCGTCGTCAGCCGCGAGGAATACATGCGCTTTGGCGAGCATGCCTGGCTGGAGGCCGACACGAATGATGACGGCCAGCTGAGCTGGGGCGAGCTGCAATCCTACAATCGCGGCATGTGAGGGGAGGGTGAGCCATGTCCAGCAGACCCGCGCTTCGCGTTGCCGCCGCCGTCGCCGCCCTGTCCGTGCTGACGGCCTGTGCCGGCTATGGCGGTCCGTACCGGCATTATGGTCCGCCCCCGGCGGGCACCGTTTACATTACGACCGCGCCGCCCCCGCCGCGCAGTGTGATCATTCCGCCGCGTCCGACCTCCCTGTCGGTCTGGATCAGCGGTTACTGGAACTGGACGGGAACTGACTTTGTCTGGGTCGACGGTCATTGGGACCGTTCACCCCCGCGTGCCGGGGCCCTCTGGGTGCCGGACCAGTGGGTGAAGACCAATCGGGGTTGGTACCGTAAGCCTGGCCGCTGGAAATAGACCCCCTTCGGCTGCCAGCCCAGTCGGAAAGACCCGGTTTTCCCGGCCGGGTCTTTCTTGCATTCGGATTCCGGGCCCTGTTCCCGGAATCAGTGAGGGGCGCCCGTGGCCGCGGGCGCCCCTCCAACGCTATTCCGGGAGGAAATGGTCTAGCGTTGTTCGTAAGAGGCAGTTTCGACCGATGCGAGGCGGGCGAACTTCGGCGCTGTTGCCAGGCCCATTTCTTCACGCTCCTGGAGGATCTTGACGGCAGCCTGGGCCATCACGTCGTCGGCGCAGTCACGGTCGACAACCGGGCCGCGGCCGAACTTGCTGCCGGAAGAGGTGCAGGCGCTGCGGGCCTGGGAGCGAATGTCAGAGAGCACGAGCTCGGCGCCCGAATCGGATGCCAGCAGGTCGTGGTCATAGGAGATGTCGACGGTGATCGGTGTCGAAATTTCAGCGGAGGCGGCGAACGGCACGACGGCAACGAGGGCGGCGGCCGCAATCATTTGTTTCATCATGAGAATTTGGTCCTTCAGAGTTTGGTGCCGTCTTCCCAACGGCTTTGAAACTCCTCCCTCAGCGCGCATTACGCAACTCAATCGCCCCGAAACACGCCGGCCCGGACACACACTCCCGGGCAGACGCTGGCCAGCCCCGAAGCGGTCGCGTGCTGCACCGCAACAATCGTCTCGCAGGCGCAGCATTACAAGAGGGTTTTATCAGCCAGCCGCTGCCAGAAGCATGTAGGAATCCTGACCGCCTGCCGTTCGTGCACATTTGCCCAAAGCTTTGCCGCATCCGTTGAAAGGCAGTGGATACTGCGGTCACCCGCTGTCAGGCGAACTGTCAGAAATAATTCAAGATTTACGCCTGATCGACCCTTGCAGCAAAGCAACCCTGCTTTGCAAAATGTAGGTGGATATAATCTGTGGACGGATGCCGAAACAGCGTTTCGATACATGCCGCCACGTCAACACCCTCGGCGATGTCTGCATTAACCATCATGCCGCTGGAATCGAAGGCGCGCAGGGATATCGTGCGCCTGCGGATCATCTCCGGAACAACGCCTTGCGGAAGGTCGGCGGACGCGACGCCGTCGCGCACATAGATCGCATGACTGGCCCGGAACGGCGTCGCCGCCTCCTGATGCGTGAAGTGCAGCAGGTGCACCGTTTCGCCCGGCCGGGCATCTTCGAGGCTGACGCGGCAGGGATAGCCGGGGCAATTATCCACCACCAGGCGTTTGATAAGCCGGGCAGACAGCGCCGCCTCGCTGAGGCCTGACAGGCCTGCGAACGGGGCGGCGGGCAGGGCGCGGATCCGGAATGGCATGGGCAGGTCTCCTTCTTTCGTGCCGCTGGCGTATCGCCTTTGCCGGCACCTCGCCCACCCGCTGCTTGCTGTCGGACAGGGGCGAAGCGAATCCGTCTGACCCGGGAAGGGGGCAGGCTGGGCGCCATGATGATTTCACCTGTCCGTCTCTCTGCCTCTCTTGGCCTTGCCTGGGCCTTTGCCGGCCAGCAGGCTGCTGCGCTCGCCACCCGGCTGGGCCTCGGCCCGCTGGGCATGCGCGCCTTCCTGCCGCGGGCTGTCTGCCAGGCCGTGGACGCGGAACTGAAGCGGCTGGAGACGATGGTGCGCCGCATCCTCTTCCTGATCGCCATGGAGACGCCGTTGCCGGAGGCAGGCACCGTGCCTTTAATCAGGAAGTCCCGTCAGGGTGCGCCACCGCCCGCCGGTGCTGCGGACGCCCGTGTCTTCGGGCTGCCTGCCTTCCGCCTCACAGAAACATCGCGGTCGCCCGCACAGAAAGCGTCCCGCCTCGCTGCGCGGCTTGCGGCACGCGCCCGTTACGAGCCTGGCCGGGCAGACCCTGAGGCGCGGCCCGGCCCGCAGGATCTTGTGCCGGCCAAGCGGCTGATGAATCGCTTCGCCGCGCTGGAACAGGCGCTCAGCGACCCGGAGGCACAACTTGTCCGGTTCCGCCGCAAGCTTGCCCGTATCCGGGCGGACAAATCCCTTCCGCTGCCCATCGCAGACGAACCGCCCGCCGCCTGTACCGGCCTGCAGAACACGCCCGTCCTGCGTGATCTGTTCTGGACACTGCACGATGCGGCGCTCACCTGGCTGCCGGTGCTCGATTCCGGCTGAAGCCACCTGAAACGAAATGTCTTTTTGCCGGCCGGGGTTGCCCCGGGCCGGGCAGACGTGCTGGCCGCTGTCTTATCAAGGTGAATTGACAGGCCCCTTCCTCTGGGGCAGATGGCGCCATGTCAAAACTCACTACACCTGAAGCCGTCATTGACGCCCTCGAAAAGCTCTACGCTGAGGCCGTTGAGGCGCAAGCCGCCGCCCTCGATAAATTCCTGCATGAAGGCACGCCGCCCGATCCGGCGCTGCGGGCCTCCGGCGCCTTTTGCTATCCGCAGATCCGAATCGTCTACAATCCGGACGGGCCAGCCCCGCGGATCTCCCGCTCCTTCGGACGCATCTCGGAACCCGGCACCTATATCTCCACCTTCACCCGGCCGGACTTTTTCCGCCCCTACCTGATGGAACAGCTGACCCCGCTGCTGAAGTATTACGAGATCGAGGTCTTCGTCGAACCCTCACAATCGGAAATGCCCTACGCCTATGTCTGGGATCAGGGGCAGGCCTCCGGCCTTGAGGAAATCTCTCCGGCAGAACTCGCCCGCCATTTCCCGAGCCCCGACCTTGCGGAGATCGGCGACGAAGTGGCCGATGGCGAACTCTACGAGCCTTTCACAGAGCGCCCGCTGGCCCTGTTTGATGCGCTGCGGACCGATTTCTCCCTGAAGCGGCTGCAGCATTATACCGGCACGCCGGTGGAGCATTTCCAGCACTATATTCTGTTCACGAACTATCACCGCTATGTCGATGCATTCTGCGACTGGGGACTGGAGCAGCTGGCCAATGACTCGCGCTACACGTCGCTGTCTGTGCCGGGCGGTCTGGAGATTACCGAGCCGACGGACACCTCCCGCGCCGAGATCGATGCCTCCCCCTGGCGCCGGTCGCAGATGCCGGCCTATCACCTGCGCGCGCCGAATAATACCGGCATCACTCTGGTCAATATCGGCGTCGGCCCATCGAACGCGAAGACGATCACGGACCATCTGGCCGTCATCCGTCCGCAATGCTGGCTGATGGTCGGCCATTGCGGCGGCCTTCGCCATTCGCAGGCCATCGGGGACTATGTTCTGGCCCATGCCTATCTGCGTGAAGACCATGTGCTGGACTCCGTCCTGCCGCCGGAGATCCCGATCCCGGCGCTGGCAGAGGTCCAGATTGCGCTGCAGGAATCGGCGGCCCATGTCACCGGCGAGTCCGGCGACGAGCTGAAGAAGCGTCTGCGCACCGGCACCGTGGTGACCACGGACGACCGCAACTGGGAACTGCGCTTCTCGGCCTCGGCCCCGCGGTTCAACAAGTCCCGCGCCATCGCGATTGAAATGGAAAGCGCGACCATCGCCGCGAACGGCTACCGCCTGCGCGTGCCCTATGGCGTGCTGCTCTGCGTGTCGGACAAGCCGCTGCATGGCGAGATCAAGCTGCCCGGCGCCGCCAACCGTTTCTACGAACGGGCCATTGGCGAACATATCCGTATCGGGATCGAGACGCTCGAACGCCTCGCCGCCGACAAGGGTGCCAAGCTGCACAGCCGCAAACTCCGAAGCTTCGACGAGCCGCCGTTCCGGTAGGGCGGCCGTTCCCCCCGTCCGCCACGACATGAACGCCGGATGAATGGAAAACCCGGCTGCCATTCAGACGCGGAATTGTTCACGCTGCGGTGGAGCTAATAAGGGGAAAGCTGATGGAAGACTGGATCGAGCAACTCGACATCAATCAATACCTGCCCGGCCTGCTCGGCTGGGCGACGAACATCCTGCTGGCACTGGTGATCCTCATTGTCGGCCTGTGGGTCGCCGGAAGGATCGGCAAATCCGTGCGCCGGATGGGCGAGCGGCACGAGAAGCTGGACGACACGCTGTTCCGGTTCCTGGGCAGTGTGGCCAAATACACCATCATGGCCTTTGTGGCCGTTGCGGTGCTCAACCGGTTCGGTGTGGAGACAACTTCGATCGTCGCGCTGCTCGGTGCGGCCGGCCTGGCAGTCGGCCTCGCCCTGCAGGGGGCCATGTCCAACCTTGCGGCAGGGGTCATGCTGATGATCTTCCGGCCTTACAAGGTCGGGGATTTCGTCGACGCCGCCGGCAGTTTCGGCAAGGTCGAGGAAATCACGCTGTTCACCACCGTGCTGCAGACCTTCGACAATCAGCAGGTCGTGATTCCGAACGGCCAGATCTGGGGTGAGAAGATCATCAATCACAGCCATCACCCGATCCGCGGTGTCGAGATGGCATTCGGCGTGTCGTATGACACAGACATCGACAAGGCCAAGGAAGTCATCCGCAAGGTCTTCTCAGAGCATCCCCTGATCCTGGATGATCCGGAGCCGGTCGTTGTGGTCAACACGCTGGGCGATAGCGCAGTCGAGTTTGCGACGCGCCCGTTCGTCAAGGGCGAGGATTATTTCACGGTCCGGTTCTCCGTGCCCGAACAGGTGAAGAAGGCGCTGGATGCCGCCGGGATTGAGATCCCGTTCCCGCACCGCAAGGTCATTCTCGTCAATCAGAGCTGATCCGGTCACCGGGCAAAAAAAGGGGCTGGTCCGTTGCTGGACCAGCCCCTTTGTCGTTCAGGCAAAGCCTTAGTTCAGCTTGTTGATCTTGGTGCCTTCGATCGAGATGCCAGCCATCAGGCCCTTCTGGTCGAAGATGAAGGCATAGGCGTCGTCCTGCAGGGAAGTGGTCGACAGGTTCTGCGCGACACCGGCATTCACCAGCACCACGGTCGGGCCGACGCCGATTTCCCAGCCCTCGGACTCGCGCACGTATTTCACGGCGTCGTCATTCATCAGGAAGACGGCATAGCCATATTGCTGCGCGCCTGCCTGCAGGCCCCAGGAGCCTGTGAAGGTGGAGTAGTAGCCGGTGACCGCGCCGCCCTGGCGCATCTCGCCTTCGCCATACGCGCCGCCAATGCCGAGCCCGGCCTTCACGATGGACGGGAACACCAGCACGGCGCGGGCCTGCTGGCCGATGGCGCGGGCGGCATCATTCTTGGCGTAGAGCTGGTTCAATGCCTGGCGGCTGTCAGCGTCGATTTCGGCGCGGTCCACCTCATCGGGCAGGGTGGAGCAGGCGGTGACGGAAACCGTCCCCACTGCAAGGCAGGCTGCAGCAATCATTGAACGAAGACGGGTCATTATGAACTCCTGGTTCTGTTATCGTTGGGGTTTGAACGCCCGGCGAAAGCATTCGGTTCCCAGCCCCCACCATGACGGGCTTGTCATAGGGGCAGGGTAGACGAGCGCGCGGGCCCGCGCTAGCTGCCTTCATTATGAAAGATCGTATCCTGCCGCTCGAAGGTGTTCGCAATTTCCGGGATTTCGGAGGCTATGCCTCCCGCCATGGAGGCCACGTAAAGCAGGGGCGGCTGTTCCGCTCCGGCCATTATGCCGAGGCCACGCATGGCGATCTGCAACAGATACGGCAGAAGCGGATCGCCGTGCAGGCAGATCTGCGCCGCCCCGACGAGCGCGAGCGCCAGCCGGGCAAATGGTCCGCCCCGATGACCATCACCCATGATGGCGGCCGCGAACATGAGGCGCCGCACCATCAATTCCTGACAAAAGTCGAGGCCGACGCCGAAAAGGCCGAGGCCTGGATGACCGATTACTACCGCGTCGCCCCCTTCAAGGCGCACCACAAGGAATTGTTCGCCACCTGGTTCAGCCATCTGGCGGAGCTGAAAGACGACGAGGCGGGCCTCGTGAACTGCGCCGCGGGGAAAGACCGCACCGGCATTCTCTGCGCGCTGACCCACCATGTGCTGGGCGTCGCGCAGGACGACATCCACGCAGACTACATCCTCACCAATGAGGCCGTGGATGTGGACGGGCGCCTTGGCGAGATCGCCACCATGTTCAACGCCCATATCGGCAAGAATTACGAGCCGGAAGTCTTCCGCCCCTTCATCGGCGTGCGGCTGCCCTATCTCGAAACC
>MDTG01119968.1_pt1 | contig 27885 bp, 20 predicted proteins | sample 811421 | NCBI WGS metagenome assembly MDTG01 (sample SAMN05326645, study PRJNA326480) | marine metagenome | isolation source: seawater | place: Pacific Ocean: South East | collected 2011
GGGTCGAGCAAGGCCCCCACGAAGCGCCCACCCGCTCCCAGTCGCCCTCACAAGGATCGCCTGGGTCGAGCAAGGCCCCCACGAAGCGCCCACCCGCTCCGGTCGCCCTCACAAGATCGCCCGGCTCGAGCAGGACCTCTCCGCCCTACCTCACCCCCGGGTCGAGGGATCCACCCCTCGCCCGCCCACACCTAAGGGACCAAAGGTCCCTTAGAAGCGGAGCCCCTGGCGGGTGATCTGGCCGCCGTGCTCGGCCAGCAGCTCGAGGAAGGGGACCAGGTTCTCGGCGTCGACCTCGATCGAGAGGCCGAGGCCGCCCTTGGTCGGGTGGCCGATCTGGAGCGCCCGCAGGGCCTCGGCGAAGGCCTTGTGGTGCTTGGTGCCGTACCAGTCGAGGCCGAAGCGACCGAGGCTGGCCAGGTCACGGGCCGAGAGGTAGAGGTTGCCCTCGGCGCTCAGGGTCTGGCCCTTCTCGCTGACCAGCCACCAGCGCGACCTGGACTGCAGGACCCAGCGCCCGTCGGCGAGGCGCACGGCCTGCTCGACGCCGCCGGCCTTGGCCCGCTGGCTGGCCGAGAGCTGGCTGAAGTCCGCGGGCTCGACCGTGAGGCGCTCTTTGCTGACGCCCTCGTAGGCGCCCAGGCGGCGCAGCTGCTCCTCGCCCACGAGGACCTCGCCGGTGGCCTGGCCGCGCCAGGGCTCCCAGCGGGTCAGCTCGACCGAGTAGCCCGTGCCGCCCGGCATCAGCTGGGGCTGGCCCGGCTTGCTCGCCTCGGCGCCGGGGCTCCAGCGCTCGACGTCCTGGATCGAGTAGAGCTCGCCGCCGGCCACGTGCGGGATCGCCTTCCAGGTGGCCGTGACCCGGCAGGCCGCGTGGCGCGGCACGAAGGACACGCCGAGGCTGACCTTGCGCCCGGGGAGCAGCACCTGCAGCTTGCGGTAGGGGCGCCCCTCGAGGCCGACCACGACCGGCGGGCGCGGCGCGCGCGCGGCGGCCCCGGGGTCGTCGGTGGCGGTCAGGGTCAGGGTCACCACCTCGCCGTCCACGCGCACGCCCTTGGTGCGCTGGGTCCAGTCGCGGACCTCGCTGCGGGAGAGGTTGGGCTGGTTGACCTTGGCGCCCAGCTCCAGCAGCAGCAGCGGGCGGTTCGAGGTGTTCTCGAAGCTGACGCGCAGGCGGGCGGGCCGCCCTTCGTCGAGCTTGCTCGGCTTGACCGAGACCGCGATCGGCTGCGCCTTGTCCTCGGGGGCGGCGAAGGCGGCGACGGGAGCGAGGAGGCAGAGGGCCGGCGCGAGGCCGGTCAGCCGGTGCGAGAAGCGCATAGCAGGTGTTCCTACGGGTTAGTCCTTGCGGACCACGTTGGGGCGCACGAAGAGGTCCGTGGGCAGGTCGCTGTTGAGGAGCCAGCGCACGTCGAAGTCGCGCGCCGGGAGCTCCTTGCCGCGCTTGTCGCGCAGCTTGCTGGGCAGGGTCAGCGTGGCGGGCCCGAAGCGCTGGGGCTTGTAGTCGAGGTACTCGCAGTAGCGCTTCTTGCCCTTGTCCTGGCCGAGGGGCACGACGCCCATGGCCGCGATCAGCAGGTGGGTGTCCTTGTGGAAGCGGAGCCGGATCACGAAGGGCTTCTCGTGGCGGTTGCCCCGCGGCGGGGTGACCAGCGCCTTGATGACGTGGTGCCCCTTCGAGTTGCGCCCCACGTAGGAGAGCTTGGCCTTGTCCTCGACCAGGTGCACCAGCAGGAAGGGCATGAAGAGCACGTCGCGCTCGTAGGCGCCCTCGCAGGCGTCGTCGCCGTTGAGGTCCTCGACGTAGGTGGCCTTGCCCTCCTTGCTGCGATCGCAGAGGAAGGCCTGTCCGCCCCCGACCACGACGTCGAAGCCGGCGCCGCTCTTGCGCCGCGAGGCGTAGTGCATGGCGCGCCCGTCGAGGCGGAGCACGTGCCGCTCCTTGATCGGGCCCTCCTTGGGGTTGATCGCCATCACCGCCGAGCGGATCCGGACCAGGGCCTCGCGGCCGCCCATGGCCTTGACGGACTTGATCAGGATCCCGCGCGCCTCGGCGGGCGCGGGGCCGATCCCGCCGCCGTCGTCCTGGGCGAAGGCGGGGAAGCCCGGCGCGCTGAGGGCGAGCAGGGCGGCGAGCGCGAAGCGGGGCGTCACTGGGCACCTCTCCGGTCGTCAGGGGCTCCCACGGTGCGGAAGCCGAGCGCCGCGCTGCGGTAGCGGCGCGGCTGGTCGTGGCGCATGGCCGAGCGGAGCAGGAAGGCCGAGGCCGAGGTCCAGCCGCCGCCGCGGATCACCAGGTGGTCGGGGTTGCTGGGGGTGTCCTGGGGCGCGCCCTCGTAGGGCACGAAGGGGCTGGCGGTCCACTCCCACACGTTGCCGGCCAGGTCGTGCACGCCCTCGAGCGAGTCGCCCGCGGGGAGCGAGCCGACCGGCGCGGTCATGCCCGGGCGCGCGAAGCGCGCCGCGGCTCGGATCGTGTCGCCCTCCTTGACCGGGGTCTCTCCCCAGGGCCAGGTCCGCCCGCCGGGGCCGCGCGCCGCGCGCTCCCACTCGTCCTCGCTGGGGAGGCGGCGCCCGACCCAGCTGGCGAAGGCGTAGGCGTCGAACCAGTCGACGCCGACCACGGGGTGCTGCGCGCGCGCCGGGTCGGCGAAGGGGTCTGGGACCGAGCCCCAGGCGCGCTCCTGCGCGCTGGGCGGGCCGGGGCGGTGGTTCTTGCCGCTCGGCTCCTCGGGGTGGCAGAAGGTGTGCTCGTCGCAGTCGGGCGAGGCGAGGAACTTGGCGTAGGCCGCGTTGGTCACCTCGCAGAGGTCGATCGTGAAGGCGGCCACCTGGCGCTTGGCGCGCGGGCGCTCGATATCCAGCCCGCCCTTGGTGCTGCCCTCGCTGCCCATCACGAACTCGCCGGCGGGGATCAGGGCGTTGGCCAGGGTCGGCAGCTCGCCGCGGCGTGGCTTGCCAGGGGGCTGCGGGCCGCCCGTGTCGGGCGCCGCGCTCGCGCTGGCGTCGGGGGTCGCGCTCGTCTTGCCGCTGGAGGTCTGCGTTTGAGGGCAGCCCGCCAGAGGGAGCGCCAGGAGGGGAAGTACGAGGAAACGCTTCACAGCCTGAGAGGATACTGAAAGCGCGCCCGCCGTGGGATCCGGAGCGAGGTCAGAGCCCGAGTTCGCTCGCCAGCGGCGCCAGGGCGGCCGGCACCAGCGCGTCCCGCACGACCCCGCGCAGGCTGGGCTCGTCCTGGGGCAGGCGCTCGAGCGAGAGCTTGGCGAGGGCCTCGGGCGTGGCGCGCTGCGGGTTCGCCAGCAGGCGGTCCAGCTCGCGGGTCGAGCGCCCCAGGTCGTTCAGCTCGGCGCGCTCGCAGGTTCGCCAGGCCAGGAGCCAGCGCGCGGTCGCGACCGCGTAGCGCTGGGCGTCCAGCTTGCGCGAGCTGCCCGCCGCGAGCGCAGCCCGCTCGGCGGCCGGGTCGACGTCCACCTGCTCCGCGAGGTCATCGGCCTGACGCAGGAGGGCGCGGGCCTGCTCGCGGCTGGGGTCGGCGAGCCAGGCCTCGACCCCCGCGAACAAGGCCTGCTCGGGCGCGTCGCTCCCCTTGCCGCGCGCGCGCAGGTGCTGACGCGCCAGGCAGAGGGCAGCCCGCACCAGCGGCTCCTGGCCGAAGTCGCCCAGGTCCTCGATCCAGCGCAGCAGCTCGTGGGGGGGCTCGACCCGCACCGCCTGGCGGGCCGGCTCGTAGCCGAGGTAGGCGGCCAGGGAGAGGTCCCGCGCGTCGATCCGCCCCGAGAGGCGGGCCCGCTGGAGGCGCGCCACGTCCAGCTGCGGCGACTGGCGGACCGGCGCGCTGGCCCAGGTGGTCACACCCGCGCGCGCCGTCTCCCAGGCCGAGCGCAGCGCGTCCGGCGCGGGTTGGTGCGCGCTCGGCACCTGGGCGACCCGCTTGGCCGTCGCCGCGTTGACCCCGGTCCGGGCCCAAGCCAGGTTGCGGATCGCCTGCAGCAGGCTGCGCCCGCCTCCCCACTCCAGCACCGACGCGCCCTCGAGCTCGCCGCTGGTGCGGGTGACGTGCGAGGTCGAGGTCACGCCGGGGGCGCTGGCCTCGCAGGCGGCGACGCCGGTCATGAGCGTGAAGGCCCGCGCGAAGAGCGCGACGTGGTCCGCGGCGACGAGGCGCGCGCCCTGGTGGCTGGACGCGCCCACGAGCTCGAGCAGCGCTACGGCGCGCCAGTTCAGCTGGCGGTGCGCGTCGCGCAGCACCCGGTCGGCGAGCTCACCCTGGGCCCGGCGCAGCCCGATCGCCTCGAGCGCCTTGCGCAGGGTCGGCTCGCCGCCGGGCGCGAAGCGCAGCTCGGGCATGGGTCCCCCGCGCGCGCAGGCGCAAGCGGCGAGCTCGACCGCCAGCGCCCCGCCGCGCTCCTCGAGTCCGGCGCACCAGCTGAGGGGGTCGGGCGCGGGCTGGACCTCGGCCATTTGCTCGGCCACGGGGTGCCCGCAGTAGGCGAGCAGCTCGATCCGCTCGCGCGCGATCGTGCCGGCGCGCATCCGCGCGACTAAGAGCTCGGCCTCCGCGGCGAGGTCCCCCTCCGCGGCCAGGCGCTCCAGCTCTCGGGTGCGGGCGTCGCTCACGGCTCTGACTCTATGCGCTGTCTGCCGAGGAGGATCGTCTCAGCGCCGCTCAAGGAGGCGGCGTTTCCAACTCCCAAACCTCTGCGAGCACGGGATCTCGCGCGCCGGGGGTCCCTTCGTCGCTCTCCATGCTGCGTCCTCCAATCAAAACGGCCACCCCCCGGGCGGAGTCCCAGGTCAAGCTCGCGAACTGGCGCGGTCCAGGCGCCCCAACCGGCACGGTTGGACCGCGCCAGCCCTGCGCGGTCCAGAGCCAACAACGCCGGGAGCCCTGGTCGAAGATCAGGACCCCGGCGCCCGTATCGACCACCAGGGGCCACGGGTTGGGTAACACCCCCTCCTCGCTCGCCAGGGCCCACCCCCCCGTGCGCAGATCCCAGGCCCACAAATCCCCATAGCCGAGCTTGTGGCGCTTCCCCCCGAACCGGAGCAGACGCTGGCCATGGATCAGCAGGGAAGCGTTCTCCCGCGCGAACTCGGCGCTCGGGCCTTCGATCTGGACGAGGTCCCAGCGCCCCTCCCGCCAGCACCACAGGTCGCCCAGCAGGGTGTAGCGCGTCTCTCCGCCCCGATCCTCGTCCCGAGCCCCCCCGCAGAGGTAGACGCCGTCCTCGGAGTAGGCCACTGAGTGAAAGGCACGCCGACCCGGGGTCGAAGCCCCTGTCCGCTTCTGCTCGTAGCCCGCTGGACTCCACTCCCACACCTCGTCGATCGTCCCCGCGTCGTTCTTACCGCCGAAGAGCAGCAGCCGGCCGCGCGCACGGTCCCACACCGCGGCGTGTCCGTAGCGCCCGGTCGGCTCCCCCCCCTCACCCCCGGGCTCGAGGCACTCCCAGGACACGCCATTCCAGGCCCAGAGGTCGTTCAGGAGCCGCTCGTTGGCGCGACCTCCCCAGACCAACACCCGGCGACCGTCGAACACGGCCGAGTGAAGCTCCCGACGAGGGAGACGCCGGGCCGGTGTACGCTGGCGCCACCGGCACGTCTTCAGGTCGAAGCGCGGCGCACGCTGTGAGGTCTTCTGGCTCGCGCGAGGCAGGGCCGACGAGCTGCGTGCGGGCGAAGCGGCCTGGGTCGCCGGGGGTCGCCCCGAGGAAGGCGGCCCCACGTGCGTGGCCACCAGGATCGAGCCCAGCGCGAGCGCCAGCCCCACGACCGCCGCCTTCCGCCAGCCCTGCGCGCCCTGCCGGAGCCCTTCCTCCCGGAAGTCGCGCAGCGCCGTGGCCACCTCCGCGGCCGAGCCGAAGCGCTCCGTCGGCACCTTGGCCAGACAGCGGGCCACGATCGCGCTCAGCTCGGCGGGGACCGACCCCAGAGGCGCGAGGTCCACGGGCCGAGACACGACCTGCGCGGCGGTCGCGAGCGCCGTGGCCGCGCGAAAGGGTGGGCGGCCGCTCAGGAGCGCATAGAGCAGGGCGCCGAGGCCGTAGACGTCGACGGCGGGCCCCAGCTCACTGGGCTCGCCGCTCAGGAGCTCGGGGGCAGCGTAGCCGGGCGTGCCCAGCATGGTCCCCGTTTCGGTCAGGCGCTCGGCGTCCCGCTCGAGCAGCAGCGCCAGGCCAAAGTCGGTGATCCGGGCGCGACCGTCCCGATCCAGCAGCACGTTGGCGGGCTTGAGGTCTCTGTGCAGGACTCCCCGCTCGTGTGCGTGCGCGATCCCCTCCGCCACTTGACGGACCAGCGCTGCCGCCCGAGCGGGCGGAAGCGGCCCCTGGGTGCGGAGCACCGCATCCAGACCCTCCCCGTCGACCAGCTCGAAGGCCAAGAAGGGGCGCCCGCCCGCGATACCCGCCTCGTAGAGGCGAACGACCTGGGCGTGCCGCAACGCCGCGACGCTGCGCGCTTCGACAGCGAAGCGCTCGAGCAAGTCCGCTTCAGGGTAGAGGAGCACTTTGAGGGCGGCCTCGCGTCCCAGCTCTTGGTGCCGCGCGCGATAGACCACGCCCATTCCGCCGCGACCGAGCTCTTCGAGGACCTGATATGCGCCGATGATCTCAGCTTGCACGCGCCGCTCCCTCGCCGTGTCAGCTTAGCTGGCGTGACCGCGGGCCGCGTACAGAGCCGCCCCCGCGGCCACAGGGGAGGGACCGCGGGGGGGCACAGGGGGTGTTCGTTTGCCTCTAGGCGAGGTGCGCCCGGAGCATCCAGGCGGCCTTCTCGTGCACGCGCAGGCGGGCGGCCAGCATGTCGAGGGTGGACTCGTCGCCGATCTCGTCGGCGATCGAGATCAGGCCGCGCACGGTGCGGGCCACGCCCTCGTTGGCCTCGGCGAGCTGCTCGACCATGGCGAAGGCGTCGAGCTTGCCGGGCGACTCCTCGATCGAGGAGAGCTGACGGAACTCGCCGAAGGTGGCCGGCGCGAAGGCGCCCAGGATCCGAATCCGCTCGGCGATCGTGTCGATCGCGCCCTGCAGCTCGGTGTAGTGCTGCTCGAAGAGCTCGTGCAGCGCGATGAAGTTGGGGCCGACCACGTTCCAGTGGAAGCCCTGGGTCTTGAGGTAGAGCACGTAGGTGTCGGCCAGAAGCTGCTTCACGCCAGTGGCCATCCGCTCGCGCTGCTCGGTGCTCAGGGCGTGGGCAATGACGGTCGACTGCATATGGGATCTCCTTTGGGGTTTCGTCCGATCTGCCCTAGGAGACGCGAAGCCGCTGCCAGTCGCTAAGTCCCTTGGCCCCAATGGGATTGCGGAGCGCGAGAGACGAAGGGGTCCCTGGCGGGACGGGGCTGTCGAAAGCGAGGGCGACATGTGCGTCAATGGGACCCATGGACATGGACTACCAAGCCCTCCCCTTCCTGGCGCTCCTGGCGGTGATCGCGATCGCCTTCTTCTACGCCCAGCAAGACGCGCCCGAGTAGGACTACTCCCAGCGCAGCTCTTCGAGGTGGTAGCGCAGGTCCCAGATGTTGCGGAAGCGCTCCAGGATCAGCTTGCGGCGCATGCCGCGCACGATCTCCTTGACCTCCTGAGGCTGGCGAGAGTAGGTCCGCCGCCCGCCGAGGGCCTCGTAGAAGATCCGCACCAGGTCGACGATGTCCTCGCGGCGGTTCTCCGCCGAGCTGCCCGGCTGGGTGTAGAGGTCGAGCAGCTTGAGCTCGAAGGTCAGCCCGACGCCCTGGAGGATCACGTTCTCCTTGTGCAGGTCGCCGTGATACTCACCCTGGTGGTGGATCGCCTCCATGCCGCACACCAACGCATAGAGCAGGTGCACCGCCTGGAAGGGCGAGAGCTTTTGGCCCGGCTGGCGCGCCAAGAAGCCGCTCAGCAGCTCGCCCTCGACGCACTCGCTGATCAGGCAGGTCACCTCCTGATCGCCGACCTCCACCTCGCAGCGACCGTGGTAGCGAATCAGGACCTCACAGCGGCGCAGCTTGTGCAGCTTGCGCGCGTAGGTCGAGGCCACTCGATCTCCGCGGTTGCGCTGCGGGTAGAAGAGCTTGGCCGCGCGCTCGATCCGCGTGCGACGCTCACGCACCCGATAGACCTCGCCCTCCCAGCCGGCCCCGAGCGGTCCGACGACCACGTAGCGATCGTCGAGGACGTGCCCCGGCTCGAGGTCGAAGGCCAGCGCTGGCGGGGCGGTCTCATAGCGTCTGCGGGTCAAGTTCGGCGTCCTCCGCGGGATGGCGCAGAGCCTAGCAAGCGCAGCCGGCGTCGACCGAACTCGTTGCAAATCAAGCCCTTGTTCCCTGTCTCTCGGCAGAGCCCGCCTGCTGAATAGCTTCGCAGGCATGATGAACTCCGAAGGACTCCGCAGGTTCCCGGGCAGCCTCGATGGCGGCGCGGCCTCGACAGGGGACCTGAAGCGCAGCGACGCCTCGGACGAGACGCGCGTCGACACCTCGATCCCGCTCGCGGACTATCTCGACCGCTGCGAACGGGCCTACCTGACCCAGGTGCTCGAGGAGCGCCGGGGCCGGGTGCTCGAGACGGCGCGGGTGGCGGGGATCAACCGCCGCACGCTGCTGCGCAAGATGAACAAGCACCAGCTCGACAAGTCCGACTACCGCTAGCCGCTCGCCAGCGCGTCGCGACCAGCCCAGCGCTTCGCGCAGCGCTGGGCGGCCGTGCGTACGGGGAGCGCTCCAGCGCTGGGCTAGAACTCCCGCTTGCCGCGCAGCGTCTTCCAGGGACCCGTGATCGCCAGGGTCAGGCCGGGCCGCTGAATGTTGACGAAGAGCGTCGTCCCGTCCGGCGAGGCGCACACGCCCGTCAGCTCCGAGCTGTTCATGCGGTTCCAGGCGAAGCGATAGGCGCGCCCCTCGGGGGTGATCCCGACCAGGCCGTTGCCGTTGCTCCCGTCCTCGCAGCAGTAGAGGTCACCCCAGGGAGCGACGCAGATGTTGTCGATCATGTCGAACATCTTCTCGTCGTTGGGCTCGACCAGGAGGCGCAGCTTGCCCTGGGCGGGGTCCTGCGGGTCGGGCGTGTAGCGCCACACCTGCCCGCGCAGGTTCGGTCCGCCGGCCGTGCAGGTGAAGAACGCGCCGCCGTGGCCCCACCACAGGCCTTCGCCCCGGCAGAACACCGCGGCGCCCGCCGCCGCGCCGCGCGTGCGCAGGTCGTCCTTGGGCGCCTCGATGTCCTCGAGGTCGATCCAGGCCGCGGCCAGGTCCTGCCCGACCGGGATCGGGTCGGCCCCGGGGTGGTTGGCGGTCAGGTTGCTCTTGCGGTGCACGAGGGTCAGCGCCTGGAGCTTGCCCCCCTCGGCCAGCTTGCCCTTGACCTTGGGCAGGTAGCGGTAGAACAGGCCGTCGATCCGGTCCTCGGTCATGTAGACCGCGCCCGACGTGGGGTCGACGGCGCAGGCCTCGTGGTTGAAGCGGCCCATGGCCTTGATCGGGACCGCCTTGTGGAGCTTGGGCTCGTGGGTGACGGGGACCTCGAACACCCAGCCGTGGTCGACGGTGAAGCCCTTGCCGGCGCGAGTCGTGTCCTCCTCGCAGGTCAGCCAGCTCCCCCAGGGGGTCGGCCCGCCCGCGCAGTTGCGCATCGTCCCGCCCAGGCTCAGCCAAGAGGCCTCGAGCTGCTGCGTCTTGGTGTCGAACACCAGGGTCGTGGTCCCGCCCAGGGCAGCGCGGCGGCGCTTGCGCCCCTTCTCCTCCTTGATCACGCCCCCCTCGTAGAGCAGCGCGAGCTTGGCCTCGTCGAGCCGCTCGGCGTCCTTGCCGAAGGGGTTCCAGCCGCTCAGGCTCTGCTCGTGGTTGCGGATCAGGATCGTCTTGCCGTCGGGCCCGGGGAAGGCCGCCATGCCGTCGTGGGCGGCGGGGGTGTCGAGCCCGTCGCTCATCTTGTCGTTCTTGCGCGAGAAGACCGTGTAGCTGAAGCCCTGCGGCAGGTCGAGCACCTTGCCCTCGTCACGGACGAGCGGCCCGTAGCCGACCTCGTCTCCCGCGAAGACCGGCAGCCGGGTCGCGGCGAGCCCCGCGGCCGCGGCGGCGCTCAGGCTGAGGAAATCTCGGCGGGACCAGCTCATGGCAACTCCTTGGGCGCCCACTCTGCGGGCAGGCCCCACGATATCCAAGGGGCGCGTCTTGGCTCGGCCGGCGCTCGCGCCTTTGTGGGATCCTGACAGCGTGCACCAAGGGTCCCCCTTCCAACCTGGCGCCGTGGTCGACGGCTTCACCCTGGTCCGTGAGCTGGGGCGGGGCGGCATGGGCAGCGTGTGGGAGGTCGAGCGGGGCGGGGTCCGCTACGCGCTCAAGACGGCGACGGTCAGCAACGACCCGGAGCTCGCGCTCCGCTTCCAGCGCGAGGCGCAGGCGCAAGCGCGCGTCGACCGCCACCCCAACGTGGTCGGCGTGCACACGGCCGGCGCCTGGGGCGGCGCGCCCTACCTGATCATGGACCTCGCCCCGGGCGGGGACCTCGAGACCCGCCTCGAGGGCGGGCCGCTGCCCTGGCGCGAGGCGGCCCGACTCGTGGCCGACCTCGCGCGGGGGTTGGCGCACGTCCACGCCCAGGGGGTCCTGCACCGCGACCTCAAGCCGGCCAACGTGCTCTTCGACGCGCGCGGGACCCCGCAGCTGGTCGACTTCGGCGTGGCCAAGCTCCAGGACGCCCGCTCCCTGACCGAGACCGGCGCGCTGATGGGCACGCCGGCCTACATGGCCCCCGAACAGGCCAACGGCGAGCGCGTCGACGCGCGGGCCGACGTCTACGGGCTCGGGGCGATCCTCTACCACTGCCTCAGCGGCGGACCGCCCTTCGCCGGGGCCAGCGCGATCGCGGTCCTGGAGAAGGTCCTCAACTCCTCCCCGGAGCCGCTGCCCTCCTCGACTCCGCGCGAGCTCGCCGAGCTCTGCCTGGAGACGCTGACCAAGGAGCCGGCGCAGCGCCCGAGCCTGGTCGAGCTGGGGGCTCGCCTGGAGCTCTTGCTGGAGGGCTCGTCCAAGGCGCGCGGCGCCGGCGCCCTTGGGCTCTCGCTGGCCCTCGCGCTGGGGGGCCTCCTGGGAGCAGGCGGCGCGACCCTGGCCGTGGGGGCGGGCTCGGAGTCCCCGCCCCTCGCAGCTCCCCCAGCGGGCTCCTCCACCCCTCGCCCCACCCCCTCCCCGCTGGCCTCACTCAGCGACTCCGACTGGAGCGCTCAGGGGAGCCTGGCGGAGCTCCAGGGACGAGCGGATCGCCTGCTCGAGACATGGGGCAGGGATCCAGGCCTCGTCCTCGAGCGCGGCGCCCAGGTCGGCGCCTTGGCCGGGGCGCTGCGAGCGGCCTGCCCCAAGCCGCCGGGGCCGGCAGACCTCGGCCGCCTGGGCCGCCTGGTCCTGATCCTCCGCTACGTGCACCCCCCCAGCGAGACGCCGCCCTTGCTGGCTGAGCTCGACGCGCTGACGAAGGAGGACCCAGCGCTCGTGGGCGACATCTTCCCGTTGGCCCGTGAGTGCGGCGCCCCCTGGCTGGACTTCCTGGCGGCGATCGTCGGTCCCGGGCGGGGCCGCAGCCTCCCGACCATCAAGCTGGCGATCAACCGGGTCGACCGACACCACGTGCGGGCGTGCCTCGAATATCTCGTCCTGCGAGGACCCTCCCGCGCCATGGCCTGGCGGCACGTGGCGGCCTTCCACGCCAACGGCGGCCCTGCTCACCTGCCCCTCCTCGAGCGCTCCCTCCAGCACTTCCTCAGCCTGAACCCGCAGCACTCCTGGGGGCTGGTCATGCTGGGGTCCGTTCACCGCGCCCGCGGTGAGACCGCGCAGGCGCGAGCGCTCTTCGAGCAGGTCAGCCGGACCTTCCACCTGGAGAAGAGCCTGGCCGTGTTCTGGAAGGCGCAGCTGGCCTACGACGAGGGGCAGCTGGAGACGGCGAACAAGGCGCTGCTCTTCTCCAAGTCCCTGGCTGAGGAGAACGACCTCTACCCGGTTCACAAGACGATGAGCTACTGGCGCCTCTACTATGAGGTCCAGATCGCCAGGCAGGACGGGCCCGGCGTCGCCCTGGCTAGCAAGATGTTGCAGCAGGTGACGCGCTTTGACTGAGGCCGCCAAGTTCTAGCTTGACCCTGGGGATGGCCTACATATACTGAACGAACGTTCGTCCAGAAAGGCGCCCCTCACATGCCTGCCAACCCCAAGGCCGTCGCCAAGACCCGCGACAAGATCCACGCAGCCGCGGTGGAGCTGTTCACCAAGCAGGGCTTCCACGGCACGGGCATGCGCCAGATCGCCAAGCAGGCGGGCGTGTCGCTCGGCAACCTCTACAACCACCACAAGAGCAAGGAGGAGCTGCTCGCCGCCCTGCTCGAGGAGTTCGAGGAGCGCTACACCGCGCCCGGGACGCCGCTGGCCAAGGCCATGGCCGAGTTCCAGGGGCTCGAGGACCTCGAGCGGATCGGCGAGGCCAGCCGCGCGCAGGTGCGCCGCTTCTCCGACTACATCCGCCTGATCTACGTGGACGTCGTCGAGCTCGAGGGCGAGCACATTCGCCGCCTCTTCGGCGGGATGCGCAAGCGCTACGAGGAGAACCTCGGCGAGCGCCTCGAGGCGCTGCGCGCGGCCGGCAAGCTCGGCGGCGACGTCGACCCGATCGCGGGCCTGATGACGGCCACGATCGCCTACTTCTACCTCTGGAACATCCAGTCGATCTTCGGCGTGCGCCGCCTCTACGGCGGCACGGACCAGCAAGCGATCGAGACCATCGCGGAGATCTTCCGCAGGGGGCTGATGCCACGATGAACCCGACCGTGCTGCTCGCGACGACCCTCCTCTTCGCCCCCAACGGGGTGGGGATCCCCGGCCACGACCGGCCGCCGATGCCCAAGCGGCCGGCCTCGATCACGGCCCTGGCCGCTTCGCCCAAGGGCGACCTCCTGCTCAGCGGCGACGCCGACGGCTACGTCCGCCGCCTGCGCGGCAAGGACGAGCTGAGCGCCGTCGAGTGCGGCCGCATGGGCGGCGCCGTCCAGGCGATCACCTGGGGCGAGGTCGGCGCCTTCCTCGCCGACGACGCCGGCGCGATCGCCTTCCTCGAGGGCGGCGAGCCCCAGCCCCGCGCCAAGCACCCCGGGGGCGTCAACGCGCTGCTCCTCGGCCCCAAGGGCGAGATCCTCGCCTCCGGGGGCCAGGACGGCGTGATCCGCTTCTGGCAGCTCAAGGGCGATGCCCTGGTGTGGCACAGCCAGCTCGAGGCCCACGAGGGCGCCGTGAGCGGCTTCGCCCTCGAGGGCGACGAGCGCAAGGCCGTCCTGTGGAGCGTCGGCTGGGACGGCAAGCTCAAGAGCTGGAAGTGGCCCAAGGCGAGCAAGCGGATCAAGACCAGCGCGACCCGCCCCGCCTCCGCCCGCAAGGGCAACCGCAACGCGCGCCGCGCCAGCAAGCGCAAGCTCTCGCGTCCCAAGAGCGAGGTCACGCTCGGCAAGCGCGAGCTGACCGGGGTGGCCTTGGCCAACGAGCTCCTGGCCGTGACCGGCTACGACGGGCGCGTGATCGTGATCCGCCTCAGCCGCGGCAAGCCGAAGCCGGTCGACCTCATCGGGCCCCAGCGCGACTACGCCGAGTGGGTCATGGGCTGCGTGGCCGAGCCCGGTGGGCGGCGGATCGTCGCGATCGCCGGGGCCGAGGCCAAGCTGCTCGTGCTCGACACCCACGACCCCGCGCGTCGCCCCGCCAACCTGATGCGTGACATGAAGGCCCCGCCCCACGTGGCGGTCTTCACCGGCCCGCGCGAGCTGGTCGTCGGGCGCTTCAACGGCACCGTGACCCGTGTCCGTCTGCCCGCCCTGGGAGGTGAGAAGTGAACAAGCCCGCTCTGCTGATCTCCGCGCTGACGCTGCTCAGCGCTACCACCGCCCACGCGACCGAGAAGTTCGACCCCAGCCAGGCGACCGAGGTCCCGACCAAGCGCTGGGCCAAGACCGAGCGCCTCGACGACCCGCACCCCAAGATGAAGCAGGAGAAGTTCATCCCGCTCGTCGCGCACCACGACCCCGAGCTGGCCGAGGACTTCGGCAGCAAGACGCCCAGCTCGCGCTACTCGCTCCTGCACTACGCCAAGGGGATCGAGGAGGCCGACCAGAGCAAGACCCCGGTCCTGCTCGTGCACGGCGCCGGCCTGACGAGCAACCACTGCTACGCCGACAAGCCGATCGAGCAGCCCTATCCCGGGCTCGCGGCGCGCCTGATCGCGGACAAGATCCCGACCTTCGCGCTGACCTTCAGCCACATCCACGGCGACAACTACCTGCAGGCCGAGCAGGTCGCCAACGCGATCGCGCGGATCCGCCACGTGACGGGCGCCAAGAAGGTCGACCTCGTGGCCCACTCCAAGGGCGGCGTCTCGACCCGGATCTACGTCTCGAGCGCGGGCCACGAGTGGATGACGAAGTTCCGCGAGGACGTGCGCCGCTACGTGATGCTCGGCACGCCCAACCTCGGGATCGACGTCAGCTTCGCCTACCCGAACCTCAACTACTGGATCCTGGAGCACAAGTCGCCCGCGCCCATGTCGTGGCTCAACGGGCTCTACTACGGCAAGCGGATCGACTGGTCCGACCGGACCCTCTACGGCCCCGACAGCCCCTTCCCCGGGCAAGCCCAGCTGGTCGAGCGCTGGGATCAGCGCTACGGCCGGACCACGTCCAAGGGCCAGTTCGACGTCGACTCGACCTACGACGGCGGCAAGGGCCTGGTCAGCCACAGCCTCGGGATCGACCGCGCGATCAAGGACGGCGGCCACTGCATCGCCCGGCTCCAGAAGAAGCCCGTCCACAAGAGCGTCGAGCTGGCCGTCCTGGCCGGCAGCCACTCCTGGGTCATGGGCCTGGTCGGTGAGCGGCGCGGTCCGAGCGACGGGCTGCTCCTGGTCGAGAGCGCGTTCGCGACCGAGCCCATGGAGAAGGACGGGGCCAAGCTGATCCGCAAGGACCTGCGCCGCTTCAATCACCTCGAGCTGGTCTATCACCCGCGGGCCAACGACTGGGTGGCCGAGACCCTGGCGATGCCGACGCCCAAGGAGGATTAAGCTGGGAGCCTCCCCGGAGGCTCCCATGAGGCACACGCCCGCCGCCCTGCTGCTCCTCGCGCTCGCCCTGCCGGCCCTGCCGGCGCTGGCCCAGGACGCAGCCCCCACTCCCGCGCCCTCCCAAGAGCTCGACCTGAGCGGCTCCTGGCAGGGCGCGCTCTCCATCGGGGGCACCAAGCTGCGGCTGGTGTTCCACTTCGAGCGCGAGGGCGAGGGCTACAGCGCCAAGATCGACAGCGTCGACCAGGGCGCCAAGGGGATCCCGGTCTCCGGCGTGACCCTGACGGGGCGCAAGCTCGTGGTCGAGGTCGCCGCCGTCGCGGGCCGCTACGAGGGGACCCTCGACGCCGCCGGGCGGGAGCTCGAGGGCACTTGGACTCAGGCCGGCACCGCGCTGCCCTTGAAGCTGACGAAGTCCAAGGCCGAGGACCTGCCCGCATTGCGGCGTCCGCAGACGCCCAAGGCGCCCTTCCCTTACGGGCTCGAGGAGGTCTCGATCCGCCACGGCGGGGGCGAGCTCTCGCCCGTGGGCTCGATCACCTTGGCCGGGACCCTGACCCGCCCCAAGGGCGAGGGCCCGCACCCGGCGGTCGTCCTGGTCACGGGCTCGGGCCCGCAGGACCGCGACGAGACGCTCTTGGGGCACAAGCCCTTCGCCGTGATCGCCGACTACCTGACCCGCCGCGGCTTCGCCGTGCTCCGCTACGACGACCGCGGCGTGGCCAAGTCGACGGGCGACTTCGCCAGCGCGACCAGCTTCGACCTGGCCCAGGACGCCGAGGCTTCCTGGCGCTTCCTGCGCCAGCAGAAGGGGATCGACCCGGCGCGCTGCGGGATCCTCGGCCACAGCGAGGGCGGCTTGATCGCGCCTCTCGTGGCGGCGCGCCAGCCCGAGGTGTCCTTCGTGGTGCTGCTGGCGGGGCCAGCCGTGGACGGGCGCGCGATCCTCGAGCTGCAGACCCAGAAGATCGCCGCCGCCGCGGGCGCCGACCCGGCCCGCGTGGCGCGCGACGCCGAGCTGAGCTCACAGCTCTACGACGTGCTCCTGGGCGAGGGCGAGCTGGACGCGCGCCGGGCCAAGGCCGAGCAGATCCTGGTCGAGTACATCCAGACCTTGCCCAAGGCCGAGCTGGGCGGCGCCGACGCGGCCACGATCGCCCAGCGGCGGGTGGCGAGCCTGACCTCGCCCTGGTTCATGGCCTTCCTCCGCCACGACCCGGGCCCGACCCTGCGGCAGCTGAAGTGCCCTGTGCTGGCGCTGAACGGCGAGCTGGACCTCCAGGTCGACCCGGGCCAGAACCTCCCGGTCATGGCCCGCGAGCTGGAGGCCGGCGGGAACCCGGACTACACGCTGATCAAGCTGCCCAAGCACAACCACCTCTTCCAGCGCTGCCAGACCGGCGCGATCGGGGAGTATTCCCGGATCGAAGAGACCTGCTCGCCCCTGACCCTGCGCACGCTGGCCGAGTGGTTGCGCCGCCGCTTCCTCGAGCGGGAGTGAGGAAAGCGCGCGCGACGTTGCTCGCGGCGGGCTTCGGGCTCAGACTCGGCGGCTGGTGAAGGTCGACCACTACGAGATCGAGAGCGAGATCGCCCGCGGCGCGTTCGGGGTGATCTACCGGGCCAGGGATACGACCCTGGACCGACGGGTCGCGGTCAAGGTCCTGCTCGGCGACGCCCTCGACGCCGAGGACCTGAGCCGCTTCCGGGCCGAGGCCCGCGCCGCCGCGCGCCTCAGCCACAGCCACATCGTGAGCGTGTTCGGGATCGGGCTCTCGCGCGGGCGCCCTTATCTGGTCATGGACCTCGTCGAGGGGGACTCGCTCAACTCGGTCCTGCGCCGGCGCGGCGCCTACCCGCCCGTCGAGGCGGCTCAGCTGACCGAGAAGCTGGCTCTGGCGCTCCACTACGCCCACACCCGCGGGGTGCTGCACCGCGACGTCAAGCCGCACAACGTGGTGATCCGCGCGGAGGACCGCGAGCCGCTCTTGACCGACTTCGGCCTGGCCAAGGTGATCGGGCGCCAGACCCAGGTCACGGTCACGGGCGAGGTCATGGGCACTCCGGCCTACATGCCGCCCGAGCAGGCGCGGGCCCAGCACGCCAAGGTCTCGCCCGCCTCCGACGTCTACTCCCTGGGCGCGACGCTCTACGACCTGCTCACGGGGGAGGCTCCCTTCCGCGGCGAGACCGCGATCGACGTGATGGACTCGGTGTGCAGCAGCGCGCCGGCCCCGCCCTCGACGGTCCGCCCCGAGATCGACTCGGCCCTGGCGCAGATCTGCCTGCGCTGCCTCGAGAAGGAGCCCGCCGACCGCTACGCGAGCGCCCAGGACCTCGCCGACGCGCTGCACGACTACGTCGAGAGCGCGCGCCCCGGCGCCCGCCGCGCAGCCGCCCAGCGGAGCAACACCCTCCCGGCCGTGCTCGGGCTGCTCCTCTTGCTGGCGGTGATGCTCCTGGTCCCCGCGCTGATCGCATGGCGCCGCGACCACGGCCGCGCGAGCGAGCGCGCGGCCCGGATCGCCGAGCTCGAGGCCCTGCTCGAGAAGCAAGCCAGCGAGCTGGCGGCGCAGCCCACGCCGACGCCCGCGCCCCCCGAGCCTGCGCCCAGCGCGGCTCCCGCAGAGCTCGACCTCGCCACCCTCGCGGCGAAGTGCGAGGAGGCCTACCTCGGGCTCCAGCCGCGCGCTGCGCTCGAGCGACTACAGGAGGCTGCGGTTCGGGCCCCCGGCGGCCAGGTCCTCGCGCTCCTGGCCAAGCACCTGGTGCGCGCCGGTCGCTACCGCGAGGCGCGCGAGGCCCTGGCGCGCGCCGACGCGCTGGGCTCCCCCCCGCCTTTTCCCCTCCTCCGCTGGGAGGGCGGCGGCGGCGGGATCGCCTTCCCCGACCCCGACGCCCGCGCCTGGCTCGCGCGCCAAGCCACTCACGAGGACGAGGACGCGGCCCACCTGGGTCCGGCCTGGATCCCCGTCGAAGGCGGGCTGTGGACCGTGGCGCCCTCTGGCGCGATCTCCGCGCAGGGGCTCGGCTTGAGCGCCTACGACTGCTCGCTGCGCCTCTTCGCCCCCGCCGAGCGGAGCGCGCGCCGCCAGCGCTTCAGCGTCGAGCTGCGCCTCGACTGCACCCGGCGCAAGGCCTACGCGGGCCTGGCCTTCGGGGTCCTCAACCCCAAGGACTACTACGCCCTCTTCGCTTTCTCAGCCGACCCCCAGGACACGGGCTCGACCCAGATCGTCCCCTACGGCCAGGCGAAGCGGCTCAAGCAGACCCAAGGGCGCTGGCCCAAGTTCCTCCGCCTGGTCCGCGTCCAGGGCGGGAGTTATCAGCTCATGGGCTCCAAGACCTGGCGGATCGACTTCGCCGACGACGAGTTCGTGAAGCTCGAGGTCGTGCTCGAGGGCAACACGGTCCGGATCGCAGCCGGCGGCCAGGCCTTCAGCGCCGAGCGCGCCCAGGCGAGCGCGGGCCGGGTCGGCCTTTGCCATTACTTCGACACCGTCGCCGAGTTCCGCGCGTGGACCTGGAGCGGCGAGTAGAGCGAGCGGGAAAGGGGCCTTCCGGGCCCTTCCCAGGGAAGGGCCCGGAAGGCCCCGCCCGCCCCGACGCCGCGGCGCCCGCGGCGGCCTCGCGCGCGCCTTGCGTCGCGCGATCCGGACGGCGACCAGCCCCGGCCGCCTGCTGGCGACCGGGGTCTCGTCGGTGGGCTTGTGGGGAAATGCGCGCCGGCCCTGGCGCTAGATCCAGCCGGGCGGACCCGTGGGCGTGTAGATCAAACCCTCGTCGAGCGCCTTCTGCTCGCTCATGACCCTCGCGCCGTGCGCGACCGCCATTTGGTAGGTCCCCAGCGGGAACTCCTTGTTGCGCTGCTTGGGCCACTTCTTTCGCACCGCGTGGTAGCGGCGCCGCCAGGCGACCAGGCACTTGAGGACCTCCTTGCGCATGTCGCGGTCCCTGCAGGCCACGACCGGGGTCAGGCTGTAGTCCGACACCGTGCTTCCTGCGCTCGAGAGGGGATCCACCGCCTGCACGGCCTCGGCACCCAGCACGCTCTTGCCCTCTTGGCTCCGGCGACGGCGGTGCTCGGCCTCGCGCTCGTCGAGGCTCGCCTGGATCAGGACGCGGGCTTGGGGCTGGATCGGCGCGTAGGTCGGGGGCGTGACGATTCTGAGGGTCGCGCTCTCGGGCAGCCGGCTCCGGTCTCGCTCGCGCGACTGCTCTCGCTTTCGCTCTCGGCGACGGCGGGCTGCCCGTTGGCGGGCCTCCTCCTTCGTGTAGCCCGCGTCCCGATCGGCTTGGAGCGCGGCCTTGAGATCCTGTGCGTATTCGCGCCGCTGCTCGTCGCGCTGGCGACGGGCGACGTCGGGATCGGGGGAGAGCGCGTTCCCGCAGCCGCCGAAGAAGGCGCCCTCGGGGCGCTCGAAGGGGAAAGAGTGGCCCCAGGCCTCGGGGCCGAAGTGCAGCCCCGGCCACTCGTCGAGGGTCTCGACCAGGTCCGCTGCCGCAGGGTTGGCCAAGGCGTAGACCAGTCGATCCCGGAGCGCCTCCTCGCCGTGGATCTCGGTGTTGCGATAGGACCCGGGAGCCCAGAAGTTCTCGCCGCGGCCGAGGCGGTGGTTCATGGCCTTGGCGATCAGGGAGTCGGCGTAGCAGAAGAACCTGGGCAGGTGGCTCTCTTGACCCGGGTCGTGGGCGTCGGTCGCGACGACCTCGAGGTGGTTCGACATGGCCACCAGGGCGTGGATCTGAACCCGGTGGTAGCGCTCGTTGGCCACGGCCAAGCAGTAGCCGACCAGCTGGTTCGTCCACTCGTCGGGGACCAGAAAGAAGCAGCGCCCCGCGCAGCGACGGCTGATCGCGTGGGCCTGGTTGGGCAGGAGGCGGCGGACGAGGCTCATGAAGCTGGAGCGGGCAAAGGGCGAGCCAGAGGCAGTAGGCCTAATCCCTTTGGCGGCGGTGACGGACGAACGGGCGTTCGTTTCGTCGAGGAGGTCGACGGGCAACATCTGCCCACGCGATCTCAGGTGCGGTTCCTGGTGGGACGCTTCGCAGAGCGTCGGCAAGCGGGCTCGCTAGCGCCCTCGTCCGCGTCCACCCCCACGAGAACCACCGTGCTCGGGCCCGCCTCGCTCACCCCGGCGCCGCCCGCGTCCGCCTCCACCGCGATCCCCTCCGCGCGCGCCGCGACCCCCGCCGCGCCCGCCGCGATCCCCGCCGCGCCCGCCGCGATCCCCGCCGCGATCCCCGCCGCGGTCGCCGCCGCGCCCGCCGCCCTCGCGCTTGCCGTCACCGGAGCGCGCGCTGAGCGAGATCCGGCGGCGCTTCAGGTCGACGTCGAGCACGCGCACGCTGATCCGGTCGCCGACCTTCACGACCTGGTGCGGGTCCTCGACGAAGTGGTCGGCGAGCTGGGAGATATGCACCAGGCCGTCCTGGTGGACGCCGACGTCGACGAAGGCGCCGAAGGGAGTCACGTTGGTGACCACGCCCTCGAGGCGCATGCCGACGTTGAGGTCACTCAGGTCATGGACGTCGTCGCGGAACTGGGGCGCCTCGAAGCGCTCGCGCGGGTCGCGGCCTGGCTTCTTCAGCTCCTCCAGGATGTCGCGCAGGGTCAGCTCGCCGATCTCCTCGCTCACGTAGTCGGCGAGGTCGATCCGGCCCGCCAGGCTGGCGTCGCCGACCAGGGTCGCGACCTCTACGCCGAGGTCCTTCGCCATGCGCTCGACCAGCGGGTAGCGCTCAGGGTGGACCGCTGAGGCGTCCAAAGGCTGGCTGCCCTCGCGCACGCGCAGGAAGCCGGCGGCCTGCTCGTAGGTCTTCTTGCCCAGCCCCTTGACCTCGAGCAGCGCCGCGCGCGAGGCGAAGGCGCCCTCGGCCTCGCGGTGGGCCACGATCCGCTCGGCGAGCTTGGGGCCCACGCCCGCTACGTGGCTGAGCAGCGGCGCGCTGGCGGTGTTGAGGTCGACCCCGACCGCGTTCACACAGTCCTCCACGACCTCGCCCAGCTTGCGCCCGAGCAGGCCCTGGTCGACGTCGTGCTGATACTGACCGACGCCGATCGACTGGGGGTCGATCTTGACCAGCTCGGCCAGGGGGTCCTGCAGCCGGCGCGCGATCGAGACCGCGCCGCGCACGGTCAGGTCGAGCTGGCCCAGCTCGGCGCGGGCCTGGTCGCTGGCCGAGTAGACGCTGGCGCCGGCCTCGTTGACCGAGACCACGATCGGCTCGCGGCGCCCGCTCTCCTTGAGCCAGCGGCGCACGAAGCCCTCGGCCTCGCGGCCGCCCGTGCCGTTCCCGACCGCGATCGCGGCCGGCGCGTGGCCTGCGACCAGGCGCTCGAGCGAGGCGCTCGCCTTGTCCCGCTGGTGGGGAAAGATCGTCTCGGTCGCGAGGAACTTGCCAGTCCCGGCGACGGCCGCGCACTTGCAGCCGGTGCGCAGGCCGGGGTCGATCCCGAGCACCGGCCGCGGGCCGAAGGGAGCCGCCAGGAGCAGGGCGCGCAGGTTCTGGGCGAACACCTCGACCGCCTCGCGGTCGGCGCGCTCCTTGGCCTCGCGGCGGGCGTGGCTCTCGGCGCTGCGCGCGATCAGGCGCTCGTAGCCGTCGGCCAGGGCCGCGCGCAGCTCGTCGGCCCAGGGCGAGTTGGGCCGCAGGCCGGCCAGGTCCTCGATCCGCCGGCGCAGGCGCGCGTCGTCGACCTCGACGCCGACCCGCAGCAGCCCCTCGCTCGCCCCGCGCTCGACCGCCAGCAGGCGGTGGCTGGGGATCCGGCTCAGGGCCTCCGAGAAGTCGTAGTAGTCCTCGAACTTGGTGGGGCCCTTGATCCGGGCCTTGATCTGCTTGCTGCGCAATGTCCCCGCCGCGAAGGCCTCGCGCGTCTCGGCGCGCACGCGCGGGTCCTCGGCCACCACCTCGGCCACCACGTCGCGGGCGCCAGCCAGGGCCGCGTCCACGTCGGGCACCTCGCGCTCGGGGTCGACGAACTCAGCCGCCCGCGCGCGCGGCTCGCCCTGATTGCCCTGGGCCAGGATCAACTCGGCCAGCGGCTCGAGCCCGCGGGCCCGCGCCCGTCCGGCGCGGGTGGTCCGCTTGCGCTTGTAGGGCAGGTAGAGGTCCTCGAGCTCGGCCCGGGTCTTGGCGGCCAGTAGCTCGTTTCGCAGCCCAGCGCTCAGCTGTCCCTGCTCCTCGATCGCCGCCAGGACGCTGGCCCGCCGCTGCTCGAGGTCCTGGCGCACAGACTGCTGCTCGCCGATCGAGCGGATCGCGACCTCGTCCAGCCCGCCGGTGCGTTCCTTGCGGTAGCGCGCCACGAAGGGGACCGTGTTGCCTTCGGCCAGCAGGCGCAGCACGGCGATCACGCCGCGACGAGGCAGACCGAGATCGCGGGCAATGTCACCCGCCCATGCGCTGGGGTCGTCGTTCACGAGCGGGAGGTTACTTCCATGTGCACGCGAGTGGGGTGGGAGCCTCGTGCGCCAGTTACGCGACTCGGCCACTCCAAGTTGCACTAGCCCCTGGGAGCACCTCCGGCTGCAGGCCCACGTCAGTCACTTCTTCGCGGGTGAGTTCGTGCGCGACACAGGCCGGGGCTCGGATCGGACCGCGCTGATCACCCTGGCGCGGCTGACCTGCTAGCGCGCCCTCCGAGCCGGGCGCTATGCTCGCGGCGTGCGCTTCGAGACGACCCTCTGGACGCGAATCGAGGCCCTGGGCGCCCACGAGGACGACGCCCAGGCGGCGCCCTTCGTCGAGCGTTACCGCCCCGCCCTGGTCGCCTACCTCGCGCGGCGGGGGCTGAGCCGCGCCGACGCCGAGGACGTGGCCCAGGAGGTGTTCCTGCGCCTCTTCGCGCGCGACCTCCTCGCCCGGGCCGACCGCGAACGCGGGCGCTTCCGCAGCTACCTGCTCGGGATCGCCCACAAGGTCCTCCTCCAGCGGCGCGAGCGGGCCAACGCGCTCAAGCGCGGCGGCGGCCAGGCGCCGGTCCCCCTCGAGGACGTGGCCGAGCCGGTGGCCCCCGCCGAAGCCGAGGCCTTCCAGCGCGAGTGGATCCACCACCTCCTCGAGCGCGCGCTGAGCAAGCTCTCGGTCGAGCACCCGCTCCAGCACGAGGTCCTCCGCCTGCGCCTGCGCGAGGAGCTGAACCTGAGCGAGATCGGCGCGCGGGTGGGGCGCACGGGGGCGCAGGTCAAGACCGACCACCACCGCGGCAAGCAGCGCCTGGCGCGCCTGATCAAGGACGAGCTCAAGTCCTACTGCTCGAGCCACGCGGAGTACGTCGACGAGCTGGCCGCCTTCGCCCGCTGGCTCGGCCCGTGAGCGACGACGAGCTCCGCCCCGGCGACCTGGGCGGCCTCTTCGCCAGCGAGGACCTGGCCGCCACACCGCCGCACAGTCGCGAGCCGGCCCCGGGCGTGCGCATGCCGGCCGCGCTCCCGCGGGTCGGCCAGACCTTCGCCGGCTACGCGCTCGAGGCCGAGCTCGGCCGGGGCGGCAACGGCGCCGTGTTTCGCGCCGCGCGCCCCGGCGAGCCCCCCCGCGCGCTCAAGGTCCTGACCCTCGACCTCGGCGACCCCAAGCGCGCAGAGCGCTTCCGCCGCGAGGCCGCCGTCGGCGAGGCGCTCCGCCACCCCGGCGTGATCCGGGTGGTCGGCCACGGCGTCGAGCGCGGGCTGGCCTACCTGGTGCTCGAGCTGCTCGAGGACGCCCTGCCCCTCGACGCCTTCGCGCGGCGCCGCGACCTCGACGCCCTGGCGCGGGCGCGGCTGATCCAGCGGGTGGCCGAGGCCGTCCAGGCCGCCCACGCAGCGGGCCTCGTGCACCGTGACCTCAAGCCCGACAACGTGCTCGTGCTCCCCGGCGGCGAGCCCAAGGTGATCGACTTCGGCCTGGCCCGGCACCTCGAGCGCGAGCGGCTGACCCAGAGCGGGGTCCTCCTGGGGACGCTCCCCTACATGGCCCCCGAGCAGGTCCGCGGCGAGGGCGCTCACGCCGACGCCCGGACCGACGTCTACGCCCTGGGGGCGATCCTCTACGAGCTCCTCGCCGACCGGCGCCCCTTCGTGGCCGAGACCCTGCCGGGGCTGATCCGCCAGATCGCCGACGAGCCCGCCCCGCCGCTGCCGCGCACCCTGCCGGCCGGGCTGGCCGAGGTCGTCCTGAGCGCCCTCGCCAAGGACCCGGTCGAGCGCCCTCAGAGCGCCGCCGCGCTGGCCTTGGCCTTGGCGGCGATCACCAGCGCCGCGCCCGCACGCCGCCAGCTCCCCCTGACGCCGCTCCTGATCGGCCTGGGCCTGGTCCTGGCCGCGGGGCTGGGGATCGCGACCCAGCTCGGTCGCGCCGTCGCGCCCGCCGCCGCCGAGCTCGACGCGCGCGCGCGGGAGATCGCGGCCGAGACCGCGCCGCTCGCGAGCTCGGCGGAGGCGATCGAAGCGCTCGGCGCTGGCCTGGAGGTGGCCCGCGGCCCGGGCGGTCAGGAGGCGAAGGCGCTCCAGCGCCTCTGGCGCTGGTCGCGGGAGCGTCAGCGAGGGCTGGGCAGCGCGCCGGTGGGGAGCGCCGTGAACCTCGCCCAGGACAGCCCGCTCCACGTCGCGCTGCGGGGCGCGCTCGAGGCCGTCCAAGGCGACCCCGGTCGGGCGCTGGCGTTGCTGAAACGAGCCGCCGAGCAGGGCGTCCGCTGCGCCGACTTGCTCGTGTGGCAGGCTGAGGCCCGCGCGCGCCTCGATCTGCGCGCGGAGGGGCGCCGGATCCTGCGCGAGCTGGAGCGCTTCGAGCTCGCGCAGCAGGCGCCCTTGCCCCCGGGCCTGCGTGAGCTGCGCGCGCGGACCCGCGTCGCGCTGGGCGAGCTGGCCGCCGCCGAGCAGGACCTCGCCAGCCTCTCCGAACCGCCCGCTTCCCTGCTGCGGAGCCTGGGCCTGGCCTGGGTCGCGCGCGAGCTGCCCCGCGACCCCGGCGCCGCGGCCCGTCGGCTCGAGCGGCTGGCTGCGCCGGAGAGCGCAGAGCCCGCCGCGGAGCTGGCTCGGGAGGCGGAGCGCCTGCTGGGTCCGCTCGCGCAGCGCCTGGCCCGCCGCGAGCTGGAGCGCTCCGCCGAGGGCACCCTGCGCGACCTGCTCCGGGCGCGTCGGCTGCTCGCGCCGACGACTCCCCTGCCGGACGCGCTGCTGGCTCCGCTGCTCGAGGGGGCGACGGGCTATGTCTCCGCCACGGGTCTGCCCGAGGCGGCGCGCGAGCTGGCGCTGCTCTACCCCGACTCGCGCGCGGTCCAAGAGGCAGTCGGCAAGCTCGCGGCCCGCCAGCGCCACCCGCAGCGCGTCCGCTCGCTCTTGTTCGCGCTCCGCGCCGCCGCGCGGCTGAGCGAGGCCGCCCCTGCGCGCGCGAGGCTGCAGGGGATCCTCTGCGTGACCCTCGCCAAGGTGAACGACGACCCGCGGACGCCGCCAGCGCCGGCCGAGTGCGACGAGGCGATCGCGCTGGCGCGCGAGCTCCTGCGCACGGTCCGTGACCCCCTCGAGCGGGCCGAGCTGCACTGCGCCCGCTCGCGGGCCCGACGGGTCAGTGGAGCCTCCGGCGCGCTCGAGGACATGGATCGCGCGCTCGAGCTCAATCCGGGCCTGCACGAATACCGCCTCTACCGCGGCTTGGCTCTGGCCGCGCTCGGGCAGCGCGAGCCCGCGCTGGCGGACCTGCGCGTGTTCGCGGAGCGAGCCGAGGACGGCTCCACGCGCCACCTCCACGCGGTCGTCGCGGTGTGGGAGCAGGCCTGCGCCTTGGAGCGGCCGCTGAGCGCCCTCGCCTCCCTGGCGCGCTTGCTCGCGCAGAACCGGGAGGCCTACCCCGGCTGGGCGCTGCGTCTGGCTTGGCTACGGAGCCTGGCGGGAGAGCGCGAGGAGGCCCGCGCCAGCGCGCGCGACGCCCTGCGCCGCCTCGACCTGCACGAGCGCTCCGAGCTGGCCGACTTGCGCGAGCGCTTCCTGCGGGCGAGCGAAGGCGAAGGGCTGGGCGAGCTGGTCGAGCAGCTCGAGCGCCGCCGCGACGGGAGCGGGTTGCCCTAGCTATGAAGGTCGAGCTGGACGCGCAGCCACCAGGGCAGATCGTCAGGAGGCTCCTCTGTGCTCACTCGCTCAGACTACTTGCTCAGAGCAGGCCGTTCAGGCGCAGCAGCACCTCGAAGGCGAGGAAGTCCAGCCCGTTGTATTCGGCCTGCGAAGCGCCGCCGCGCGGGTCGAGGCAGCGGACCCAGCGGTTGTCCTTGAACCAGACCTGCGGGGCGCTGGCGCTCGGGCCCTCGGGCGGGCAGGCGGCGTGCATGGCGCGGGCGGAGTCGGCGAAGTCGGGGCGGGCGACCTCGCGCCGGTCGGCGCCGCCGAGGACCTGGGCGCGCAGCAGGAGCGCGAAGGGGTGGCGGCTGGCGTCGCAGGCCCGGCGCGCGGCGCGGGTGCCGATCTGGGGTTCGAAGGCCATGGCGACCAGGAACATGTGACGGGAGTAGCTCGGCAGCAGCTCACCCAGGGGCACGCGCACGTCGTAGCGGGTCAGGTCGACGTCGAGCAGGGCGCCGTGGCCCGCGGGGTGGCTCGCCTCGAGGTGCAGGCAGGGCAGCGTCGGCGCGTGCCCCTGGGGGTGCTTCGCCCGCCGGTGGGTGCAGGGGATCTTGGTCTTGAGCGGCCCGAGCTCGAGCCAGTCGTGGTCGTGCTTGGCCTCGAGGTGCGCGCAGGGCAGCGCCGGACCCGCGTGGCCGCCGGGGTGCTTGGCGCGGAGGTGGACGCAGGGGTTGGTCACGCGCAGGCGGCCGCCGGGGACGAGGTCGCTGACCTTCAGCGCGACGGCCGGGGTCGTGAGGCCGGCCAGCGCGAGGGGCTCGAGGCCGAGCAGCGCGGCGTGGGTGGTCCTGGCCGAGACACGGAAGGGGAAGCGGAAGCCGGGGCTCACCGGGACGCCCGCCACGTGCAAGGGCTTGCCCGAGAGCTCGCCCAGGAGCACCTCGGCGCGGCGGAGGTAGTCACGCCCGGTGATCCGCTCGGCCATGCGGCAGAGGAAGCCCGCCGCCGGCCGGAGGTCGTCGCCGCGCTCGATCTTGCCGCCGTCGGGGAGCGCGATCTTGAAGCCCTGGGCGAGCAGGTGCTCGAGGACCCGCTCGGTCTGGGCGCGGGCCTGGGCCACGTTGGCCGCGTCCGTCGAGAGCGCCGCCACGCCCCACCAGCCGAGCAGGAGGCCGAAGGTCTGGTCGAGGCTCTGGGCCGCCAGGCTGCGGTAGTCCGCCTTGCCGCTCGCGACCGAGCCGTAGTCGCTCGTGATCGTCCAGTCCGCCGGGATCCCGTGGCGGTGCGTGGCGTCCACCCGGTCGCGCACGAAGAAGCCCGGGGCCGCGGTCCCGTAGAGCTCGCGCTCGGCGGCGTGGTCGAGCTCGTCGAAGGCGGCCAGCAGGTCCGCGAGCGCGGCCTCGCTCCCGCTGGGGTCGAGGCCGGCCTGCGCCAGGAGGCGGGCCTCGCCGGCGAAGGCCAGCAGGGCGAAGCCCTGGTAGATCGTCTGGTCGCCGAAGTGGAGGTGCTTGGCCTCGTGGCGCTCGGCGCTCATTCCCTGGTGGAAGAAGCGGGCGAAGTAGCGGGCGCGGGTGCGCTCGTAGGTGGGGCCGAAGACCGTGTGGGCGAGGGGCGGGAGGGCGTAGCGCGCGGGAGTGGGCAAGGGGGGCAGGGCCGGAGCCGGGGCCGGAGCCGGGGCCGGGAGGGCCGGGACCAGGGCCGGGGCCGGGGCCGGAGCCAGGGCCGGGGCCGGAGCCAGGGCCGGGGCCGGAGCCAGGGCCGGGGCCGGA
>MDTG01304841.1_pt1 | contig 27870 bp, 25 predicted proteins | sample 811421 | NCBI WGS metagenome assembly MDTG01 (sample SAMN05326645, study PRJNA326480) | marine metagenome | isolation source: seawater | place: Pacific Ocean: South East | collected 2011
TAAATATGCAGAGATGGTGGAAAGAGCAGTTGAAGATAAAGTCGTTAATTCAAGTGAAGTTACAGAGCTTCAAGAGTTTATAAATGAAAATTCTATTTCTAGTGAAGATGCAGATTATGTTAATAAAGAAATATTTAAAAATTACTGTGCCATTGCTTATTCGGACTTTGTAGTTACTGACGATGAAAAAACAGAATTAGAAGTTCTTAGTAAATTACTTTCTATAAATAATGAAGAATTTGATGAAATACTCAATACTGTTATATCAGACGAAACTAAGCCAAAGCAATCAAGTGAGAACTTTGAAGGAATGAGCGTCTGTTTTTCGGGTGATATAAATGTAACTTTAAATGGTAAAAATTATACAAGAAAAAATTTAGAGTCTTTAGCATCAGAGAATAATTTAGAACTAAAAAGTGGGGTATCTAAAAAATTAGATATTCTGGTAGTTGCAGATACACAAACACAATCAGGTAAAGCCAAAAAAGCTAGAAATTATGGAATAAGAATAATCTCTGGCAATGACTTTTTAAATAAGTTATTGAATTAAAGAGAGATTTTAAATTTATCTAAAATCTTTTTCAAATCCTGTAGCGCCCACAAGTGTTTTAAAATCTATACTTGAAAATATTTATCGTATACAAAAACCCATCCTTAATACGAATTTTCTTTCCTTCGTTATAACTACGACCAGAATATTTAATTGATGATTCAAAAACTGATTTATTATATTTGAGAAACTTTGCAAGTATCTCAATTTCAATTGAAAACCCTTTTTCTTTTAAATTTACATTTTTGAAAAATTCTGCTGGAAACATTTTATAGCATGTTGCGACATCAGTAATTTTATAAAAGTAAACTAGTGAAAATAGAAACGATAAAAATTTATTTGCAAAATAGGTGCTTTTGTAAAGATTATTTCTCTTTAAATTTCCAGAAAATCTTGAACCGAGGATTAGAGAATTATTATTAATAACCGATATTTTTTTTAACTCATGCAAGTCATTTGGGTAATACTCTAAATCAGCATCGTGAATAACTACATGAGACGTTTGTATATGATCCTTAACTAAAGTCAGGGCTGACCCTTTGCCGTTATTGGATTCATTTGAAAAATATCTTACATTATCAAAAGTTTTTTCTATCTCAAGTGCAATTTTTTTTGAACTATCTGTTGATCCATCATCTACTAAATATATTTGATTAGCAACATTTGATAAATAAAGTCTTTTGAATGAATCTTCGAGATAATCTTCTTCATTATAAAAAGGGATTATTGCTGTTAAAGAATACATATTTATATAATAAATTGATAAAAAATTTTTTGAAGAATTTAGTTACTGTTTAAATTTTTGATTTACTATTACAAATAATGAACAACAGTTCTTTATTAAATAAAATAGAATCTTTATACACTTATGTAGTTTTCACATTAATTATTTTTGTTTTAACTTATAATCTACTTCATTACGATCCTATTCAGGGCTACGATGGTGAAGCGCACCATTCGTATGTGCAAAATTTTTTAAATATATTTGTACCAGGTAAAACAGATCAGCCGTCAAGTAATTTAACTTATGAATTCTTTAGTCCACCACTCCCGTATATATTGCCTGCATTTGTAAATGAGATTTGCAAATTTTCAATTTCATCTTTAAATAAACTCGAAATTTGTCAGGATATATATGGATTTATAAATATTTTATTTTTAAGCGTACTCTTTTTAATTACCCTAGTTATCTACATGAAAATAATTAAAATTATTTTTAATAAAGAGAAAACTTTTAACTTAACAATTCTTCTTACAATCGGTATATTTGCAGCAAATTATAAAGCCATTTCAATGATTCGAGGAGAAATGTATATTCTTTTTTTAAATTCTTTTTTAGTCTATAGATTTTTGTTGTTGGTAAAAAATTCATTTGAATATAAAAAACAAGACATTTTTGTATTTGGAATAATAATTGGCCTTTTAGCAATGAGTAGACAGTGGGCATTTCTACTTTTTCCTGCATATTTTATTGTTTACTTCCTTGTAGAAAAAGCTTACAAAGAAAAATACATCAAATTTATGGTATTTTCTTTTGTTATTGGTTTTCTTATTTCTGCTTGGTTTTATGTTGGTTTATATATTGAATATGGCTCTTTTACTACATTTAATCAAAGTCCTACAAAATTTAGATTTTCAAACCAACCATTAAGTTTTTATCTTCCTTTTACTAACGAAGCTTTGTTAGTATTTACACATCCAATTAGACCAAATTTTAAGAATCAGTTATTACCAATACTATATAGCGATCTTTGGGGAGATTATTGGGGTTACTTCTCATTTACAAGTAGATCTTTGTCAACTGGGAGAAACCAATTAAACATAGGTGCATATCTAGCTAGAGTAAACATAATATCTTTAATTCCTACTTTCTTTTTAGTATATGGATTTAAACAAAGTTTCAAATCATTAAAAAATACGAAGACAGGAAATGTAGACTTTTTAAATAAATATATTGTTATATCAATTCTTATTTCTTTTTTTGGTTATTTGTGGTTCTTAATTAGCTTTCCAAGCCCTTCAGGAGATACAAATAAAGCTACTTATATCATTCAATTATTTCATTTATTAGGTTTATGCAGTGCCTTATCGATTGAAAAATTAAAATTATCAAATCCAAAAATTAGCTTTTCAATTTTATCTATCTTATTTTTTGTATTTATTCACAACTTATCATCAATGATGAGTCATTTTCCGAAAATTTCAATTTTTTAATTACTTTAATTTAAATTCGAAATGACAAATGTTTTCCTTGTAATGAAGAATTACAGGTTCAAATCTCACAACACTGACAAAGTTTTTTCAAAAATTAAATTAAATAAAACTAAAAGACTCAAAAATTTTCTAAAACTGTTTAGAGTATGATTTAAAATATTATTATGTTAAAAATAAAAATAAACTGGAGTACTTTCTGGTTTCTGATGTTTATAGTCTCCACATATACAACATACGCAATAAATAGTACACATTTTGATATCACTAAAGCAGCAGATTATGAGTATTACAAAGATTACCTGTACTATTTTTTTGGTGAGATTGAAACTACTAATAAAGAACAAGGTTTATTTTACTTTTTCATAGTTTCTTTAGTTTTAAAGCTTTCTGAATTAGATTTTGGGCTTTATGGATTATCTTTATTTCTTTCTAATGGAATATTGATAACAAATTACTTGCTTTATTTAATAGGCTTGGCAGGACTTTATAAATTACTTAAGTCACAATTTATAAAATCCTCAAATATTTATTTTACATTTGTATTAATTAACTTCTTTCCACCTACTATTTACATGTTTTTAAATATGAAGCCTGAAATTTTAGCTTTTTCAATTCTTCCCTGGTCAATATTTTTAATTTTAAAATTTATTGAATCTAAGAATATAAAGTTCCTTTATTTGTCTCTGTTCCCAAATTTAGTCCTACTAACTTCTAAAGGAACAATAATTGCTTCCGTAGGATTGATTTATGTTTATCTATATTTAAAAAATTTTAAAACTTTTAATAATAGGAAGTTTTATAAATTCTTAACTTTATCAATTTTTTTCATATCAATAATTTCTTACGAAAACTATATTGCAAATAGTAAGTTTATTTTAAACCATGAAAATTTAAACGCTATTTATCAAAATACTGCAAGCTTATCTTTCCTTTGGAACATAAATTTTGATAATTTATTTTTTAACCCATTTAGTCACTTCCACTCTAATTCATTTCTTGGAATAATATTATTAGACACCTTTGGTGATTACTTTTCATACCATGCATTTCAAGATAATAGTTTGTTTATTTTCAGTAGAAAGAAGTTGCCAGGTGTTTGGTATATTTCTTACTGGACTCAATTTATTTCTATTTGTTTAACTTTGACTTTTTATTATTCTGTTTTCAAATTTGTTAAAGTAAAAAAATACCGAACTGTATTTTATATATTGCCAATTTTTGGACTACTCCCTCTCATCCTGCAAGCTTATGGCATTCCTAGCCCAAACTTTAATCCATCTACTGCGGATACTTTTAAATCTCATTATTATTCATATTTGTTGGTGATTAGTTTTGCTTTTATTGTAATTACATGGATACAAAAAAATAAAATTGTAAAACCAATTCTATTTTTATTAATTATTTTTACTTATGTAAATTTATATGGTTTTGTGAAAATTGATATAAATACTTATAAAGAAGCTTTATCCGTAAGAAATAATTATTCTTATACATGTAGACTTAATCAAGATATTAGCTTTAATTTTTTAAATTCTAATTGCAAAAATAGCGAAGTAAAAATCTGTCAAGATAGTCCTCATTTGGGCAGATTAAATTATGTTGAAAATATAACAAATGCGAACTTAATGTATGAAATGTATTCACAAAAACAAAAACTTTCAAATGGAAATATGATTGTAAATCCTGTTACTTTTGAAGAGTGTGTCAAATTTATAAATTCTGGATATGCATATAAGTCTTTTGTTAATAATTCATTAGTTTTTCCAAAAATAAATATCGCTATGTATTTGCTAAGTATCCTTTCAATGATTTATGTATTTTTTAAAGTTGAGTAAGAACTTTGCAACCGTTTACATTGAGATAATCTATTTATAACTTTTTAAAATATAATTTAAAGTAACTACTCCGTCCTTAAATGATATTTTTTTTCCTTCTGCAGAGGTTCTTGGTTCATAGTTTATTGGGACTTCATGAATAATTATTTTCTCTTTTGATAGAGCTTTTACTATTTCCGGTTCAATATCAAAACCATTTGACTTTAAATTTAAAACATTAATTAAGTTTGATTTAAATGATTTAACTGCAGTCTCCATATCAGTAAGTTGTTGGTAAGATATTTTGTTTATTAAAAGTGTTAAAAGTTTATTTGCTAAATATCTATGGAGTCCCATTTGGTATTTTTTACTAAAACTTATTTTTAAAAATCTAGATCCAAAAACAGCATCAACATTATTTTTTTCATAATAATCAATAACCCTGTATATATCATCGATAAGTATTTCTTTATCAGCGTCTGTAAAAATTATGATGTCTGTATTTTTATTTATATTTTTCAGGCCCGTTCTCATTGCAGCGCCTTTACCAATATTTTTTTTGTGTCTAAGAATTTTCAAATTTTTATAATCTACTTTATTTATCTCAATTAATGAATTATCTGTTGAACCGTCATCTACTACTATCACTTCACTTTCAGTAAATCGTTTACAAACTTCATTGACTACCTCAAAAACAGTTATTTCTTCGTTGTAACAAGGAATAATTAATGAGTATTTAAATTTCATTTCAATAAAAATCTAAATTCTTGGTTTAGGGCTGAAGTGCGTATATAGATATAAAACTTTTTCATTTATGTATATTATAATTTTTAATTCCATCTAAATAGTATCTACTTTCATTTAGTCGTGTGTTATTTTAAACAAAATTATCCTTCAATTTAAAACTTATCTCTACTGTAATGACATTTATCGCATTAATTTTTAAATACTTTTCAAATAGACATTTATATAGTCACATTAGCTAAAATATTTTTTATAGTGATACCAAAAGTAATTTACCAAACTTGGAAAACTCAAAACCTTCCACCAAATGTTTCTCGTTTACACAAAAAAATGTTGAAACTAAATCCAGAATATGAACATATCATCTACACAGACTCACAGATGAATGATTATATGAACTCCAATACTGATGGTGATTTAAAAAAAATGTATTTTAAATTACAGAATATTGTTGCTAAAGCAGACGTGTGGAGATACACAATCCTTTTAAATGAAGGTGGGGTTTATCTTGACATTGATTCGCAAATTAATAAATCTCTTACAGAATTAATAAAACCAGATGATAAAGCAATAATCACTGCTGAAAGAAACAAGGATCTGTTTGTACAATGGGCTCTAATTTTTGAAAAAGGACATCCTGTGTTAACAAGAACTCTAGAAAATATTATTGAAGCTGTTCGTAATGAAGAATTTAAGCATGACCATCATTCTTTGACTGTTAAAACATACGCTTCATCAATTTTTGACTTAAGTAAAGAAAATGATAACAAATTATCTTGGGAAAAAATTACAAATAAAACTAACTCCGTGCATGAGTTAAAAAATAGTAGTTTTCGTATTTTTGGGATAGATTACAATGAATATTTCACATTTCAACATAAATACAATCATGAGCTACGAGGGAGAAAAAAAGGTGAAGCTTCTGCTTCTCATTGGACCGAAGAGCAAAAAACTAAAAGTATTTACTTAAGTTAATTATTTATTAATATGATTAATTTTATTTAAAATCTATTTACAATTTTCTATGTGATTAAAAACTTAAAAAAATTTAAAAAAATATATTTTGACAGGGGCTATTTTTTCAAACTTTGGTTTGAAGATAATAAAAATAACAATAAAAAACTGGAATATAAATTAAATTCTGAATCCGTATTTTTTGAACTTGGAGGCTATAAGGGTGATTATTCTCAAGAGATAATTTCTCTTTTTAACCCAAATATTTATATTTTTGAACCTGAGAGAGAATATTATGAGATCTTAAAGTCAAGATTTATCAACAATAATAAAGTAAAGATATTTAACTTTGCAGTGTCTAATAAAAATAAAGAATTACTACTAAATAAAGATGGAGAAAGTTCTTCTATTGGAAATTCTTTAAACAGATCAACAGTTCGAGTAAAAGGAATATTATTATCAAATTTTATTAAAAAAAATAATATTAAAAAAATTGATTTGTTAAATATGAATATAGAAGGATCTGAATATGTTGTCCTGTGGGAAATGATTAAAAATAAACAAATAAAAAGAATTGAGTCAATTCAAATTCAGTTTCACAAGAATATAATCTTTTATAGACTAAAAAGAAGAATTATACATTTTTTTCTTAAAAGAACCCATAAATTAGTATGGTCATATGATTTTGTTTGGGAAAGATGGGATAAAATTTAATTTATAAATTTATAAAGTGATTTAAAAATGAATATTGAATTAACCTAACTCTATGAAAAAAATTGCTGTTTTAGAAATAAAAGGTGGCCTAGGAAATCAATTGTTCATTTTGAACTTCATACAACATTTAGAAAATAAAAACTTTAAAGTCTATGCATTAATTGATTTCTACTCAAAACAAAAAGATAGCTCAATACAAACTGATATAAGAAATTTACATCTTGATCCTAGTCTTTTAAATTTGAATATTCCAAAAATAAAATATTCAAATTTTTTAAATTTTATGATTAAAAACAAAAATCAAAATACAAATTTAATTAAAAAAATTTTTTTTAAATTTTCAGAGCTATTTATTTGTTATGCAGATGATAAAAATCTTATTAAAACATTAGACAGCTCAAAACGTATCTTTTTTTTCGATGGTTATTTTCAAAATTATAAACTACTGCAAAGTAACAGTGAATTAATTAATAGACTTTCAAATGATTCAAAATTTAAATTTGATTTAACAAATAAATCCAAAAACATAGCTGTAGTTCATGTTAGAAGAAAAGATTATTTGAATATTTCAGAAGAGCTTAACATTTCTTATTATGAAAGTGCATTGGCTTTTTTAAAAAAAACAGAAAACAATATAAAATTTGATGTGTATACAGATGATATTTTGTGGTGTAAAGAAAATACACTTTTTGATGAAGCAAGATCAATAAAAGAAGCTACAAATGAAAACGTAATAAATGATTTTATAGAAATGACTAGATATAAATATTTTATTATTTCAAATAGTACATATTCTTACATGGCGGCTTACTTGTCTTCCTGCGATGATAAAATTGTGATATCACCAAAACCTTGGTTTAAAAAACTAGACTTTATAGATTATGATCTAATACTTAACCCTGGGTGGGAAAAAATTAAAAATGAATAAAAAAATTTTAATATTGCTACTCTCTTCAAAAAGATATCCCTCACCAAGAAATGAAAATGTTCAAAACTTAACATGGGTAAAAGATGCTCAAAATTACAATATTGAGGTTATTCAATTTTTAGGTGGATATAAAAATAGAATATACGAAAAACCATTTCTTAAACTTACTTCAGGCGATGCAATAGAAGATGTTGGATACAAAACAATTGAATCTTTTGAATGGGCTCTAGAAAATCGGAGTTTCGATTTTATATTCAGAGTAAATAGTAGTTCATATGTAAACATTGAAAAATTAATCCAATTTGTAAATAATGTGCATACAAGCGTACTTTATGCTGGAAATGTGCTTGACCTAAAGATGTTAGATTTGAGGTTTGTTTCCGGAAGTGGAATAATCTTAGATAAATTTAGTGTAAAAAATATTGTTTTAAATAAAAATATTTGGGACCATAGCATTATTGACGACGTAGCATTAGGTAAAGTATGTCAAACTTTAAACATCCCGCCAACAGAGGGAAATTTTTTTGCAATTAAGAAAAATGTATTTAGCTACGATAAATTGGAATCAAGTTATCACTTTAGGTGCAAACTAGAAGATTATGGTTATCCAAGATTTTTGGAAAGTATTAATATGATTAATCTATCTAAAATACAAAATAAAAATCTTCCTAATAAATTTACAATGAAACTGTCTATTTTTATTTTTGAATTTATTAAATTAATTAATTTAAAGTTTTATTTAAATTTTTACATTTTTCGCAATCGTCACCTCAGAAACAGATTAAGAAAATATAAAAATCAGTTATTAGGGATTTTTTCAAATTGATTAACTTTTTATATTGTTTCGATAAAAATTATATTAACCAAGCTCAAACATCAATTGATTCACTTTTAAATAACGTTTCTGAAAAAATAGTTATAAATATAATTTGTAATGATAAACAGTCTGCTTTAAGTGTAGAACATAAGTTTAAAAATCATTTTATGGTAGGAGCTTTAAATACTTATAATTTTGACTCTAAAAATTATAATTTTCCTAAATTATCTGGAGCACATGTATCATCTGCAACATACTTCAGAATATTGATTGATCAATTTCTTCCAGAAGAAATACAGAATGTTGTTTATCTAGATTCTGATATTATTTGCTTAAAAGATCCCATTCAATCAATAAAAGAAACTTGTAAAGATTTAAATGAACAGAATATAGCTCTTGCAGCCCACACCGAAGGAACAAGACACAAAGCACCTATTCTTTTTAACAAACTTAAACTTAAAAATGATAAATACTTCAATGCAGGAGTACTTGTAATAAATTATAATTACTGGTTTAAAAATTCTATTAGTAAGTCTTTATTGGATATTATGAAAAAAAGACATACTGATTTAATTTTTTGGGATCAAGATTTGCTTAATATTTATCTAGATAGTAACTATTTGGAATTACCCAAAAATTTAAATTATAACTATATTGAAAAAGATTCTTTAAAAAATAAAGACATTATATTCTTGCATTATGCAGGAAGAGATAAGCCTTGGGATGTTCAAAATGTTATGAAACAATTTTCTAGCATATATCAAGAAAAGTATTCAAAATTAAATTACGACAAATATCATATTGTTTTTAAGCGAGATAAAAAAACTATAAAACGCTTTTTAAAAGTGTTGATTAAGTTAGAGTTTTTAAAATTGGAAAACCCTCTATCCTACTTGCGTCTTTCCATTAAGGCTTTTCTTAATAATGATTAAAAGAGCAATCATTTATTTGAAAGTTAAGTTTTTCTGGATTACGTTAGAAAGGTTTCCAAATTTATTCAGACCTAGTACAAGACCATATATTAGTGGAGACACCTTAAGAAATATTGCAGACCATATATTTGATGAATCTAAAAATATAAAAACCCATAAAGTAAAAGAAAACGATATAGTTTTTTTAAACTCAGATTTAATCGAAGTGTTTTTTAAAGTATATGACAAAAGAATTAATAAAAGATACATATTAATAACACATAATTCTGATAGAAATATTGGTGGGTTAGAAGTTGCATATATGTCAAAAAATGTTATTCACTGGTTTGCACAGAATTTATTAGTATCAGAAAATAAGAACATTTCATTTATTCCAATTGGTTTAGAGAACTTAAGGAGATTAAGAAATGGAAGAAAAAAATGGTTTAAAAATAGAACTAATAAAAAGACAAAAATTATGCTTTCATCGTTTAATGTTTTCACAAATTATAAAATAAGAAAGCCAGTTAAAAATTTAATTGAAAATTTTCATTTTGTTGAATCAAAAGAATTCGAATCAACAAAAGACTACTTCACTAACTTAGTCGATTACATGTTTGTACTGTGCCCTGAAGGAAATGGTGCTGATACACATAGAATATGGGAAAGCTTATTGTTAAATGTTGTTCCTGTTGTGGTGAAAACTCCGTTTTCAGAGAACTTAAAGCTAAACTCTGTTCCATGTCTTTATCTAGACCAATGGGATGATTTGGAGAAATTTTCTGAAACCGATTTGATAAATATATACGAAAATCTAACAAAAAAGAATATTTCACAATTCTCTTATTTTGAATATTGGATTAAAAAAATAAATATTTAGTTAAAATTTCGAATATAGTTTTTGTAATCTTTTGAAACAAACTTGTTCAAATTTTTTGAATGCACATGCAAGTTCATTAAGTGAAAAGGTTTATTTTCAAAAATGACAATTGGTCTACCATTTTCAAATTTAACTGAAATACGTTTTGATTTTAGTTCTCTGCCTACAATTTGATTTGTTGAAATGTATCTTCTTTTAAAAACATAATTTCCTCTTTTAAGATCTGTACCATTCAAAAATTGTCCATATGAAGCTGGATCAAAAATTATTTCACCTTGATAGGGTAGTGAGGGTAGTATTGAGAAAGAATTTGGGTTATGTTCTAAAGCTAAACTTAATATCCTCATCTCGTTTAAATTTTTCCCTCGATTGAAATTATTAGCAAATTCTGTGTGATTATTTAAAACTTTCTCAAAAAAATCATTTAAGAATTTTAAATTTTCATAACTATCAAAGTAAGAATATCCAAAAACTAGATTTCTAACATCATTTTGTGTGATATTAATTTTATTTTTACTTATAACTATTTTTTCATCAATTTTATAAAATGGTTCATAAATTAAGACATCATTATCAAAATGTACAAATTTTTTAAGTTCAAAATTTCTTGAAATAGTATTTAGTGCAAATACTCTTAAAAAAGATGTATACCATAAAGGGTTCATTGCTAGGTTTGTATCTTTATACATTGATAAAATCTGCTTCTTTTTATCAACCAGATAATCAAATTCATTTATATTTACCACATTTACATTCTTAATATTTATTTTTTTGTCCGAAGCTAGATAAATTCTAGCTTGATTGTCAACACTTAAAATATTATTAACACACGTATAAAAGTGTTTAGGTAATTCTCCTACATGAAATAAAAGGTAATTCATAAAATTAAAATTTTCTTCAATTTGCCGATATTTCTTTATTTGGGAGGTTTAATAATTCGCTGTTGTTTATTTTAATAAAGATAAAAACTAGGTGGAAATAAAAAATAATAGCGTGGATGTAAAGCAGAGAGTCGCTTTTAATGATATTAAATAATATATATATAAATAATAAATAACTAAATGTGCTTAAATTTTCTTTATTCTTTTTAATTGAATAAATTATCAAACCAAAAATGAAAAGCAACCCTAACAAACCTATAAAAATCAGATATGAAAATACGGAAGAATGAGGTAAAAGTAGAGAATTAATACCATCCACTTTTATTTCACCAAAATATTTACCAAAAGACATAGGGCCTGTTCCTAAAATCAATTCTAAAAAATTAGGATTATATCTAACAATAAATAATCCCCACATTAGTGCCCTGTTTAAAAAGAATGAAAGAACACCAATTATTCCAAAAACAAAACTAAATATATTATTTGTTTGCTTTGAATATGATATGAACTGAAATAAAGATGATGTATTTCCATTAACATCATAGCCTTGAGCTTTGCCAAAAGTATAGTTTTGCATAAACTCTAATGAATATGTAAAGTTATTGAATCCAACTAACCATGCAATAAAAATTAAAAAGAAAGTCAAAAAAGCACCTACTATATACTTTTTATTTTTTAAGTGCGAATTATATTTCAAATAAAGGATAATTCCAGTAAAGATAAGCAAAGTTAATGATGCTCTATTATTAGAAAAGTACAACCCAAAAATAGCTCCAGTGATACCAACGTAGTAGAATATCTTAAAATTGTGTTGCGAAAAGTATATATAAATAGTAAAAATTAAAAACAATGCAAAGATTTCACCAGCAAATTCAGAGCTTGAGAAAACTCCTCTCCATGCAATTTTTTGATCATATACATCTGACGCAAAAGGATTATTGAGTGAAATTCCATACTTTTGTTGGCCAAAATAATAGTAATTTATAAAGTTAATTAATGGAAAATTTGATCCGAATAAACCTAATATCAACAATAAGAGAACCGAAATATTAAAACTTGAATAAATTTTTTCAAAATTAACATAATCTAATGTATTTTTATAAATAAAAAATATACCCATTAAAGTTAATATAAATAAAGCTGACCAAGCTAAGTTTGAATTAAAATCATAACTAGAATTTATGAAACCTCTTAACTTGTCTGTTTTAAATGAATATCTCACATCCGCGTTTGTTGACCAGAAAAATAAAATAGGTGAAAAAAATAAAAAATAAATCAAAGATTTTTTATACGGGCTGGAGAGTAAAAAAATAAATCCAAAGAAAATTAAGATAAATAAATATATGGAAATATTAAATCCACTGTAAACACCCCCAATAATAAAAATATAAGGTAAATAATTTATTATTTCATAAATTCTTGGCTCAACTACTCGTAAAACATGCAAAGATGAAATAAAAATAAAAAAAGTTAAAAGAATAACGTGAATATTCTTTTCAAAATCAAAAAAATAAAAGCTTTGTTCATAAAATCTAGCTTCGGAAATTATTGAATATGTAATCAATCCTGAAGTTGCACATAATGCGATTACTTTATTTTTGTCTATTTTAAATTGAAATTCTTTTTTAATAAAAGAAAATATAGTTATCCAAAACAAAGTTTGAATTACAATATTTACAAAACTATTTGTACCTACAGAAATATAAAATTCGTTATTAAGAACAGTTGCTCCTGAAATTTTGCCAAAACAAGATATAGATGAGTAATTATTATATCGAAAGTGATAGTGATCTTGATATATAGATGTTGGCACTTTTCTAATAAATTCAAGTAATGAAACTTCGCAAGGGTTTATTTCATAAAAACTCATGTCCTCTTGAGAAGGAACTGCTGGATTTATGTCATCAGAATAATCTGCATTTAACCATGGTGTAGTTATCAAAAGTATTAAAAATAAGATTTTAATATACGAGAAATTACTTTTTAACATTGATAAATCTCTCAGCGATTATGACTATTAAAAACGATACTGCAAAAGTAATTAATGTATTAATTTGTAAATTTTGTTCTATAAAAGCAGCTGGATTAAAAGACCACCCTCCGTCAAAATAATGTTTGCATTCTATATAAGAATTAACAAAAACAGAATTGTTATCATTGTCCCACAATTGTACAACTGAATAATTAGGATCGTTTTCAAAAATAAAATTTGGATCGGTTAATATTTCAATATCAGTAAAGCCTTCTGGTTTCTCTCCACAAATATCTTTTAAATTATTACTCATAAATTAAATATTAAGTATTGATAGTAATTGAGAATTAAAGTTTTTTAATGAAAATTCTTGATCAACAAGATCCTGTGCTTTTTTACTTAATTTCGAAAGTAACCCGTTGTCTCTATGTATAGCTTCTAGAGATTTAGTCCAATTTGTTATTTCATTTGGATTAATAAAATAGATACTTTCATTGTGTAGAAATTTTTCTTTATCCCAAAAACCATCAGTATCAGATATTATTACTGGAACGCCAAGAGACATTGCCTGCAAGCAAACACTTTGTCCAGATGGTTGGGTCGATTCTTTTAAGGGTATAACAACAATTTTACTCCTTACATAAATATTTCTAAGGTCTACATCTGTAATTACGCTACTGCCCCATTTTCCTCTTTCTACTACAACATTGGGCAAATGCACTTTATCAATAATTGAATTTTCAGATATGAATCGAAAATTAAATTGTTTCAAATCTTTGGCTATGTTAATTAACATTTCATAATCTCTATTTCCGTCATTTCCTATGAATAATATTTCGAAGTTTTGATTAATCTCTATTGGTTGTGCTGGTTTCCAAAAATTAGTATCAACACAGAATGGAAAATAGTGGATTTTAGATTTTTTTTTGTGAAAACTTTTAGCTTTTTCATACTCACCTTTACCAAGAATCAAAACATCATCTATAAAATATATTAAAATTTTGATAAAAAGATTATGGATTGTCTTGGACCATTTAAATCTGAGCTTTTTACTATATAGCCCCATTACAAACAAAATGACTTGAGTTTTTCTGAATTTTAAAAATATTAACATTAATAGTGCTGAATAACCAGTCGACTCCGAAACAAGAATTACTTTGTCAGATTTTAAAAGTGTTTTTAAATTTTTAATTGAGACAATTCTGTGTGAGTAAAAAGGAATACTAAATAATTTGCTTATAACCTTATCTAAAAGTTTTAAAACTGAGGAGAACCAACTATTTGTATCTGTAAATTCTATTATGTTAACTTTGTTATCTTTCATCTCTTTAAGATGATTTAATCCGTAATAAAAATCTTGTGCTTCTACTTTATTAGATAAGATTTTTTCTTTTCGTCCTTGGATAAATATATAACAAATATTATTCACTTTACTTATGTTAGCTTTAAATAACATTTCTAGATAAATAACTTATCTAAATTGGGTCAATTATAATTATATGAAGTGAAAGTCGCAGTATTTTTTACATTTGATTATTCTTTAAAAACTTGGGATTTATCAGGAACAATAGATAGAGAGTTTAGAATTTATCAAGAAATTCATAATAAATATGGTGTGGAGTTTACGTTTTTTACATATGGTGATGAGTCAGATTTAAAACTAGCTGAAAAATATCCTGAATTCAAAATTTTTCCTATTTACCAAAAAATAAACTACAGTAACAATAAGTTCTTTAGAATTCTCAAATCTTTTTATGTTCCTTTCAAATATAAAAAAGAAATGCTTCAATTTGATGTTTTGCATCAACATCAACTACTAGGATCGTGGGTTGTTATTTTGGCAAAAATCTTCTTCAAGAAACCTTTTCTTCTTCGTACCGGTTACGACATGGCTAATTTTGCAAAACTAGATAATAAGCATAATTTAATAGTGAGCGCTTATAAATTTTTGACAATCTTAAGTGTGAGATATTGTAACTTAATTACTGTTACTAATAATTCTGATTATGAAAGACTTCAAAAATATTCAAGTATTAGAAAAGAAAAAAAACTATTAATTAGGCCTAATTGGGTAGAAGTTGATATTACAGATTTAGATTTTGAAAAAAGACACAGAAATAAGATATTATCAGTTGGTCGACTTGAGAACCAGAAAAATTTTGAATTATTAATAAATGAATTTGAAAATTCAAAAAATGAAATATCTTTTGATATAGTTGGTAATGGAAGTTTGCAAAAACAATTAATGGATTTATGTAAAGCTAAAAATGTAGATGTCAATTTTCTAGGTAATTTGTTATTTGATGAACTAATAACTTTGTACAAAAACTATACCTTTTTTATTTCGACATCAAAATTTGAAGGAAACCCAAAAACGATTCTTGAAGCTATGGGAAGCGGATGTATAGTTATGGCTAGTGATATCCCTAACCATAGAGAGTTAATAAATGATCTTGAAAATGGAATTTTATTTAATTTGGATAAACCTAATCTTAAAGAAAAATTTAATGAAATTTCTAAAAATTTCCATACTTTAAATGAGTTGTCTAATAAAGCTGTTGAAAAAATAAATAAAGATAACAACATAAGTGATTTATCGAGCTTAATGTTTAATGATTATTCTAGCTTGGTTGATTAAATTGCAATAAATAGTTCTCCAGAGTAAATAATTTCCAGATTCTTAATGCATTTATTCTAGACTTGTAAATTGATAGTTTTTTGATTGGGTTTTCAAAATAACTTCCAACAATCATTCCATTTTCAAAAGTTTCGTTAATGACTTCTAAATTTTTGTAAACCCATGACTCAAGATTAAAAACAAAACCTTGTTTTTTCCTATTGGTAAAATTTTCACTAAAGTCTGGCCTCAATAAATCTTTCAAAATAATTTTTTGCTGATTTAAATCTAAATAACTTGTGCTATGGCTAATTATATATTGAATCAAATAGTGATCTAGGAAGGGAGATCTTACTTCTAATGAATTGGCCATAGATGTCCTATCTACTTTAAATAACATTTGCTCAGATAGATAAAATTTGTAGTCATTAATTAATAGTGATTTATATAAATCTATATTTTCATTTAATACAATGTTATTTTTATAAGTTTTAGAGTTTCTGTTTAGTAGATTCATTAGCTTTTCATCAGCAAGTGTAGATCTGTATGAATCTTGATTATTTGTTGACTTTGAAAGAAAATAACTTCCACTTCCAAAAATTCCTGGATAAAAATTATAAAATTTAGAAATAAACGATTCTAAAGAATTTTTAGGACTCATGGTTAACAATGTTCTTTTATACCCCCCAAGTAATTCGTCTCCCCCATCTCCAGAGATTGCAACTTTAAAATACTTCGCTATTTCTCTAGCTAATATATATGATGGGACAACTGAAGGGTCGGCATAAGGCTCATCTAACGCAGCCAAGCTACTTAAAATATCCTCATTAGAAATTCTTGAGCTTATATTTACACTTTGATGTCTTGTATTATATTTTTTACTAGCTAAATTAGACCACTTGCTTTCATCGTATCTTTGATCATCAGTAATTATAGAAAATGTATTCACTTGATCTATTTTGCTTAAATATTTTGTAACTGTAGTTGAATCTAAACCTCCAGATAAAAAACTTGCTACAGGTACATCTGCCTGCGCTCTAGTTTGAACAGATTCTTCTAATATTGAGAGGAAATTTTCAAGATGAAAAGGCTTGTTATCAATATAGTCCTCAATTTCCCAGTACTTATTTTTTGAAATTTCTAATTTATTATTTAAAAATTCAATTTTCAAAATTGTAGCAGGCTCTAATTTATGGAATTTATTAAAAATTGTTTTTGGAGAAGCCACAACACCATAAACCAAATATTCATCAATAGAAGATTCGTTAAGAGATTTGAAGCTGTTATTAGAATTTACGAGAGAAACTAAGTTTGAACTAAAGGAAATACTTTCACTATCATGAATGTAATACAATGGTTTTTGACCTAACCTATCTCTTATTAAATAAACACAGCGCGATTTCGAGTCATAATAAAATATTGAAAATTGCCCCCTAAGCTTAGAAATAAATTTTACTCCCTCATGTTCAATTCCCTTTAATATAACCTCTGTATCTGAATGATTTGTGTGAAAATTAACACCGTCATTTAAAAGTGACTTTCTTAATTCACTATGATTAAAGATTTCTCCATTAAACATAATATAATTGCCAGTATTTTTGCTAATCATGGGTTGATTAGCATTTTCAGACAAATCTAATATAGACAATCTGTTAAAAATAAAACAGTGCTTTAAATCTGAATCAAAAGAAGATTCTATTACTTTTGAGTCGGGGCCTCTGCATTCTATATACTTATTATTATAATTTAATATTTCAGGATCAAATTTACTAAATGATACTTTCCCAATAAATCCACACACACAATGATTATATTCCTCTAAATATATAAAAGAGACTTAGCAAAGCAATGAAAGGTTGTAATATAATTTCAACAATACTCTCTATAAAATATTTTTAATTATTAAAAAAATAAAAAACTTATTCAACTTAATGATTTTCAAAATCAAATTTATTTGTTGATTTGATTTTTGACTTGATTTTAATTTTGAATTTAGTGTAAAAGCCTTCCTTAATAGAAACTGGGTTGTACCTAGAATTAATTGTTAAGTTTCTAACAAAATTGTTTTTTATTACTAAATCACTATGAGAAATATGTTTATATTCCAATTTTGGGAATAGTTGAATCTTTTCTTGATTGTGATTAAGTATTATTCCATGAACTGTATGGTCGCCCCACCTATTTATTAGTTGATCATCAGATAGCGCAATTTTTTCTAAAATTGAATAATTACTTTCATCTAACCAAAAATCTACTGAAGTGGCAAACAAATTTGTATAAGGATTTTTGTGGTTATAAATCTTCTGAACATTCATGTTTGTATTTTCAATTAAGTAATAAGGGAGTGTTCTATTTGTAAGTCTATGAATATCTTTTGTGAACCTTCCAGTCATATAAGAAATATTCTTTTTTTCCATATACTCGAATGCATAAGGGTCAATATTCATAATTTCTATATCCTCATCCACTCGTAATATATGGGAATAATCCCTGACTTCGTTCCATATGTGAAACATGTTGAAGCGACACATCTGCCTATATCCTAGGGGAAATCTTTCTTCTCCTTTGAGTTCCAAATTGTTTTTAACAAAATATTTTTTAACATCAACAAAATTAATTAATTCAGGTGAGAAAGATTGAATATAGTTTTGGTCTTCTAATGAAATATTTCCTTCATGAAATAAAATTATGTCGGCAGGAACTTCTCTTTTATTGTTAATATTATTAAAAATAGATTTATTTCTCTTAATAAGCTTTTCATATAAAAGTCTATTATCAGGGTATCCCCTAGTTAATGCGACTATTGCAGCTTTCATATTTCATAAATATTATAAATAAAATTCATAGTTAAGATCTCTGTCTGCTTAGATATTGCTTATAGTAAACTCTTAATATTTATTAATAAATAATTTTTAAAATTTGATAATGACCCTAAATAAATATTCATATTTAGTTTAAAATCTAAATTAGAGAAAATAGTTAGTTTTTTTATTAAGCGAGGTTTATTTGAAAGTTTTAATTTTAGGCAGCAATGGACTTGTGGGTTCATCACTTGGTAGAGTCTTGTCAAAAGAAAGCTCCTATGAACTTTTATTAGCTAACAGAACTACAGCAAATTTATTTGAATTGAATGATACAAAAAAGCTAATTGAAAACTTCCAGCCAGACGTTGTGGTTAATGCTGCTGCGAAAGTTGGGGGGATAATTGCAAATAATACTAACAGAACAGAATTCATTCTAGAAAATTTGAAAATCAATATAAATGTACTTGAAAGTTTGATACCTTTTCCAGATACAAAGCTAATAAATCTTGGAAGCAGTTGTATCTATCCACTTGGTACACAGGTTCCTATAGTTGAAGAAGCATTAATGACAGGTAAATTGGAACCTACAAACAGTCCTTATGCAATGGCTAAGTTAACTTCCATAGAGATGGGAAATGCTTTAAAAATTCAACATGGGCATAAGATTATTAATTTAATGCCTACAAATCTTTACGGTCCTAATGACAATTACTCAGAAACCAATAGCCATGTAATTCCAGGATTAATTTATAGAATGTATAATTCAAAAATAAACTCAGAGAAAAAATTTAGCGTTTGGGGAACTGGAACACCATTAAGAGAATTTCTATATGTTGATGATTTGGCTGATGCAATAAACTTTATAATTCAAAATGATATAAATGAGGAAATATTAAATGTTGGAAGTGGTGAAGAAATTAGTATTAAGGAGCTGGTTGGAAAGATTAAGAATATTGTCAATTATGATGGTGAGCTTTTTTTCGATAGTTCATTACCTGATGGGAATCCAAGAAAATTATTAGATTCATCAAAAATTAACAACTTGGGATGGAAAAGCAAAATTAGTCTAGACGAGGGACTGCTAAAAGCTTATAAGTGGTTTGAAAAAAGCCTTAATTAATTACCGGGTCTGACCATGTAGGTCTAAGTAAACCTTGTTCGATCAACACTTTTTCTTTATTTGCTAATTCTAAATCACTATTGACCATAATTTTTACTAATTCATCAAAGGAAGTTTCGAGCTCCCAACCCAACAATGACTTTGCTTTACTTGGATCACCTAATAAGTGATGAACTTCATTTGGTCTTTGAAATTTTTCATCAATTTCAACGAAATCCTTATAATTTAGATCTACAGATGAAAAAGCTTTTTCAGCAAATTCTTTAACTGTGTGTGTTTCTCCAGTAGCTAAAACCCAATCTTCGGGTTCTTTATACTGAAGCATCAAGTGCATGCCCTTGACATAATCTCCAGCAAACCCCCAATCCCTAAAAGCTTCTAAATTCCCAAGTGAAAGTTTTTTTTGTATTCCATTATGGATACGTCCGACAGCTCTTGTTATTTTTCTTGTTACAAAGGTTTCTCCTCTAAGCGGTGATTCATGATTAAACAGAATTCCATTTACAGCAAAAATACCATATGACTCTCTATAAACTTTTGTAATCTCATGGGCAAAGACTTTACCAACAGCATAAGGACTTTTTGGCTCAAATACAGTATTCTCATTTAAAACATCCTGATTTGCACCTCCATACATTTCTGAAGATGATGCCTGATAGTACTTAATACTCCTATCTATATTTTTGATTGAATCTAAAATAGCCAAAGGGCCAACAACACTAGTTTGAACAGAAAATAGTGGATTCTTGAATGAAACAGCAACGTGTGATTGTGCTCCCAAATTATATATTTCATTAGGGTGTATTTTTTCAATTAGACCGTATATAGAAGCTGGGTCCAGTAAATCTGAATAGTGTAATGTAAATTTACTATCTTCGCTGAACTCTGAAATTAGACTATCAATTCTACTGGTATTAAATGTTGACGATCTCCTAATAAGTCCATGAACCTCATAACCCTTTTCTAACAAGAGTTTTGATAAATAATATCCGTCTTGACCAGTAACACCAGTTATTAAAGCTTTCATATACGATATAAATAGTACAAGTTAAATAGTTTTAAATATTCTATTTTTATGAATACTCATTCCTAATAAAAAATAAAAGATCAAAGGATAGTGAGAATTTTCCATTGCAACATCGAAAAATGCTGTAAACATGGCAGCAATTAAAAAAGGAAGAAAATAAAGAGAGTTCGTAGCTCTTTTTATGTCTCTAATCAGAAAATAGTAGAAAAAACCATATAAAGTTAAATGAATTAATCCACCTCTTGCATAAATTGTAACAATATAGTTGTGGACATTTTCATTTAACCTATCAAGTCCTTGTCGACTAATGATTTCCATAGCTGGGATTTTAAAACTATATCCATATCCTGTTAATACTAAGTCTCTGTAATAAATACTGAAATATACATCTTGCCATATTTGTAACCTCCAGTTTAAATTATTATCTGAGGATTTTAATCTCATCTCTTTTGTCCAATAGTCTTCTTCAAAAAATAGTATTCGAAATTCTTCATCATCAGGATCTGCTCTATACTCTACAAGGGTTTTGACTTCTTCTTCTGCTTGGTTGAGTTTAAGAAAAGAGGAACCGTTAATTAAAAAGACTGACTGAAATAAAATTATAATGCCTAGAAAAAAAACTAAAAAGTTACGCTTATTGTTGCCTTTAAATTCTTTTCTTAGATAAAAGTATTCTGAAACCATAAAAATAAGAAAAGCAATAAAAGCACCTCTACTCTTATATCCAAAAAATGGAAAATAAAGAAATGAAAATAAAGTAAATAATTCAAATGAAGTTCTCTTATTTTTAAAGAATCTATTATTAACAAAAAATATTGCTACATATATTATGAGCAAGTCTGATCCCTTATGCGGCTCAAATTTATCTGAGTATTTTAATGTAAAATCTATAAAACTCTGCGGAACCCCAAAAGTCCCGTAAATATACATAAACAAAAGAATGAAATAAAAACTTTTTAATAGTTTATCATTTAAATAGTGGAGCTTAAAAAAATTGACCGATAAAAAAAGCATCCCTAAAGTCCAAATATATGAAGAGGACTTGTAAGTGTATGTTGAAGTAAAACTGCTGTTAGAAATAATTGAATTAAAGATAAAAAAAAGAATGATTAATAAAACAGTAATATAAAGTTCTCTGCTTAAGTAATTGGTATAAATAAGTTTTTTATGTTGGGCTAAAGCAACAAGTAAAAATATTAGTGATGCACCCATTACTAATTCACCTAACCTAAATCCAAATATGTAAATTCCCATAAAGGATCTTGCAAATAAGAAAACAGAAACAAAAAATATAGTTAACAAGTATCTTGTTAACTTATTACTTAACACTAGAGTTATCATTTTCTATATTCTAAAGCAAACAATACTTAAGGTTTAATAACATTAAAATTTTCTGTGTTTAATTCATTGTTTTCTAATATCATAATTAGTGCCCATAAACATAAGATGGTTCCATGTAAGTCTGCTTGATTTTCTCCTTTTCCTATTGGTACTCCGTAATAATAATCTTGGGATTTCTTGTAAAAATACGAAAAGCCTCCACTGCTTTTATGAAAAAGCTTTAAAAGATCTTCAAGTAGTTCTAAAAACAAGGCATTTATTTCTGCTTTTTTATAAGAAGTTTGTTTTGAACATTTGTATAAAACATATACATAATCAACAACATCACATCCTTCTAAAGTGGGTTTGTTATTGATACAAAAATCAATAAGTTTTTCAGGATAGTGAATTTCTGAGTCAATCCAATCTAGACCTGTAATCACTTTCATTGCACCATTAATAATTTCCCTGTTGCTTTTTGGATATTTAGAAAAATAAGATCCTGTATTTTTATCAACTTTTTTATTTATAAAATTAATAAGTTTTTCTTCAATGTCTAAATCTTGAGTTTTAGAGTAGACACAATATGAAGAGAACTGTGCTCCAGCTGACCAAGGAAACTGCCAATCTAGTTGTTCTAAATAGCTAAATATCTGATTATCACTGTTAGTAAAATTGTAAACTTTGGGTAGATTTTTGTCTCCGAGCTCATAAAGGGTTGCAATAGCTTGTTTTGATTCGGCATTTAGTCCTTTTAAAAGGCGTTCAATCTTTGTCTCAAAATTAGCTTGTTGAAAAACATTTTGAAACTTTTTAGAAAAGTTTCTAAATGATTCTCTTGAAAATTTTTTGTTATAGTATTTTAAATAAATAGGGTCTACAAAGAGCTGATCCATATTGTTAATAGAATAAAAAGATTTTATATAAGAAAGCCAACTGTTTAATTCTTTTTCGGATAAGTTTTTGTGTTCCAAAGTCATATAATAAATTTTTAAAGCATAACAGCTAAAGCCAAGATTTAGGTTTGTACCATAAAAATTTCTATTTTTTTGAAATGGATAAAACTCATAATTTTCTTCTTTTTTGAGACTTTTAACAAACTGTAACACTTCGTATGGGATCTCATTGAGATATTTTTTATCCATTAGAACCCTTTAAAAATACAAAAGTTTTTTTAAAATATCCTAAAATATTTTTTAACCTATCTTTTATTGAAAAATAATATACATCTAATAATTTTTGTCTAGCCCTAAATACAAATGATGTAAATTTTGATATTGGTTCTTTTTTAATGATTATTTCCTTATCAGTCAATTCAGTAAACAAATCAACAAACTCTTGGCACATACTATCCGAATTAAAGGGATAGTTTTCTAGATTTTTCACATATAAGTCGTAATTATTGACTAACTTTTTTAATGCTGATTCAAAATCATTATCAAAATTTTCACCGTATTTCAGACAGTACTCTGGCATCCCTCCGCTTTGTCTATATACAATTGGCAAACCACATAAAGCTGCTTCTATATGGTGATTACCAGATGGTTCATTTATTGAGCCTGTAACATAAATATTATGCACATTTAATTCGTTAGCTAAATTTTTTCCGTCTAATGGTTCTATAATTCGCGTATTTTGAAATTTGTGATTTTTTGGAACATTTCCTATATATGTGAACTCCATAATGTTTTTCCAGTATTCATCTTCGAGCATTTTGTCTATTTTGTAATAAATATCAAATCCTTTATTTTGATGGGCACTCCAGTGATGGGTAACCAATTTTAATTTATTTTTTGTATCTTTATGATATTGGTTAGTGAATATTTTTTTATTAGAGCCAGACATTATTACTTTAGATTTTTTTGGGTTTAATCCCATTCCTAAATATATTGACTCAAGCCAACTACTCACAAAAACAACTACATTCGCACAATCTGAAGCTTCTAAATAAAAACTGTTTATACCTGTCGTATTTTTTCTTTCATCACACTCATTCACTCTTTGAACAACCTTAACATTTGGATTAACTAATTTTTTATAATTTATTATGTCATAATGGTTAAATTTTGATGTTGAGTCTGACTTAGGCCTTGGGTCTGTTAACAAAATTACATCGATATCTTTATGAGTTAAGTCAAAAACTACTTGATGCCCTTTAGAAGTTAAATAATTTGAAAGATTAATAACAAATAAGTTTCCACCTCCCCAGGGTCCTTTAATTATTTTTGAACCGATACTAATTTTCATATAAACTCACCAACATTTCATTGTATTGAGTAATCATGTTGTCTATTTTGTATTTTTGAACTTTTTCAAATGCATAGTCAACATTTGGAATTGCATTTTTGTAAGACTTGCTATCATCAAATATTGAGTCACTACTCAATACTTCTGAAGCTATTCCAACATCAGTAGAAATAATAGGAGTTTTAGTTATTGCAGATTCAAGGATTGCCTGTGGACCACCTTCTAGACGTGAAGATACAATGTACATATCAAGCATATTATATAGTTCATTAATTTCCTGAATTGAAATACTTTCGAAATAATTAAAAGGAATGTTGTTCTCTTTAAGACGTCCTATAAGATAGTCTCTTCTTTTACCAGAAAGAATAACTCTAAGATTTTTCTTCGATAAAAAGATATCATTTACAATTTCAAAAAATATATCTGGACCCTTAATAAGTTTTGGTAATTTAGGGTTTTTCCCTTCTGAATCTCTTTGAAAGCTTCCAATTAGAAAATCTTCTTTTTTAATGTTAAATTTTCCCCGAATTTTATCTTTTTCATTAATCTGAAAAAATAAATTATCATCAATCCAAAAGGGTAGATATTTAATTGGTTTGTCTGTTAATTTCTGTAAGTCTTGATATGTATACTGTGAAATAACATGATAAATATCTACAAATTTGTCTCGTTTGTAAAATTCTTTTTCTTCAGAAGTGCCTTTTTTTTCAAAATCTAAATGGTAAATGGAACACAAAACCTTTTTTTGTTTTAAGTGTCTTTTTGGTGTATTTTTCCATGTCCATGGAGATATTAACCAGATGATTTCGCAGTTTTCAGCTTTTTCTGAATATAGATCAGGATTTTTAACTATCCAATCATTTCTAAATCTATCAACTACCCAATTCTCGTTTAAATTATTTAAATAGACTTTCACAGCACCTCTAGAATTAAATGATATGCTTCTATTGTATTAATTTATCAAAAAAAAATGAAAAAAATTATTATTACTGGCATCACTGGCCAAGATGGTGCTCACTTAACGAAACTTTTGTTAGATAGTTCTCCAAATTATTCTATATATGGAGTTAGTAGAAATATTAACGAAGCTTTATTTTTTAAAAAACTAGAATCACTAAATAGTAAACTTCCAAACACTTCTAATTTTCAATTAATTGAAATTAAAAAATTTGATGAAGTTGAGAAGTTAATAATAGATATTTCTCCAGATCAAATTTATCATTTATCAGGACCTAGTTCAGTTTATGAGTCAATTAAAATGCCAGAAAATAAAAATATCATAATTGAAAACTTTGATTTTCTTTTAAATGCTGTGTCTAGTAGTAATAAAGAATGTAAAATATTTCACGCATCATCATCCGAAATGTTTGCACCTAGTGACCTTCCTCTAGATGAAAATTCTCCTATGAAAGGAAATTCTCCATATGCTTTAGGAAAATTGGAAAACCATAAAAAAATTAAAAAACTAGCTTCAAACAAAGAAATCAATGTATTTAGCGGGATTATGTTTAATCATGAATCTGAATTTAGATCAAATGACTATCTTATTATGAAAATCATTTCTGAAACAATAAATATTAAGAATAGTAAATCGAGTAAGCTAACACTTGGTTCATTAGACTACATCAGAGATTGGTCATATGCTGGAGAAATTGTTGAAGCTATGTACTTAATTACAAATTATGGCAAATCTTATGACTATGTACTGGGATCAGGGGTTGGAACAAGCATAAAAGAAATCGTAAATTATGTTTTCGAGTACTTTAATCTTGATTGGGAAAAGTATATAGAAATTGACAAAGAGCTTCTTAGAGACAACGACCCTATAAAAGTTGTTGCTAATCCAGCAAAGATCAAATCAGAGTTGGGTTGGGGAAATAAAATTGATATTTATAATTTATTAGATAAATGTATTGAATCTAAATTAAACCAAATAGCTTAAAATTTTTCTTTACAATTTCGGCATACTCTTGCTGTTGATTTTTAAATTTGTTAGATAAATTATTATCAACATTTAAGGTATACAAACATTTATTTAATGAGCCAATTTTATATTTTCTTGATAATAAATCTGCAAATAATTTGTAGTCTTGTGCAAAGTAATAATCTTCATCATATAAACCTACTGTTTGCATTAAAGACTTTTTAATAATTAGAGTTCCATGTATAAAAGGATTTTTAAATTTCATTAATACCTTATGGGGTAAATAATATGAGTAGCCAGGAATCTTGTTATTTGTATTTTTAATTTTTGCACGTGTAGTAGAAGCTTGTAAATTATTCGTTATCATGAAATTTAGCTGTAATTCAAATCGCTTTGAATCAGATACATCATCACTGTCCTGTCTAGCAAGGTATTCTCCATTTGCCTGATTGATTAAGAAGTTTAACGATTTAGTCAATCCAATATTTGATTTGTTATTAAAAAGTTTGATTCTGGTATCAGTCTTCATATAGCTAGTGATAATTTTACTTGTATTGTCTGTTGACCCATCATCCATTATAAGAAACTCGAAGTTTTGGTAGCTTTGACTCAAAATGCTTTCAATTGAATTACTAATATGCTTTTCAGCATTGTAGGCTGACATAATTACTGAAATCATATTTATAGAATAATTTAAATTTTTGAAATAGTTTTAAATTTTTTGATAATACTCTCGTTTGAAAGTTTTTTAGATAAGAAATTATTTACTTTTTCACTATTTTCAATGAGTTTATTTTCACTAACTAGTAAATCGAACTTTTCTTTTAGTGAGTCATAATCATATTGTTTAAAACTCATGTCATATCCATTTGGAAAGTATTCATCCATACCTCCAAAAGATGGGTAGATAGATGGAACTGAATTAATAGATGCTTCGTTTAAAAGTCTAGGTTGCACTTCATACATTTTTGTTGCTGTAATTACTGCTCGTGCTTTTTTTATTAACTCTAAGGTATCTTTATTCGACAATAAACCAAGAAATTTAATATTTTCAGATTCAAAATTCTTTTGCAGTTCTTCTTTTTGGTCCCCATCGCCAACAATATGAAGACTTACGCTATCAATTTTTTTGTCCTTCCAGGCACTGCATAGTTCAAATACTCCTTTATTTTTTTCTATTGCTCCTGCATAAATAACAAAATTGCTTTGAGGGTTATAAGCTTGGTGTGACGATGGTACTGGTAAAGGATTTTCTAGTATATGTAGTTTTGCAATGTCAATACCTAGATCTATTAGATAGTTTTTTTGAAAACTATTTAAACAGGCTATCTTAATATTTGATTCTTTTAAAATTCTAAAATACTTTTTTGAATGAAAAATTAATAGGATTGATTTTAAATATGAATTTTCAAAATATTTATTAAAAAATAAA